>MDTC01108236.1_pt1 | contig 20859 bp, 19 predicted proteins | sample 811181 | NCBI WGS metagenome assembly MDTC01 (sample SAMN05326644, study PRJNA326480) | marine metagenome | isolation source: seawater | place: Pacific Ocean: North | collected 2011 | reverse complement strand
TCTGTGTAATGGTCAATTTTAGATTTTTTTGTCATTAAAATTGAGTATGTAATATAAAATAGACAAAATCATCATTAATTTAAATTTTTTTTTAATAAAAAACATATGAACTTATTATCTTCTGCCTCTGTTTTTAGTTTTTATACTTTAGTAAGCCGACTTTTAGGTTATCTAAGAGATATTCTAATTGCAGTTTTTTTAGGTGCATCTATTTATGCAGATGCCTTTTTTGTGGCTTTTCGACTTCCAAACACTTTCCGAAGACTTTTTGCCGAAGGAGTTTTTAACGCAGCTTTTATCCCAAGCTATGCCGAAGCAAAATTAAAAGGCAAAGAAGAAGGAAAAAAATTTGCAGATGATGTATTAAATTTACTAGTAATTGTTTTGTTGGGAATAATTTTCTTAGTAGAGATTTTTACCCCAACTATCGTCTATCTTATAGCGCCTGGATTTATCGAGGATATAAACAAATTTAATTTAGCAGTAGAACTCTCAAGAATAACGTTTCCTTTCTTATTTTTTGTAAGCTTATCCTCTTTTTTTTCTGGAATATTAAATACAAACAATAAATTTGCCGCCGCCGCCGCTGCACCGATAATATTGAATATTTTTTTAATTTTAAGTCTAATAATTTCTTATTTTTTTGATTTAAATTTTGAATTAAACCTCTCATTTGCTGTTTCTTTAGCTGGCTTATTTCAATTAATATTTTTAGTTATTTTTACCAAAAGCTATTATAAGCCTTCTATTAACTTTAAAATTAAAATTAGTACAAAAGTAAAATATTTTTTAAAAAAATTATTACCAAGTATTTTTTCTTCAGGGGTTACGCAAATCAATATATTAGTAGGAACTATTATTGCATCTTTTGAAGCAGGAGCTGTTTCTTACTTATATTATGCTGATCGAATCTATCAAATTAATTTAGCAATAGCTGGAATTGCCATTGGAACAGTTGCACTTCCAGAATTGTCAAAAAATATTAAAATCGGAAACTTTAAAAATGTTGTGAATATTCAAAATAAATCATTAGAACTTTGCTTGTTGCTTTCTTTACCAGCATGCATTGGATTGGTTATTGCATCAGAAGAAATAACCAGTGCTCTATTTGGCTATGGTTCATTTAGTAAAGAAAATGTGGATTTAACATCTAAAGCTTTAAAATTTTTTGGTTATGGAGTACCTGCTTTCGCTTTAATTAAAGTGCTTTCAAATTTTTTATTTGCAAGAGATAATACTAAAGTTCCATTTTATATTTCAACATTTATTGTAGCTCTAAATATTTTAATATCTATCTTCTATTTTAAACAAATAGGCTTTGTTATTATTCCAATCGCAACTTCAATATCAACTTGGATTGGTGTCCTAATTTATTCAATTTTATTAATTAAATTTAAATATTTTAATTTTGAGCTAGCCTTTTTTAAAAATTTAATAAAAATAGTCATTTCCTTAACAATTATGACTTTAGTACTTTTTTATTTTATAAACTTTTTTGAGGATAAGCTTATTTATAGCAATAATTATAAGTCATTTTATCTTATAATAATTGTAACTTCAGTTGCTGGAGTATATTTATTGTCAACTCGTTTATTGGGACTGTTTAAGTTAAAAAATTTTAGAATTAATTAAAAATGGATAAAAAAAAATTAGTTTTTTCTGGGGTGCAGCCTAGTGGTAATTTACATCTTGGTAATTATCTTGGAGCATTAAAAAATTTTGTAAAACTTCAGAGTCAAACAGAATGTATTTATTGTGTTGTTGATCTTCACGCAATAACAGTTTTTCAAGATCCAAAAGAACTTAAAAACAACATATTAGAAACCACAGCAGGTTTTCTGGCTACTGGACTAGATCATAAAAAAAGTATAATTTTCAATCAGTCCTCAGTGAGTGGTCATGCTGAGCTCGGTTGGATCTTTAATTGTGTTTCTAGAGTTGGGTGGCTTAATCGGATGACTCAATTTAAAGACAAAGTAGGAAAAGACAAAGAGAAAGCAAGTGTAGGGCTTTATATCTATCCAAATTTAATGGCAGCAGATATATTGTTGTACAAGTCAACACATGTACCAGTTGGTGCTGATCAAAAACAACACTTAGAATTATGCCGAGATATTGCGCAGAAGTTTAATAAAGATTTTAAAAAAGAAGTATTTCCTATCCCAGAACCTTTGATACAAGAAAATATTTCAAGAGTTATGAGTTTAAGAGATGGAACAAAAAAAATGAGCAAATCAGATGAGTCAGATTACTCAAGAATTGATTTAAAAGATTCAGCCGATGAAATTATTAAAAAAATTAAAAAGGCAAAATCAGACTCTTCCTCAATTCCAGATAATTTGAAAGTTTTATCTGAAAAACCAGAAGCTTTAAATTTAATCACTATTTATTCAAGTTTAACAGATAGATCATTAGACCAAGTTATTAATGAGGTTAAAGGAAAAGAATATTCATATTTAAAAAATAAATTATCTGAAGTGTTAGTTGAAGTGATTTGTCCAGTTGGCAAAGAAATCAAGAAATTATTAGAGGATAAAAGTTTTTTAGAAAAAATTCTTAAAGAAGGTACTGAAAAAGCAAGGACTACTGCTGAACTCAACCTGAAAGAGATAAGAAATGTGGTGGGATTTTTTTCGTAGAATCGTGGTATAACTAAATATGATCGTAACTGAACCAACTCCAAATCCTGACTCTTTAAAATTTTTGTCAGAGAAAACTATTTCTGAAGCTGGAACAGAGGAGTTTCAAAAAAAAGATTTAGGTAAAATTGAAAATGAATTTGTAAAGAATTTACTTAATCTAAAGGGAGTGGAACTGATCCTTCTCTCTGATAATTTTTTATCGGTCAAAAAAACAAAAGAAATTTCATGGGATGTTTTAAAACCAACTATAATCTCACACATAAATGATTATTTTCAAACAAATGATAAGCCTATTCTTACTAAAAAAGCCGCCAAACAAGACAAGGACTTTGTCAACAGTGATGTCGAAGATAGAATATTAAAAGTTTTAGATACTAAAATAAGACCAGCAGTAGCTAGAGACGGTGGGGATATAAAATTTAAATCTTTTAAGAACGGAGTTGTTCATGTAGAACTTCAAGGTAGTTGTTCAGGTTGTCCAAGCTCACTGATGACATTAAAACAAGGCGTGCAAAATCTACTATGTCATTATGTGGAAGAAGTAAAATCAGTAGAAGCTATTTAATATGAAAAAAGTAATTAGTTATAGACAAAAAATAATCGAATTAGCTAGAATTTATAAAATTGAAAAAGTTTTAGATACAAATCTAAGACTGACAACTTATGAAATAGAACTAGAGCTATTAAGAAATAAAGTACCTATACCTTCAAGAAGAGGGTATTGGCCTCATAAAATTATTAAAGAAATTATTGAGCCGTTTTACAGCTCTCTAAAAGAAAATTTAAAAGTTAATATAAATTTAAATGTAAATAAAAATATTAAATCTTTTTATAACTCTTTAAAAGAAAATGTAACAACAGAAATAAATATACACCGAGGCGTCAAGAAAATATTTGAGGGCATAAACAACTCTTTTGCTTTTGTAATTTCTAGTGTTACCAACTTTGTGAAGACACTTACCAAAATCACAGTAGAAGGTTTAAATAACATTTATAATTTTAAAGTTAATGAAAAAATAATTAACAAATTTATATTAAGAGGAGTATACGCTTCTTTTTTATTGATTTTTGTTTTCGGGGGATTTTATATAAAAGGCTACGTTTCTAATTTAGACTCTGTAAAAATATCTTTGGAAATAAAATCTGATAAAAATTCTAAAGAAAAAACTAACGTTTCAAAGAATTCTCAAAAAAAAGAGTCTAAAAAAATAGTTAAAAAACCCGTAGCTCCAAAAAAACCCTACGATCCAGAAAATGACTATAATTTAAATACATTAACCGTATTGAATTTATTTGAAGATTTGGATTACGATTTAGACTCAGTAAGAGATTCTAAACGTGTAAAGCCAATCTATTTTACAAGACTTCCAAAGGACTTAGACTCAATTAGAAGTACAAAAAAAAAGAAGGAAACATTCTTGAAAATTCTTTTACCTTTAATTGTAGCTGAAAATGAAAAAATTGAAAAAGATAAAAAATATTTACTAAAAATACTGAAGGAAAATAACAGTCAGGAAAACCAAAAGTGGATAAATAAAAAATATAGAGATTACAAGGTATCAAAGAAAGATATTAATGAATTAATCGTGAAGATGGATGTTATTCCTATATCTATTGCTCTTGCTCAAGCAGCGAAGGAAAGTGGCTGGGGAACTTCTCGGTTTGCTTTAGAGGGAAATGCCATATTTGGACAGTGGACTTGGAAAGGAGACGGTATAGAGCCCCTGGAAAAAGCAAGTGATGCTAACCATAAAATACTTAAATTTCCTTTATTGCGAGCTTCAGTAAAAGCTTACATTACCAATCTAAACTCTCACAATAGCTATAAAGCTTTTCGAGTAAAAAGGGCTGAATTAAGGGCGCAAAACAAACCATTGCTAGGCAAAGAACTTATAGATCAACTTGAAAATTATGCTCAAACTGGAAAAGAATACACCAAAGTATTACGTCAAATTATTGAGCAAAATGATTTAGATGAATTTGAAACAGTTGAAATAGACGACTTAAAAAACAAAAAAGAGTTAAAGCTTTAGTTCTTAATATCAGCAATAACAAATTGCATACCCAACCATCTCCAAGATCCATCGTTTTCTCTGAGAGAACAATTTATTCTTCCTCTTTCGGTAGTAAATTTACCAGTTAATTCAATTTTAATTTTATAATCGTTCAAAAACTCAATTTTAGATTTTCTCCATGAATTTAGTTCATTTGAATAACAATTTAATAATTTAATATTTTTAGAGTCTTTAAAAAACTCAACAATAACTTCAGGTGGATTATTAGAATCTTGAATATACTTTTCTTCAGGCTTAATTGACTTAAACTTAAATGGAATAGTTTTAAGGATTGTTTCAAATCTTTCTAATTTTCCATAAGTTTCATTAATAGGAAATCTTGGTAATTCATATAAATCTTTAGTTTCATCCACTACCCCAGAGTGCTGGCCAAATGCATATTTAAAACCTAGACTTTTGATTATAGTTTTAAAATTATTGCTATATTCCCCAAATGGATATGAAAAGAAAATTGAATTATATCCTAAATTTTTTTCAAAATCAGCTATAGCTCTCTCGACATCACTTATAATTTCTTTATTTGTCGTATCAACTAAATATTCATGAGAATAGCTATGGTTTCCTATATGAGCAAATTTTTCTTTGGAAACTTCATTAATCTGACTCCAGTCCATATATCCTTTAGTTCCAACTTCTCGAGTATTTACAAATAGTATAAAAGGTATTTCCTTTTTTTTTAATATTGGCCATGCTTGATCATAAAATGATTTAAAACCATCATCTATCGTTAATAAAATCTTTTTTTTTCTTTTTTCGCTTAAAAGGCTGCTTTCAAAATTGTTTGGATTTATAAATGTAAATTGTTTTTCTTTTATTAAATTTAAGTGTTTAATAAAATCAGCTATTTTTATATTTGTAGAAGGATATTTATTTTCTTCAAAACGATGATACATAAGGACAATAACGCCTTTATCCTCTATACTATTTATTGTTGATGAAGATTGGCTAGGATAAACCAAAAATAATAAAAAAATGATTAGGAATTGTTTAATAATTAATTGCACGGGTAAAAATGATACTATTGCTTTAAAAATTAATAATAGGTTTATTTTAAAAAAATTACAAACTAATATTATTAAGTATGAAGCGTTGTCATTAGTTGTCTTAGATTTTATCAAAGAACACAGTATTGAGATAGATCAAAATTTTTCAATTATAGTTAATTCTGGGCCCGGTAGTTTTTCAGGAGTTAGAATTGCCCTAGCTGTTGCTAAGGGCATTAAATTAGTAAAAAAGATAAATATTTATAGCTACAATACATTTGTATTAAATGCAGTCCCATATTTGAAAGAAAAAAAAAAAATTATTTCTATAATAAAAACAAATAATTTTTACTATTATTCTCAGGGAAATTTTGTTGAAAACTACAGTTTTACTTTACCCCAGAAATTAGACCTTAGTTTATTAAAGACAGCCAACGCACTGTTAATAGTTTCAGAAGATTTAAAAAATGACAAAATTATTAATAGTTTTGGTAAAAATAAAGTCTGTTTTGCTAAATTTGACCTTAAAAATGTTGACATATTAATAGAAAATAATTTGTTAGAAAATAAATTGATTAAACCACTGTATTTAAGTTAAATTAAGACTATTTTTATGAATACTATCGAAGAAAAATGCAAAACAAAAGGTGTTAGGCTTACCGATCAAAGAAGAATAATTGCTCAGGTAATGTCAAACTCAAAAGTTAAATATGGTTCAAAAGACCATCCCGATGTAGATGAATTACACAAAAGAGTTAACAAGATTGATAAAAAAATTAGTATAGCTACTGTTTATAGAACTGTAAAATTATTCGAAGAGTCCGGAATAGTTGAGAAACATGATTTCAAGGGGGGCAAAGCTAGATACGAGCAATCACCAGACGAACATCATGATCATTTAATAGATATTAATAGTGGAGATATAATAGAGTTTGTCGATAAAGAAATAGAAATATTACAAAATAAAGTTGCTCAAAAATTAGGTTATAAGCTTGTTGATCATAAACTCGAATTATATGGATCTAAAATAAAAAAATAATTTGCCTAAAAAAATATTTATCAAAACATTTGGTTGTCAAATGAATGAATACGATAGTAGTCGTATTCTAGATTTAGTTAAACCTATTGGTTATAGCATCACGGACAATCCTTCTGATGCAGATTGTTATATTTTAAACACTTGTCACATTCGAGAAAAAGCCACTGATAAAGTCTACCATGATATTGGCAGGCTTAAAAAAGGATTTAGAAATAAAAAAAAACCAATGCTTTTAGTTACGGGTTGCGTGGCTCAAGCAGAAAGTCAAGAGATGCTTCAGCGTGAAAAATATATTGATGGAGTAGTAGGTCCTCAGTCTTATCATCAAATACCTGAAATTATAAAAAAGATAGAGGATAAAAAAAATAAAATTAATAGTACTGAATTCGATGTTTTAGAAAAATTTGATACTTTAAATGCTGTTAAGAATTCAAGTTCAAAGACTTCCTCTTTTTTAACGATTCAAGAAGGTTGTGATAAATTTTGCAATTTTTGTGTTGTTCCTTATACAAGAGGCCCAGAATATTCCAGAACATTTGAAGAAATAATTAATGAAGCGAAACAATTAATAGATAATGGTTCTAAAGAAATTACTCTACTAGGCCAAAATGTAAATGCTTATAAGTATAAAGACCATGTAAGGACTTATCGTTTGTCAGATTTAATATTTAAATTAAATGAATTGAAGGAATTAAAAAGGATTAGATATACAACTTCTCATCCAAAAGATGTTACAAAAGATTTAATCAAAGCCCACGAGATTTGTGAAAAATTAATGCCCGTGCTGCATTTACCAGTTCAAAGCGGTTCTTCTAAAGTTCTTAATGCCATGAACAGAAAACATAGCATTTCATATTATCATGAGATTATTGAAAAGCTTAAAAAAGCTAATTCAGCTATTAGATTTTCTTCAGATTTTATTATAGGCTATCCCGGTGAGACCGAAGACGATTTTAATCAAACATTAGAATTAATAAAAAAAGTGGAATTCATAAATTCATATTCTTTTATTTATAGTGCAAGACCAGGAACTCCAGCTTCAAAATTAAATGAGGTTGAACCAAAGATAGCAAAAAATAGATTAATCAGATTACAAACTTTACTTGAGAAAATTAATTCTAAATATAAAAAACTTTTTTTAACTAAATCGACAGAAGTACTTTTTGAAAACAAATTAAACAATCAAAATAAATATTTTGGTAGAGATAAATTTTTGAACTCAGTTATTGTTTCGAGTAGTCGAAATTTAACTGGTCAATTGATAAATGTAAAGATAAGTGATTTTAATCATAATAGTTTATTTGGAATTATTTCAAATAACAAACAAAGTAATTTTGCTGCTTAATAAATGTCTGAAATAAGTAAATTAAATCAAAAACTCATTATCAAGAAAATTGACAAAGAAACTTTAAACATTCAAATATTAGACAATAATATTTTGTCTTTAATAGTAGGTCAATTTAATGAAAATTTAAAAAAATTAGAAAAACTTACAGAAGCTACTTTATTTTTCAGAGGTAACTCAATTACTGTAAAAGGTAGTTCTGAGAGTATTAGTAGCGTTTCAGAGGCAATAAGATTTTTAATTAACAAGTATCTTTTAACTAATAATATTGAAAAAAGTGATATAATTTTGTCCGTGAATAAAAATTTAAACTCAGATAATAATTCAAACATACAATCTTTTGCTCAATTAATTAAAACACCAAGAAAATCTGTTATAGCACGCTCGCAAAAACAGTCTGATTATATAAAAGCATTGAGAGAAAATGATATTGTTATGGCCCTTGGCCCCGCAGGTACCGGAAAAAGTTTTCTTGCTGTTTCAGTTGCAATTACTATGCTTATGGAAAAAAAAGTTGAACGAGTTATTCTTTCTAGACCTGCTGTAGAGGCTGGTGAAAAACTTGGTTTTCTTCCAGGCGACATGAAAGAAAAAGTAGATCCGTATCTAAGGCCTCTTTACGATGCTTTGTATGAATTATTTGGTTTTGATAAAATAGATAAAAAAATAGAGACCGGTGAGATAGAAATCGCTCCATTAGCATTTATGAGAGGTAGAACATTGAAAAATTGTTTTGCTATTTTAGATGAAGCTCAAAATGCAACCGAAACACAAATAAAAATGTTCTTAACTAGAATAGGGGAAAACTCAAAATTAGTAGTTAACGGAGACCCTTCTCAAGTAGACTTAATAAATAAAGCTCATTCAGGTTTAATAAAATCTAAAAATATACTAAGCCAAATCGATGAAATAAAAATTGTAGAATTTGATCATAAAGATGTAGTAAGGCATCCATTAGTATCAAAAATCATTAAAGCTTATCAAAATAAAGCTGATGATCAAAGCTGATGTATTAATTGCCAATAAAAGGTGGAAAAAATATATAAGAACTCCAGGACAGTATATAAACAATAAACTTAAAAAAATTAATAAAAAAACAAATTTATTTAAAAAAAATAGTTGCAACTTTACTCTTTTACTTTCTGAAGGTGTTGAAATTAAAAAACTAAACTTGAGATATAGAAAAAAAAATAGAACTACAGATATTTTATCATTTCCATTTCATGAAAAGGCTTTTTTAAAAAAATTATTTAAGAAGAAAAAAAATAAGATATATTTAGGAGATATAATTATTAATTTAAATAAAATAGTGAAAAAAACAAAAAATGAAAGTTTCAAACTTAGTTTTGATAAAATTTGGATTCATGGCTTAACTCATTTATTAGGTTATCGACATAAGTCTAATCTTGATTTTTCAGTGATGAATAAGATTGAAGCTAAATTATTTGAGATTGTAAAATAGAATGATCTTGACATTTTTAAATAGTAGATTCTTCTTAATTTTTTTATTTCCATTTACTCTGGGTGCTTTAACGGTTTTTAGTTTTCAACCATTTAATTATAGTTATATAAATTTTTTCATACTTCCTGCTTTTTTTTTACTGACAACATATACACAAAAAAAATCAAAAAATACTTATCGAAAAAAACCCTATTTATTAAATTTATTTTTAATTGGATATCTATTTGGAGTTGGTTTTTTTTTATCGGGAATTCATTGGATTTCACATTCACTTACATTTGATGAAAATTTTAAATTTTTAATTCCAATAGCGGTAATTGGGTTACCAATTTTTCTTGGACTTTTTTTCGGATTAACAAACCTAATTATTGGCCCTTTTATGCAAAATAATTTTATTTCTATTTTGCTATTTTCAAGCTGTTTCGCTTTTACAGACTACCTACGAGCTAAAATTTTAACAGGATTCCCTTGGAATGTTTGGGCTTACACTTGGTCTTGGAAGCCAGAGATATTACAGTCGATATTTTACCTTGGCTTTTTTTCATTTAACTTATTATGTATCTTAATTTACTGCTCTCCACTTTTGTTAATTTTTAAAAAAAAATTCAATTTTCTCTTATTTTTTGTAATTAGTTTAGTTTTTTTTGGAAACTACATTTACGGATCTTCAATTATAAAAAAAAATAATGAAAATTTTACTAATTTAAATCTAAATTCAGATAATTCAATTTATACAAAAATTATTTCACCAAGTTTTGATTTAAAATATAATTTATCTAATTCTGATTTGAGAGAAAACATATTAAAATTAATAAAATATAGTGATCCAGAAAAAAATAAAAAAACTTTGTTTGTTTGGCCAGAGGGAGTTTTTACAGGTTTTAATTTTAACCAAATTAAAGAACATCAAGCGCTATTTGAAAAAAATTTTTCAGAAAATCATTTAATATTATTTGGTTCAAATACGACTCAAAAAAAATTACAGATTTCAGAAACTTTTAATAGTTTGATTATAACTAACAGTAAATTAGATCTTATTTTTAAATACGATAAAATAAAATTAGTTCCTTTTGGAGAGTTTTTACCTTATGAAAATATTTTTCACAAAGTTGGTTTAAAAAAAATTACCGAAGGATATGGTTCGTTTTCTCGAGGAAATAGTAATGATATTTTCACATTAAAAAATTTAGAGATGTTGCCATTAATTTGCTATGAAATAATTTTTCCGGAACTTAGTCAAAATAAAAAAAATTTAATTGTAAATATTTCAGAAGACGCTTGGTTTGGTAACACAATTGGACCTGATCAACATTTCGCTAAAGCTATTTTTAGAGCAGTAGAGAGTAATGTTTATTTAATAAGATCTGCTAATAAAGGTTTTAGTGCCTTTATAGATAATAAAGGTATAGTTAAAAAGGTCTTAAAACCAAATGAAAAAGGTGTAATAGAGTTTAATGTTCCATTTATAAACAATTCTAAAAAAAAATATAAATTTGATTTGATCTTCTTTATTCTTTTATTTACAGGTGTTTCTACTTTTATTATCTTTAAAAAAAATGAGCAAAAATAATTATCTTTTTACAAGTGAGTCAGTTTCTGAAGGTCACCCAGATAAAGTATGCGATAGAATTTCAGATATGGTTGTTGACTCTTATCTTTCTAAAGATCCTTTTTCTAGGGTTGCTTGTGAAACTTTAACAACAACTAATAAAGTAGTTTTAGCAGGAGAAATTAGAGCACCAGAAATAAAAAAAGAAGAATTAATTCAAAAGGTTAGAGACTGCGTGAAAGACATAGGATATGATCAAGACGGTTTTAGTTGGAAAGATCAAACTAAAGTTGAGTCCCATTTACACTCTCAATCTTCAGATATAGCTATGGGAGTTGATTCAAAAGATAATAAAGATGAAGGAGCTGGCGACCAGGGTATTATGTTCGGATATGCTTGTAATGAGACAGATGAATTGATGCCAGCGCCAATTCATTATTCTCACAAAATACTTAGATTAATTGCGGAAGATAGAAAAAAAGGTTCTTTGAAAGGAATTGAACCTGATTCTAAAAGCCAAGTTACTATGTTTTATGAGAACAACAAACCTAAAAAAGTTACTTCTGTTGTGATTTCTACTCAACACTCAAAAGATTTAAATCAAGAGCAAGTAAGAAATCTTATTTATCCATATATAAAAAAATCTATTCCCGAAAATTTGTTAAAGGAACTTGATGATAAAGAAGTTTATATTAATCCAACTGGTCAATTTATTATAGGTGGACCTGATGGTGACACAGGCCTTACTGGAAGAAAAATTATAGTCGACACTTATGGAGGAGCCGCGCCGCATGGTGGAGGTGCATTCTCAGGAAAGGATCCAACAAAAGTTGATCGATCAGCTGCCTATGTAGCAAGGTATTTAGCAAAAAATATTGTAGCTGCGGGAGTTTCAGATAAATGTTTAATTCAATTAGCTTATGCAATTGGTGTTTCAAAACCACTTTCTATTTATCTAAGCTTAGCGAAAAAGGATGAAGAAAAAATTGAGGATGTAAAAAAAAAAATTGAAAAAGATTTCGACTTATCACCAAGAGGGATTAGAGAATTATTGAGTCTAAACAAACCTATCTACGAAGCTACATCTGCTTACGGACATTTTGGAAGAAAACCTACAAATAAAGGTGAATTTTCCTGGGAAAAAACTGACAAAACCAGTATTTTTAAACTCTAACCTTGAAAAAGCCGTAATTTTTCATTAAATATATTTAAAATTCAGTGTTTACAAAATGGGCTTTTGCCCATTTTTTTTTGGAGCAAACTAAAAAGGAAAAAATGTTAAATAGAGGATTAGATAAAGTAGAACTATTAAGAATAGTAGAAGCTGTTGCAAACGAAAAATCTATAGACAAAGAAATAGTCCTAGAGTCAATGGAAAGTGCTATACAAAAAGCGGCTCTAACAAAATTTGGGACAGAAAATAATATCAGAGTTATTATAGATCGCTTAAGTGGAGAGATCAAAATTCAAAAAGTTTTAGATATCGTTGATGAGGTCGAAGATAATAGTAAACAAATAGTTTTAAATGACGCAAAATCTTTAGACAAAAAAAACAAAGACTTAAAAGTCGGAGATCAAATATTTGAAGATTTACCGCAAATAGATTTTGGAAGAATAGCCGCGCAAAGTGCCAAGCAAGTCATAAGTTTAAGAGTTAAAGAAGCTGAAAAAAATAGGCAGTACGAAGACTTTATTGAAAAACAAGGTCAGATTTTAAGTGGAATTATAAAAAGACTAGAGTATGGAAATATAATCGTTGATCTTGGAAAAGCTGAAGGTGTAATAAAAAAAGACGAACTTATTCCAAGAGAGATATTAAAGACAGGTGATCGAGTAAAAGCCTATTGTTATGAAGTAAAAAAAGAACTTAAAGGGCATCAAATATTTTTATCTCGAGCTCATCCGCAATTTCTAGCCAAGTTATTTTTTCAAGAAGTTCCTGAAATTTACGAAGGTGTGATCGAAATCAAAGCTGTCGCTAGAGATCCTGGTAGTAGAGCTAAAATTTGTGTTTTTTCACAAGAAAGTTCAATTGATCCAGTAGGCGCTTGCGTTGGAATGAGAGGAAGCCGCGTTCAGACAATAGTTAATGAATTACATGGAGAAAAAATTGACATAATAAAATGGACTGAAGATTTACCTACTTTAATTTCTGAATCTTTATCCCCAGCCGAAATACAGAAAGTATTAATTGATAAAGACAACAAAAGAATTGACGTAATTTTAACTGAAGAAAATTTAAGTAAAGCGATCGGAAGGCGAGGTCAGAATGTCAGACTTGCTTCGAAATTAACTAATTATGAAATAGACATTCTAACAGATAAAGAAGACTCTGAAAGACGACAAACAGAATTTAAAGAAAAAACTGAAAATTTAGTAAAGAGCCTAGAAGTCGATGAGACCCTAGGTCAACTTTTAGTGTCAGAGGGAATGCAAAGTATTGAAGAGCTGGCCCAGGTAAATCCAGAGGACATTACAAAAATTGAGGGTATAGATGAAGCAACCGCAACAGAACTAATTAATAGATCCAAGGAAAATTTAATCAAGGAAAAAGAGGAAATTACAAAAAGATTAAAAGAATTGGGTATGGAAGAAGAATTGGTAAACCTTAAAGGTATTACCCAAGGCATGTTGGTACTACTAGGACAAAGAAATATTAAAAAACTAAGTGACTTTGCTGACCTTTCATCTGATGAATTAATAGGTGGTTTTGACGAAGTAAAAGGTAAAAAAATAAGGATAGAAGGGTATTTAGAGGAATTCTCCCTTTCAAGAGAAGAGGCTGATCAATTGATTATGGCTGCAAGGGAGATAGCATTTAAATAAAATATTCATGGAAGACGAAAAGAATAAAAAAAAAACCTTAACTATTTCCTCAAATATATCTAAGAAGATTGATATTTCGTCGCTTTCTAGCGATGGAAAAAAAACATTTTCAATAGAAAAAAAAACTCCATTTAAATCTTCAAGGGATAATAAATCGACTTCATCACCGGGATCTTTTAGAAAAACTGAGCCCGTTAAAAAAAATATTGTTAGAAATTTTATTGAGCAGCAAGCAACAAAAAATTTTATCAAAAAAGAGGAAAAAACACCTTCTAAAGCAAAATTAAAACTTAAAGACCCATTGTCTTCAAAAAGAGAGTTTAAGCTTACTGTTTCGAGAGCAATGAATGTCGAAGAAGTAGAGATCAAGCAAAGAAGCTTAGCTTCAGTAAAAAGAGCGAGATTAAAAGAAAAAAAAACAGGTGGTCCAATTGAAAAAAAAGAGACAATAAAGGTAATCAAAGATGTAAATATTCCTGAACAGATTACAATTCAAGAGCTTTCAAATCGAATGGCAGAAAGATCAGCTGATATTATTAAATTTTTATTTAATATGAAAGTTGTGGCAACGATAAATCATATTATTGATAAAGACACAGCGGAGTACATTGTAAAAGAGTTTGGGCACAATCCAATTATAGAGAATATTCCAGGTCTAGAAGTTAACAAAAAGAAAAATCAACTTGAAGGTAAGATACAAAAAAGACCTCCAATAGTTACTATTATGGGGCACGTAGATCATGGTAAAACATCATTACTTGATGCTTTAAGAGATACTAACGTGGTTTCCGGAGAACATGGCGGGATTACTCAACACATTGGAGCGTATCAAGTTAAAACAAAAAAAAATGAAATTATAACCTTTATTGATACTCCAGGACATGCTGCATTTACTGAGATGAGAGCACGTGGGTCAAAAATTACAGATATTGTAGTCTTAGTTGTTGCAGCAAATGATGGCATTATGCCACAAACGATAGAAGCAATACAACATTCTAAAGCTGCAAAAGTTCCAATTATTGTTGCTATAAATAAGTGTGACTTACCCGACAAAAATATAACTAAAATCAAAAATGATTTAATGAAGTATGAATTAATTGCTGAAGATTTTAGTGGTGAAACATTATTTGTAGAAGTTTCGGCTACACAAAAAACAAATTTAGATAAATTAAAAGAAAGTATCCTACTTCAATCTGAGATACTTGATCTTTCAGCCTCATTTAGCGGGTCAGCAACAGGTGTTGTTATAGAGTCTAAAATAGACAAAGGAAAAGGTCCTGTATCAACCGTACTAATAACAAATGGCGTATTAAAAAAAGCTGATTATTTTTTTTGCGGAAGTACCCACGGAAAAATAAGAGCTATGATTAATCATGAAGGCAAAACTATCAATGAAGCTTTTCCTTCAATGCCAGTCGAAATTCTCGGAATGAATGAATCTGCTTTTGCTGGTGCAGAATTTGCTGTTACAGAAAATGAGGATAAAGCTAAAGAAATTTCGGAGTTTAACAAAAGTGAGTCTGGCCCCAAAAATAATATTGTAAAAGATAAAAAATCAATATTTGAAAATCAAAGCAACAAACAAGAATTAAATATAATTATTAAATCAGATGTCCAAGGTTCAAGTGAAGCTTTAAAAAATGCTATTAATAAGATTGAACATCCTGAGGTTAAAGCAAATATTATTTTATCTGATATAGGCATGATCAATGAGTCAGATGTTTCACTAGCAAAAGCTTCAAATGCACTATTAATTGGTTTTAACGTAAAACCAAACAGTCAAGCTAAAAAATTAGCGGAACAACAACATATAGAAATAAAATATTTTAATATTATTTACGAAGTATTAGAATTAGTTGAAAAAGGACTTTCAGGGCTATTAGAGCCAGAAACAAAAGAAACGATAATTGGATCTGCGCAAATATTACAAGTTTTTAAAGTTTCTGATGCTGGAAAAGTAGCTGGATCAAAAGTTACAGAGGGGGAAATAAAAAATAAGTGTAAGGCTAGACTAATTAGAGATGGTATTGTTGTTTATGATGGAGAGATAACGAGCATATTTAGAGAAAAAAATGCAGTTAAAGAAGTTAAAAATGGTTTAGAATGTGGAATAAGTTTTAAAGATTTTATAGACTTTAAAGAAAAAGATATCATTGAAGCTTATTTATCAGAAAAAATTGACAGGCAAATCTAAAATGTCTCGAAGAAAAATTACGCCAACTTATTCTCAAAGACAATTACGAGTAGGAGAACTGATCAAACAGAATATTGGTGAAATTTTTATAAGAAACGAAGCAAAAATTTTAGCTTTAAACACCAATGTAGTAACAGTAACTGAAGTAAAGATGACACCTGACCTGAAGTCTGCAAGAGTATACGTGATACCACTTGGTGGTGCCGAGGCAAAAAAACAGTAAGTATCTTGACTGAGTTCTCACATCTTGTTAGAAAAGCACTGTCAAAAAAACTTGATATAAAGTTTCTTCCTAGACTAGCATTTGTAGAAGATAATTCTTTTGAATATGCCGAAAAGATAGAAAGATTGATTAATATTAATAAAAAAAATGAAAAAGAAAAAACTAGAAACAATTAAGACACTTGCTATTCATACCAAAGACGTAGGCTCAGCCGAAGTACAGGTTGGATTGTTAACGGATAAAATAACAAGATTATCAGAACACTTTAAAAAATTCAAAAAAGACAAACACTCTACAATGGGTTTAGCAAAATCAGTTAATAGAAGAAAAAAACTTTTAGCTTATTTAAAGAAAAAAAATCCTAATTCATATAACAAAGTAATTAAACAATTAAATTTAAGGAAATAATGTTCAAGATAAATAAAGAAGAATTTGAAATTAATGGAAAAAAAATAACTCTGGAAACTGGAAAAATTGCAAGACAAGCCGATGGTGCAATTATAGCAACATGCGGTGAAACAGTAGTTATAGCTACAGTGGTAGGAGCTAAAAAACTTAGAGATGGTCAAGATTTTTTTCCTCTATCTGTTAATTATCAAGAAAAATATTATGCTGCTGGAAAAATTCCGGGAGGATACTTTAAAAGAGAAGCGAGACCGACTGAATCTGAACAATTAATCTCAAGACTAATAGATAGACCAATTAGACCTTTATTTCCGTCAAGCTTTATGAACGAAGTTCAGTTGCTGCCAACAGTTCTATCTTATGATGGAGAAAATCAAGCCGATGTTCTTTCTATTATTGCATGCTCAGCTGCGTTGGCAATTTCAGGATTACCTTTTGGCGGCCCAATTGCAGCAAGTAGAGTTGGTTTTAAAGATGGAAAATATTTATTAAATCCAAATCCGAAAGAATTAGAAGAGTCTTCATTAGATTTAGTAGTAGCAGGAACAAAAGACGCGGTTTTAATGGTGGAGTCTGAAACCTCAGGTCTTACTGAAAAGGAAATGCTAGCAGCTGTTAAGTTTGGACACGAAAATTTTATACCCATTATTGAAGCTATAGAAAAATTAGCAAAAAAAGCTGGTAAACCTAAATGGGAAGTCGAAATAAAAGATCACTCAGCAGTTAAAACAAAAATTTCAAAAGCTTTTGAAGCTGATTTACGAAAAGCTTTTCAAGAGATTGATAAAAAAAAGAGATCAACTGCAATTTCAGAAATAGACTCCAAATGTAAAGAAATGTTCGCAGAAGACGAGAATATAAACGAGAATGAAGCAATGGCTCAATTAAAATCATTAGAAAAAGACATCGTTAGAACTGCTATTTTAAAAGATAAAAAGAGAATTGATGGAAGGGGTCTAGCAGATGTAAGACAAATTAAATGTGAAGTTGGTGTGTTACCAAGAACACATGGCTCAGCTTTATTCACTAGAGGGGAAACCCAAGCTTTAGTGGTAACGACACTAGGCACATCAGATGATGAACAAAGAGTGGAAAGTTTAAACGGCATGCAAAGAAATAGATTTATGTTACATTATAATTTCCCTCCTTTTTCGGTTGGAGAATGCGGCAGAATAGGAACCGGTAGAAGAGAAGTAGGCCATGGAAAATTAGCATGGAGAGCAATCAATTCTTCATTACCTAAAACAGATAACTTTCCTTATACTTTAAGAGTTGTATCCGAAATTACAGAGTCAAATGGGTCATCATCAATGGCAACAGTTTGCGGAACTTCATTAGCCCTTATGGATGCTGGCGTACCGATAAAAGAACCAGTTGCAGGTATTGCTATGGGTTTAATTAAAGAAGGTAAAGATTTTTCAGTATTATCAGATATTTTAGGTGACGAAGACCACTTGGGTGATATGGATTTTAAAGTAGCTGGCACTAAATCAGGAATTACTTCTCTTCAAATGGACATTAAAATTACAGGAATAACTTTTGAGATTATGGAAAAAGCTTTAGATCAAGCGAAAGCTGGAAGAGAACATATTCTAGAAGAAATGAATAAAGCTTTAAAAACTTCTAGAACAGAATTTTCTAAACATACTCCTAAGATGGAAACCGTTACAGTTGACAAAAAAGACATAGCAACTGTTATTGGAAAAGGCGGAGCAACTATCAGAGAGATAGTAGAAAAATCAGGAGCTAAGGTGGACGTAAAAGATACAGGAGAAGTAACTGTTTCAGCTCCAGATGAAGAGTCAAGAAAAACAGCCATTGATATTATAAAAAGTTTAGTAGCTAAAGCTGAAGTAGGTAAAATCTACAAGGGTAAGGTTGTAAAAATAATGGAGTTCGGTGCTTTTGTTAATTTCCTTGGAAAACAAGATGGTCTAGTTCATATTTCTGAACTTGCTGCAAAGAGAGTAGAAAAAGTTGGTGACGTAGTTAAAGAGGGAGATGAAGTCTCAGTCAAAGTTCTAGGTTTTGATAGAGGAAAAGTTAAGCTTTCAATCAAGCAAGCCGTTTAATTAAATTTTGATATTTTTTGGATCTGGCATACCAACCTTATTATATCCAGCGTCAACGTAGTGAATTTCACCTGTAACTCCACCAGCAAGATTACTAATAAGATATAAAGCTGAGTTACCTACGTCGTGAATATCAACATTTCTTTTTAGAAAAGAATGGTCTTCGTTCCACTTATATAAAAATTTTGCATCACCAATAGCAGAAGCTGCAAGTGTTTTGATAGGTCCTGCACTTATTGCATTTACTCTAATACCTTTAGAACCTAAATCTCGAGCTAAATATTTTACACTAGCTTCTAGAGCAGACTTACAAACTCCCATTACATTATAATTTGGAATTGCTTTTGTAGATTCATAAGTTAGAGTCAATAAACTTCCACCTTCTTTCATTAGTTTTGACGCTTCTTTTGAAACTTCTGTAAATGAGAAACATGAGATTAACATACTTCTTAAAAAATTTTCTCTTGTCGTGTTTAAATATTCACCAGATAATTCTGATTTTTCTGAGAATGCAACAGCATGCACAACAAAGTCTATTTGTCCCCAATGGTTTTTAATGTCTTCAAAAAGTTTTATAATTTCTTCTTTTTTTTCAACATCACAGCTAAAAGTAGCTTTTGAATTTAATTTCTCTGCTAATGGAATGACCCTTTTTTTTAAAGCATCACCTAAATAAGTAAAAGCCAATTCTGCTCCAGCTTCGGCAAGTTTCTGCGATATTCCCCAAGCAATTGAACGCTCATTAGCAACCCCCATTATCAAACCTTTTTTACCTTTAAGTAAATTCATTTATACTTTTTCAAAAATTAATGTTGCGTTTGTACCGCCAAAACCAAAGCTATTAGACATAACAGCATTTAGATTTATGTTTTTTTCAGTTTTTGTAATAATTGGAAATTTTTTTGCTTCCTCATCAATCTCATTAATATTTGCCGATGCAGTAATAAAATTATTTTTCATCATTATTAAACAGTAAATAGCTTCGTGAACTGAAGCAGCCCCCAAGGGATGACCAGATAAAGACTTTGTTGAACTAATTTTTGGAATTTGGTCTTTAAAAGTTTCACCAACTGCTTTTAATTCAGTAATATCTCCAACTGGAGTCGAAGTTCCGTGAGTGTTAATATAATCTATTTTATTCTTTGCGGTTTTAAGTGCCATTTGCATACATCTAGTTGCTCCCTCTCCTGAAGGTGCTACCATGTCATAACCATCAGATGTAGCCCCGTAACCTGTAATTTCAGCATAGATTTTTGCTCCTCTTGCTTTTGCGTGTTCATATTCTTCAAGTACTAAGACTCCACCTCCCCCGGCAATAACAAAACCATCCCGTGTTTTATCGTAAGCTCTAGATGCTTTGTCTGGCGTATCGTTATATTTCGATGACAGTGCTGTCATAGCATCAAACATCGCTGTCATAGCCCAATGTATTTCCTCACTTCCGCCTGCAAACATAATTTTTTGTTTACCAGATTGAATAAGTTCGACTGAATTTCCTATACAGTGTCCACTAGTTGCGCAAGCAGAACTCATAGTATAATTAACACCTTTTATTTTAAAAGGCACAGCCAGCGTTGCAGATGCTGTGCTTGCCATTGTTCTTGGAACAATAAATGGTCCCATTAGTTTTGGAGTTTTAGCTCTAGTTTTGTCTGCAGCCAAAATAACATTCTCTATAGAAGGTCCACCTGAACCCATCACAATGCCCGTTAAATTATTACTAATATCTTTTTCTTCAAGCCCTGAATCTTTAGCAGCTTCTTTCATAGCAACATAATTATATGCTGAACCAGAACCCATAAATCTTATAGTTTTTCTATCTACATAATCTTCAAGTTTAATATTAGGCTTACCGTGGATATGACTTTTTAAATTATATTCTTTGTATTCTTCAGAAAATGTAATGCCAGATTTTGAATTTAAAAGAGATTTATAAACTTCATCTTGATTATTTCCAAGACAAGATACCACCCCAATACCTGTTACAACAACTCTTTTCATTATTTAAATAATCCTACTTTCAGATTTTCAGCTTTGTAAATTA
>MDTC01001596.1_pt1 | contig 20865 bp, 11 predicted proteins | sample 811181 | NCBI WGS metagenome assembly MDTC01 (sample SAMN05326644, study PRJNA326480) | marine metagenome | isolation source: seawater | place: Pacific Ocean: North | collected 2011 | reverse complement strand
TGGGTCCGTCAGGCCGGCATCGAGGGCCTGGTCGCGCCGGCCCGCTCGCCGCTGGACACCCTGCGCCGGCAGCTGATCTCCGATCTCCCCATCCTGTGGCAGGACGCCGCCGAGGAGATCCGCGCCCTGGCGACCTCCCTGCGCCACGGCTCGACGCCGGAGGACCTCGATCTGGTCTACCGGCCGAGCACCCCCGACGCGGCGCGGCTGGCGCTGGCCCACAACCTCGCCCACGAGGATCAGCCCCTCGACCTCGAGCTGATCGGCTCCTTCGCCGGCCACGACCGCCGCGCGGTCGAGGTGGTGCTCGCCCTGCGCGCAGGCCCCCAGCGGCGCGATCCCCGGGTGCCCGCGGTGCTGGCCGTGCTCAACCCGCGATGGGCGCTCGGCATCCTCGACGAGGCGGTGGAGCAGCTGACCGACGACCACCCGTTCGGCCTCGCGGTCGCGCTCGCGATGCCGGTGTTGCTCTCGGCCGAGGGGTAGGGGTCAGACAGCTGACACCGTCTTGGCTCATGGAGCACGTCGTGCGGCCGATGGCTTGGCCATGGCACGGCGTCGATTGACCCTCACGCGTTGGACCTGGCGAGCCTTCATCTCGACCACCCTTGGGCCCCTCCTCCTGGTCGAGCTGGTTCTGCTCGCGGCGTATGGCACGATGGTCCTGCACAACTACGTGACCTCGGTCGATGCGTTGGACCGGATCGCGCGGGCCCAGGTCCGGGATCGGGTCGCGGCGGAGTCCGCGTCGGTCCGGGTGACCCTCGCGGGCATCGAGCGGGAGGTCGCGCTCCTCGCCGCCGAGGCCGGGCGCGCCCTGCGGAACGACGCGGCCCTCCCTGCCGAGGAGCTCGCCCGCTACAGCCACACCGCCGAGGGCGCCTACGTGGTCGCCGATCCGGCCCCCGGTGGCGCGACGGTGTTCTACAGCGGCGCGGCCCCGATCGACGTCGACAAGGCCCACCGGACCGGGCGCATGGATCCGTTCATGCGGGACCTCGTCGTCGCGGACCCGCTGGTTGCCCAGGCCTACCTCAACACCTGGGACTCGCTGAACCGGATCCACCCACCGATCGATGTCGCCGACTACCCGCCGCGGATGGACATCCCGTCCTTCAACTTCTACTACCTGGCGGACGAGGCCCACAATCCGGAGCGGAAGGTCGTCTGGACCGACGCGTATCTGGATCCGGCGGGCGCGGGCTGGATCACCAGCGCCGTCGGTCCGGTCTACGAGGGCGACCACCTCGAGGGCGTGGTCGGCGTGGACGTGACCCTGCAGCAGCTGGTGGACCAGGTGCTGGACGTGGACCTGCCCTGGGGGGGCTACGCCGTGCTGGTCGACAGCCATGGCGCCCTGCTCGCCCTGCCCGAGGCCGGGGAGGCCGACTTCGGCATCCGCGAGCTGACCTCGCACGAGTACACCGGCGCGGTCGCGACCGACACCCTCAAGCCCGCCGACTACGACCTCTTCCATCGGCCCTCGACCCGAGAGCTGGGCCAGCACCTCGCCAGCGCCGATCGGGGGCTGGCGGAGACCTCGCTGGGCGGATCCCGGCTGGTCGCGTGGGAGCGCCTGGACGGTCCCGGCTGGTGGCTGGTGGTCGTCGTGCCCAAGGACGCGATCTTCGCCTCGGCGGACGAGGCCTGGGCCGACTCCCTGCGCCTGGGTGCCATCGTCATCGGTGCCATCCTGATGTTCTATGCGGCATTCCTCGCCCTGCTCTACTGGCGGGTTCGGGGACAGCTGGACCTGGTGGTGCAGCCCATCCAGGCCCTGCGCGACGCGGTGCGGGACATCGCCGCCGGTCGCCACCAGCAGCCCGCGGTGCAGGCCGAGATCGTGGAGCTGGGCGAGCTGTGCGATGACGTGCTGGCCATGGGGCGCACCCTGGGCGTGCAGGTGGAGCAGCTCCAGTCCCAGGACGACGAGCTGCGCGCCGCGTCCGAGCGCGAGGCCGCCGCCCGAGCCGCCGCCGAGGCCCGCAGCTCCTTCCTCGCCCATGTCAGCCACGAGATCCGCACCCCGATGAACGGGCTCGTCGGCACCCTGCAGCTGCTCTCGGTCGACGGCCTCGACGAGGAGGGCGTCGAGCTGATCGGCACGGCGCGCCGCTCCGCGGACGCCCTGCTCGGCCTGATCGACGATCTGCTCGAGGCCACCCGGACCCAGCGGGGCACCTTCGAGATCGAGGACGACCCCTTCGATCTGGAGTCCCTGGCGCTGGACGTGCTGGCCCTGTTCCGCCCCACCGCCGAGGGCGCGGGCATCGCACTCGTCGGCGAGGTGGAGGTCGAGAGCAGCTGGGCACGCGGGGACGCCCTCCGGATCCGCCAGGTCCTGACCAACCTGGTGTCCAACGCGCTCAAGTTCACCGAGCGCGGCGAGGTCCGCCTGACCGCGCTGCGGGACGGCGATCTCGTCGCCTTCGCGGTGCGAGACAGCGGCATCGGCATCCCGCCCGGGCGCCTCGAGGCCATCTTCGACGCGTTTACCCAGGCGGACGCCTCGACCACCCGCCGGTTCGGCGGCACCGGGCTCGGGCTGACCATCAGCGCGGCCCTGGTCCGACGCATGGGTGGCGAGCTGATCGTCGAGAGCGAAGAGGGCGTCGGGAGCACGTTCCACTTCACGGTGCCCCTGCCCGTGACCACCGCTCCCGCGCAGGGCCTGCCGGCGGCGATCGAGGGCGCGGATCGCCGCAGCCTGCGCATCCTGGTCGCCGAGGATCACGAGGTGAACCGGGCGATCATCCAGCGCATGCTCGCTCGGCTGGGCCATGAGTCGGTGGTCGTCGAGAATGGCGCCGAGGCGGTCGAGGCGGCCGCGGGAGGGGGCTTCGACGTCGTGCTGCTCGACGTGCACATGCCGGTCATGGACGGGCGCGCCGCGGCCCGGGCCCTGCGTGCGGGCGCGGACACCGCGGGACTGCCACTCCTCGCCCTGACCGCGAGCGTGCTCGAGCAGGACGTCCGCGACTCCCTGGCGGCAGGCTTCGATCAGGTCCTGGCCAAGCCGATCGTGCTGGAGGTGCTCGACGAGGCCCTCGCGCGGGCGGCGAGCTGCACGAGGGTGTCGACCGACCACTGGTCGTCGGCGTGGCGACCGTAGTGGACCGCGCGCAGCACGCCGTCCGGGCCAAGCAGGAAGTCGGCGGGTAGCCCGTCCTGGGCGCCGCCCTCCAGCGGGTTGGTCGCTCCCTGCACGACGCTGCGCACCGCCCGCGCCCAGACCCGTGGGCTGGCGATGGCCGACAGGGAGCGCTCTACGCGGAACTCCTTGTAGAACCTGCGCTCCGGGTCGGCGACGATCGCCATGGGCAGGGACTCCTGGTGGGGGAGCAGCTGCTCGGAGCGCGAGTGGAAGAAGGCGACGGACATCACGCCAGCGGCCGAGATCTCGTCCCAGCGCTCGGCGAACTCGCGCAGGTGCAGGTTGCACACGGGGCAGCCGGCGAAGCGGCGGAACTGCAGGTGCAGCAGTCCGGCAGCGGGCACCCCCAGGCGGCCGTGAGCCAGGGTGTCGAGGTGGAACGGGGCGATCACGTCGCCAGGAAGGAGTCTGTCGGTGGGTGCGTTCATGCTCCCGGAGTACTCTGGGCCTGACCATGGTCCCAATGAATCATTGCCATGAAGAACATGGTCTGGAGCCATGATGGATCTTCCTGACCTCGTGACCCTGGGCGTGCTGCTGGAGGAGCGCCACGTGACCCGCGCCGCGCGGCGGCTCGGCATCACCCAGTCGTCGATGAGCCACCGGCTCGCCAGCCTCCGGGAGTCCCTGGGCGACCCGCTCCTGGTGCGTCACGGTGCGGAGATGCTGCCCACGCCCCGGGCGCTCGCCATGCAGGCGCCGCTGGCCCATCACCTGGCCGGCCTGCGCCAGGCGATTGCGTCCCCGGCGCCGTTCGAGCCGCGGTCTGCCCAGCTCGAGCTCGACCTGTACCTGCCCGATCTCCTCTCGGGTGTGCTGCCGCTCCTGGTCGGACTCGTCCGGGCCGAGGCGCCGGGCGTCCGGATCCGCGCGCACATGCCTCCGGCCGATCTCCCTGCTGCCCTGGCGCGGGACCGGCCCTCGCTGTGCATCGCCCCGGAGCACTTCCTCGACGGCGACGCCCGCAGCCGGTCGCTGGGGGTGGTGCGCTTCGCGGTCGCGGGGCGTCCCGACCACCCCGCCTTCGACGGGTGCTGGGACGTGGAGCGCTGGCTCGCCTGGCCCCACGTGGTGGTGCGCACGGGGAACGGCGGCGGCAACGTGGTCGAGCGCGCCCTCGCCGCGCAGGGGCTGACCCGCGCCGTCGGCCTGCAGGTCTCGACCTTCCTCGCCGGCCTGCTGGCCCTGGGGCAGAGCGATCTGCTCATGAACGTGCCCCTTCCCTTTGCCGAGGGGCCGGTCGCGACCATGGGCCTCCGGGTCGCTCCAGTGCCGGTGACGCTCCCGGATGTCCGCGTGTCCCTGGCGTGGAACGCGCGCTTCCAGCAAGACCCGACCCACGCCTGGCTGCGCGAGCGGCTGTACCGGGCGGTGGTCGAGCGGCTGTGAGGGGCGCGCCGGGCTCCGGCTGCCAGGAGGCGTCTGCCACGGCGTAGCGCGCGTAGACGTCGGGGAGGATGTCCCAGATGGCGTGCACGGCGTTGTAGCCGTGGTCGTGCCAGGTGTCCCGGTCGTCGTAAACCAGGATCCGCCTGTGAGCGCGGCGGTCAGATCTTCATCGCCTTCGCCAGCTTCTCCGCGCCAGCCCGGTAGGGCCCGTTCGGATCATCGCGCTGGGAGCGGACGTAGTCGGCGGTCTCCTCCGCGTGCTCCACGAACCAGGCCTTGGCGGCGGCGCGCGCCTTGGTCCCCATCGTCATGTGGAACATCCAGGGCACGATGCGCGGATCGGCGAGGGTCGAGAGCACCTCGACCAGCTCCTGCTGCTGCTCGGCGCGGGTGTACTCGTCGTAGCAGCGCGTGTAGTGCACGATGACCGCCTCCGGGGCGACGAAGGCCGCCCGCGGCGCGACGCTGGTCCACTTGGCTCCGGTCAGCGCGGTGAAGAAGCCCGAGAGGAACGGTCCGTCCTCGCACAACACCGCGTGGTGGGGCGCGCGGACCTGCATCTGCACCATGGCTTCGGTGCCGCCCAGGACGAGGTCCAGAGAGGCGGCGAGGTGATGGTGCAGAGACGTCTTGGGGCTGCGCTCGTAGGTGCCGTAGGGCCAGTTCGCGATGAGGGCGTCACGCAGGGCGGTCAAGCGGGTGAGCGCGTCGGCGTGGGCCTCGGGGGTGAGGCGGAGCAGCAGGGGCGCGAGGTCCAGGGCCAGGGTGCCGACTCCCGACGCGGACTGGCTCAGCTCCGCCGGATCCGTCGACTCCCAGGACTGAAGGACGTACTGTATGACGGCTTCGGTACCCAGCACGGCCTCGACCACGTACAGCAGGCCCCGCACCTCGTACCCGGACCGGGCCTTGCACAGCCAGACGTCGAGGGCCTTGTGGCAGGCGGCTTCATCGGCGGGTCCGGCGGCTGCAGCCGCGTCGAGGCGCTCGGTGAACTGAGCCCGGATCTCGGCCTGGCTCCTGCCCTTCATGGCGACCGGGTCGCTGGCGGCCACAGGCCCACCACAGGTCGAGCTCGGGGGTGCGGGCGAACCCGGGGCGCAGCTGCTGTGCGCCAATCGAGCGGCGCAGGGTCTCTTCGTTCAACACCAGTCCTCCAGGGGTCGAGCGCGCAGCCTAGCCAATGCATGCTGCAGCGCCGACACACACCGGCACAAGGTGCGACTCCGCTGCGACGGGTGCACGGTCACATGGGGATCGGAGGTTCCCATGACTCGACCCACACGCTGCTTCGTCCTCTCCCTCTCCCTCTCCCTCTCCCTCTCCGTCGCCCTGCTCCCGTCCACGGCGCTCGCCGGAGGGAGCTGCACCGAGGACAACTACGTGCCCGTGTCCGAGGGCAACAGCGCCGAGCGCGAGGTGTCGAAGGCCGCTGCGCACATCGAGTACACGAGCCTGTTCGGCGTCGAGGGTGTGGTCGGCTGCAGCGGCATCCTGGTCAGCAAGAACCTGCTGCTGACCGCCGGCCACTGCGTCTCGCCCCCGCGGATCGGGCACGACACGCTCGCCGAGGTGTGCGCCGACCTTCAGGTGCGCTTCGACTACACCAAGGACGACCCCGACGACAGCTACACCAGCGGCCCCGCCAAGACCTACACCTGCGACGCCATCGTGCACTTCGCCTACGACGGCGAGGGCGGTGACGGCGAGTACAACGAGGACCACGCGCTGATCCGGCTCGACGACGACCCCGGCCTCGATCGCGGCTGGGTAGACGTGCGCCTCACCACGGACGACGACATCGTCGCTGGCATGTTCCACCACCCGGACGGGCTGCCCAAGCAGATGAGCGTCGGCATGCTGGTCGGCGACTTCAACCCCTTCCTCGAGCACGACCTCGACACCTGCGTGGGCTCGTCGGGGGCTGCGCTGCTGGACGAGCACGGCAACGTCCTGGGCGTGCACGTGCAGGACGATCTCGCGATGAGCCTCGGCTACTACTGGACCTCGTCGGACCTGAAGGCCTGGGGGATCACCGAGGCGTCGGGCCGGGGAACGGGCCGGCTCTTCCACGAGGACGACCGCCTGACCAGCAAGTCGAGCCGGTAGCTCGCGGCGTCATCGCCGGCCTGACACAGGCTGGCACACGCCGAGACGCTGCCACGACCGGCGTCTCGGTATTGCCTTTCCCGAGGAGGAACCGTGTCCTTGATCCGACTGATGCCCTGCTTGATCCTGCTCCCTGCGTGCGTGCCCTCCGCCGAGGACGCGAGCGAGACCGACGAGCTGTCCGACAGCAACTTCGCGCTGTCCAGCGAGAAGGATGCCCACCACGACGACCGCTCGCTGGAGCTGGTCGACGACATGCTCTCCAGCGGGATCGGCAGCCTGCCAGCGCTGGTGGAGGACCCGACGCGGGGCGGGTGTGCGGTCGGGATCATGCTCGGCGACGACGTGCACTACCTCGAGACCTACGGGGTCGAGCACGGCACCACGGACCTGAGCCTGGACTCGATCTTCGGGGTCGCGTCGGTGTCCAAGACCATCACCGCACTCGCGGCCCGGGACTACGGTCTCGCCGATGACGACACCGTCGGCGACCTGACCTGGGCCAGCGGGGACATCACCGGCTACACGATCCGCGAGCTGCGCCACATGTCGGTGTCCTCCAGCGATGGGGAGACCCATTACGCCGCGTCCCCTCCGTCCACGTTCGATCAGACGATCCCGCGGCTCGCCCTGTACGGGTGGGACGGACACACCACCATGGTGGCGTCAGAAGCATACTCGAACGCCAACTACGCGGCGATCGGCGGGGTCCTGGACGCCCAGATCAGCGCGAACACCTCCCTGCCCGCGAGTCAGCGCGCCTACGAGCCCTACGTCTGGGCCATGCTCAACGACAACCTGGCCTCCGACGACGGCATGCTCACCGCGTCCCTGCTCCACGAGCGCCGCTACGACAACGGCGAGTACGATCACCTGGCCCTGGGTCACGATGTCGACGGGTTCTTCCGGCACCCCTGGAACACGGCCGGCCCCGACTACGGACCGTATGGCGGCTGGAGCATGACCATCGGGGATCTGACCCGGCTGATCGTGCAGCTGCAGCGTGGGTTCGTGGTCACGTCCAGCACCGTCTACGACGCCGGTGATCCGTGGAGCCTGGCCCCCAGCGGCGCCAAGAAGTTCACCCTGCAGCGCCTCGGGGGTGGCGACAGGTCCGCTCGCTATGTCGAGATGGGCGGCGCTGCGGGAGACCTCGCCGGAACGGACACCTTCTACATGCACGGGGGGGACTTCAAGGGTGGGGCGGCGATGTGGATGTGGTGGCCGCGCATGTCCGAAAAGTCGGGGCGCGAGGACCTGGGCGTGGCCATTGTCTGCAACACCGCACACAAGGGCTCGATCGCCAACAACAGCTACCTGGTGCCCGGCGGTGATGGTGAGACCAAGGGGGTCCCGGCGGTCTGGGAGTACGCGATGGCGATCCGCGACGCCTACGCCGCCGACGCCGGCGCGCTCGCCCTCGACCCCATCCGCACCAACCCGGTCTCGATGCCCGACGGCGCCACCTGGGAGTTCGATCTGCGTCTGGACCACGCCGCCGCCTCGTCGCCCAAGCAGCTCTTCCTGCCGTTCCTGGCCAAGGCGCCGCTGGCGCTGAGCCTGACCCGCAGTGGGCGTTCGACCCGCATGGTCTGGGTGCACGACGGTCGCAAGGTCGCGGCGGGCTCCACGTCCACCCTGAAGAGCGGATTCCGTACGTCCAAGGCGGATCTCGTCCTGCAGACCCAGCACGGAGCCGTCGACCTGGAGGATGCCGTGTTCTCCGCGACCTTCTCGGACGAGGACCAGGTGTTCGGCACCCTCTCCGGCCGGCTGGACGCGCGGGATGCGTCGGCCTGGGTCAAGCCCACCGAGGTGTGCCGTCAGGTGGTCGCCGGGGGTGGGAGCTGCGGGGCGTGTGACGATGGCAGCAAGACCTGCTTCGACGCGTCCTGGTCCCTCGTCGCTCGCGGCGAGAACAAGGCCTCCAAGCGGTGATCTCCGGGCAGTCAGGCCGGATCGCAGCCGGCCCCGGCGAGGTGCGCCTGCACCGCTCTCCGGGCCAGCTGAACCTCCAGGCGCGGATCGTCGACAAGGGCCTCCGCCTGCTCGGGGTCGCCGTCGAGGAGGAGGCGGTAGATGGCGACGGCGCGGGTGCCGATGTGGTCGCCGACCTCCTCGAAGGCGCGCCGGGCCCGGGCGAGATCGCGCTCCGCGCCCGCGAGCTCGGCGCGCATGGCTCGCGCGGCGCCGCGGTAGGCCCACAGGTAGGCGCGGACCGGGCGCATGTCCTCGGGAAGCGCGCGCAGGGCGGCCTCGACCTCGGCGATCGTCGCGTCCGGATCGGCCCGCTCCAGCTCCAGCGCGGCGAGTCGGCGCCGGGTGAGGCCCACCTCGGTGCCGTGCACCTGCTCCGCCTGGACGAGGGTCTCGCGCAGCACGCGCTCGGCGTCCTCGGGTCGCCCCAGCTGACGGTAGACCTCCCCGCGCAGGCCCAGCGCCTTGATCCGGTGGGCCGGATGCCCCCCGTCACGCAGCAGCGCCACCGCGCGATCCGCCTCCTCCAGCGCCCGGCTCGCCCGACCCAGCGTCGACTGGATGACCCCGAGGTTGAGGTGCACGACCGCCCTGGACGCGTCGGACTCCAGCCCCTCCAGCGCGTCTTCGTAGCAGGCGGCGGCCTCGTCGGGGCGCTCGAGGTGGCGCAGCGCCAGGCCCAGGTTGTTGGTTGCCGCGGCGGCGGAGCGGCGGTCGCCACGGCTGAGGGCGTCCTCGCGGGCAGCCCGGTAGTGACGCTCGGCCACCGACGGATCGCCGCGTCGGATGGCCATCGAGCCCAGCGCCGTGTGGGCGAGAAAGGCCGCCTGGCCAGACGCCGCCAGCTCCAGCACCGCTTCCGCATCAGCGCGCACCTGCTCCTGATCCGCGCCGATCCTCATGCCCCGCATCGCGCGCTGTGCGAGGAGGAACGCCCGATCCGCGTCACTCTCGGCCCCGGCCAGCGCGCGCTCGAGCAGCTCGGCCCAGGCATGCACCTGACCCCGTATCGCCAGCGTGTCGCTGACCGCGCGAGCGACGGCGATCGCCGTGGGGCCGTCGATCCTCGCGGCGGCGAGCAGGTTGTCGAGCACCCGGGGCAGGGGACCGGACATGTCGTCCGGCGGGCGGCGATCGGCGATGAGGGTGGCGGCCGTGTCCCGCGCCCAGCGCGAGAACGCGGCGTGCGCTTCTTCGGCGAGCCCGAGCTCATGCAGCTGCAGCTGGGCGAAGGCGCGGATGGAGCTGTACAGCGAGAAGCGTGAGCGACCGCGACGGCCGGACTGCACGGTGAGCAGGTTGCGGCGGACGAGGCGGGGAACGACGGCGGCGTCGGGCAGCACGGCGTCTGCGTCCGCGAGGGAGAAGGGAGCGACCCACACGGACAGGGTCGCCAGGGCCGCGCGCTCGTCGGGCTGCAGTCGGGTCCACTGGGACGCGATCGCGGTGAACAGCGTGCGGTGGCGCTCGGGCACGTCCGCACGTCCCGCCTCGAGCAGGGAGAAGCGCTCGTTGAGCTGGGACTCGATGTCCGCGAGGCCCATCGCGTCCACCCGGGTCGCGGCGAGGTCGATGGCGAGGGGCCAGCGGTCCAGGGCGGCCACGATGCGCAGCGCGGCCGGTCGGGTCTGCTCGTCCAGGTTGAAGCCGGGCTTCACCCGCCTGGCGACCGACTCGAACAGGAGCAGCGCCGGGTCGCGCTCGTCCGCCGCGTCAGCATCCGTGTCGTCGGTTCCGCCGTCGCCGGTGGCCGCGAGCGGACCGATGACGACCCGCACCTCGCCGGTCAGGTGCAGGGGCTCGAGCGAGGTCGCGACCACGGTCGTGCCGGCCTCGACCCACGCGGCGATCTCGGCCCGGGCGTCGTCGTCGAGGTGCTCGGCGTTGTCGAGCAGCACGATCAGGCTCGGGTCCGCGGCGAGGGCGCGCCGGACGTGAGCGCGCAGCTCGGCCCCGGGAGCATCCAGCAGCATGCCCTGGGCCACTGCACCACACAGCCCCTCGACCGTGGTCGTGATGCCGAGGTCCACCCAGCACGGGCGGCGTCCGGGGGGCACCGAGCGGGCCGCGAAGGTGCGCATCACCGTGGTCTTGCCGATCCCTGGTGGACCGAGCAGGCTCACCAGGCGCTCCCCGCGGCCGAGCGCGCCCCGCAGGGCCTCGACCTCGGCGTCGCGTCCGAACACCCTGCGTGCGCCGACGTCGGGCAGGGTCGGCGGTGGCGGTCGCTGCAGACGCACGCCCTTCGACCGGCCGGTCTGGATCCAGGGCTCGCCGTCGGGCCCGTCGCCGAGCTTCTTGCGGAGCCGATGCACCAGGGTCGGCAGGGCGCGGGAGCCGGCGCCGTCGGGCCAGACCTTGCGCCGCAGGGCCTGCCGGTCGATGAACGTGCCCGCGCGCTCCGCCAGGGCGCGGAGCAGCCGCCGCTCGATGGCGGTCAGCACCAGCTCGTTTCCCTCGATCCGGGCGATCGAGGACGCAAAGTCGAGCGACAGGGGACCGAGGTCGATGCGGTCGGCGGGTGCTGGGGACGGTGCCGTTCGGGCCGGGGCCGGTCCGGAGGCCACCCAACGGTAGCCCTCGCCGTGGTCGGTCAGCAGGTGGCGGGGCTGGTTCCGGTCGGTCTCGATCTTGCCGCGCAGCCGGGCGATCGCCGAGTCGACGGCGCGGGACAGGGACAGCGGGCTGATGCCGAGGACCTCCTCCTGGAGCTCCTCCCGGGCCACCGTCTGGCCCACGCGAGCCATCAGGTACTCGAGGAGCGCGGCCTCGCGCGAGGTGAGTCGGACGTCCTCGCCATCCGCGCGAGTCACGACGCGCCGGGCCAGGTCCACCTGCACGTCCGTCGCTTCAGGTACCGGAGGAGCGGTACTGGTCTGGGGATCCATCGAGGGCATCTCCTGCGGGAGCGTACCCTCTTGGAGGTCAGGCGAACACCGGCTGCGAAGGCAGCTGCGCGCATGTCCCGACGGTCGAGGGTCGAGCCCCGCACTCGTACTGTGTCAGACCACGGGGCAACCCTTGGCTTTCCGACCCCTTCCCCGCAGCCTCGCGCTGGGGCTGGGTCGTGGCGCGGGTCGGGTGTGCCTGCTGCGCCTGTCGGGCTGGTCGCGCTGGCTTCGCTCGCCGCCCGTCCCAGGAGTAATGCGCCGTAATCATGGTGTGGTCTGGAGCGGACTAGGTCCTCGACAGGTCGATTTTCAGGAGACCGTTGGAGGATCGATGTACCGTCGCAAGGCCAGGGCAGGCTCCAGAGGACGCGCGGTGGCCGCCTCGTCGTCGGCGAGCGCCGCTGCGCCCGTGTCGAGCTCGGACAGCGGGTCGAGCTCGGACAGCGGGTCGAGCTCGGACAGCGGGTCGAGCTCGGACAGCGGGTCGAGCGTGCTCGCCGCAGCCTCGGCGTACTACGGCTCGCGGGTCCCGGCGGACTCCGATGGTGAGCCCGACTTCGTGCTCGACTCGGAGGACGAGGCCGAGGATCTGGCGGATGAGGCGGACTACGAGCGTGCCCTGGACCGGAAGGGAGAGCGCCGGCCGAGCAAGCCGCCTGGCTTCGCGGCCGCCGTGGAGCGGCTCTCCGAGGTGCGGGACCTGTCGTCGGACGAGGACATCAGCGAGTCGGACGTCATCGCCGGCCGGGTGCGCAAGCGCAAGCGGCCCCGCGAGGAGCTCGGCCTTCCCGCGGGCAAGGAGAAGGCTGCTTCGAAGGCGACCTGTGGGCGATGTGGCGAGCCGATCTACCTCGACCGTCACGGGAGGGAGCTGGGCGTCGGGATCGGCTCGAAGCGGCGTCGGCAGCGCCCACCTCACGGACACATCGTCGACTACTCGGTCACGCAGCCCCACGCCGACAAGGCGATCGCCGACGAGTCGCTGTCCGAGGAGAGCGACAGCGAGGCCGAGCGGGCGACGCGGGCCGGCATGCGGCAGGAGGCGGCCTGGGACCCGGACAACACCCGCCTCGAGCACTTCGACTGCAACGCCACGGCAGCCAAGGTCACCGCGGCCTCGAAGACGGACGCGGACGATCGTCGCGGGAGGAAGCTGGTGGAGAAGGGGCTCGGCAAGTGGAAGCGTCGGGCCCGAGCGCGGAGTCGTCCTCGGCCGCGCGCGGCGGCGTCTGCGGCGGCGGCGGCGGACTCGGAGTCGTCGAGCGACAGCGAAGGCTAGCCGCCCGTCGCGCAGGAACTTGCGCGGGTCGTGACGGATCCTCCCGCGCGGTACACACACGGCGCGGAGGACGAACACCATGACTCGCTTGACCCTGCCGTTCCTGGGCGCCGTGCTCGTCGCGACGCTGACCGGGTGCCCCAGCAAGGACACCGACACCGACACCGATGTCGACACGGACTCGGACACGGACTCGGACACCGACTCGGACACCGACACCGACACGGACCCCGACACCGACACCGACACGGATACCGACACGGACACCGATACCGACACGGACACCGACACGGACCCCGAGGCCGTCGCCTGTCCGACGGGCCACGACGCCCTGCGCGCCCTGGACGTGGTCGCTGCCTACCAGGCCTACGATGCCTGCGTGAAGGCCGACCCCAGCGACAAGGAGTCCCGGTTCGGCCGCGGGATCTCGAACCTGCTCCAGGTGACCGAGTGGTCGGAGCCGGATCAGCTCCTGGGCTGGTGCAACGAGTCCTTCAGCACCGAGCGTGCCCACGGCCCCCGGGGGCTGTACCGCATGGTGGCCGAGGGAGACGGCGGCGAGGTCGCCCTGACCGCAGAGGCGGCGCCCAGCGGATCGGCCTCGGGCACCGCCTACGACATGCACCCGGTGAAGCCGCAGTCCTACGCCTGGGTGGAGCCGGGAGAGGTCTGGTTGGAGCTCGACAACTTCATGGGGGATGGCGGCTACCTGTACCTGTCGCTCGACCCCGGCGATGTCTACCAGGACGGCTCCGGGGTGGCGCTCGCCAAGGGCCTGAAGCTCGACGTGGCGCGCATCGATCGCTACAACCTGCGCTACTACCCGCCCTGTGACGCGCCGTTCAGCTCGTGCGTGGGCTGGTACGAGAGCACCGCGACCCCGAGCGGCACCATCACCGTGGACGAGGCGGGGACCCGGGCCGGTGACGCCCTGGCCTTCACCTTCGACATCACGATGCCCGGCTGGTGCGACACCAGCCTGTGTGCCGCCGTGCATCGGGTCGACGGCACCGTGGAGGACACCCTGTGGGACGTCCCCACGGACGCGGACGTGCCCTTCAGCACCGTGGACGAGGACGACCTCTGCAAGGGCATGGACTGCGGTGCCTTCCCGGTCATGAACTTCCTGGCCGAGGTCTGCGATCTGCCGTCCTTCGGCGCCGTGCACGACCAGCTGGGCGGGCTGTCCGGGCGCTTCCACGACATCGCGGTCGACTTCGCCGCGGCGGGTGAGGACGACGCCCTCGAGTTCAGCGTTCCTCACGAGGCCAACCCGATCGCCCGGGCCGACGTGTCCATCAACCAGGCGGATGCCCTGGCGCTCGCGGGGGCCTTCCAGGCTGCGGTGGTCGTGCTGGAGGCCTCCGAGCAGTACCAGCTGGCCGGCGAGGGCGGCGCGCCCGAGGACTACGTCGGCGCCAAGACCCAGGACCGCTGGAACGGCGCCAGCTGCGCGCCACAGCCCATCTACGGCATGACTGCGGCGGAGACGGTGGACCTGTTCAACAACAACGCGCTGAACCATCGCAAGACTGCGGACTTCACCGCGATGGAGGCCGCGTTTGGTGATCTGCTGGGCAACCTGCGCACCGTGCTCGCCGCCGAGCCGGGGGGGCAGGGCGTGCTGGTGCCCGACTACGCCGGAGACCGCACCTACCTGACCCGGATCGACCTGGACCTGGCCGCGCTGGAGGCGGCCCACGGCGGAGCGACAGGCACCACGCTGGCGACGGCGTCCGAGTACGACCTGACCGTGGCCGAGTTCTTCGCCGACCCGCCCGACCGCGCGTCGATCCTCGCGGAGTCCGGTGCAGACGCCTACTTCTACCTGGACGGCCGCTGCTCCGATGGGTTCCAGATGTACGAGGACAACGGGTACTGGCTGGTCCAGGGAGCGGGCATCATCCACATCTCCCGCGCGGTCATCGACGGGGACGTGGAGCAGCTGCCCTCGCTGTTCGACGAGGACCTGTTCAACAGCGCGCTGGACAGCAATGACGTGCCCCGCTGGCTGGACACGACGACCCTGGACGAGCTGGGCATCGAGCACGACTGAGTGTCCGACCCGATGACACCCCGCTGGGCCACGGCCCTGGCGCGCGCGCCGGGGCTGCTGGCCGTCGTGCTGGCCGCCCTGGTGCTGCTGTCCGTGCCCGGCGTGCGCGTGCTCGGCCTGCAGGTCGACATCGCCGCGCTCTACGCCGATCGCGCCGGGGATGCCGAGCGTCCGCCGGCGCCGGTGGTCGTGGCCTTCGCCGACCGGGTGGGGGGCGAGCAGCTGGACGCGACGGCCGCCTCCCTGGCTGCCGTGCCCGGCGTCGAGCGCGCGGTGCCCATGGACGTCGACCACGCGCTGGTCACCGTGCTCCCGGAGGCGCTGCTCGACCGCGCCCGGGCAGACGGGTGGGCGCTGGGCGGGCTGGAGACTCGCTCCGGGATTGTCGTGCACACGGCGAGAGGGGAGGAACATCCTGCGGTCGAGGGGATCCGGGCGGCGCTCGCCGACGCGGACGGGGCGGTGGTGCTGGGCCTGCCCGTGCTGGAGGACGCGCTCACCGCCCAGTCGCGGCGGGATCTGCCCTGGCTGCTCGGCCTGGCGGTCTCACTCATGGCGCTGGGACTCGCGGTCGTCGGGCGCACGTGGCGGGCGGTCGTGCTCCCGCTGGCCGCGGTCGGCCTCGCCACCACCGCGACCATCGGCCTCGCCGGGCTGTCCGGGCTGTCGCTCGGCGGTCCCAACCTGCTGGTGCCCGTGGTGGTGCTGGTCTTCGGCCTCGCGGACACGGTCTACGTGGTGCACGCCTGGTCCCGCCAGACGGGGGAGGATCCCGTCGCCCGCGCGGCGGCCACCCTGGCCGAGGTCGCGCTGCCGTGCACCCTGACGACCGCCACCACCGCGGGCAGCCTGCTGCTGCTCGTGCCCATCACCTCCCTGCCGCTCGGTCGCTTCGCCCTGCTCTCGTCAGGCGGCATCGTGCTCGCCCTGATCAGCGGCCTGGCCCTGCCCATCCTCGCCCTGCGCCTGTGGCCGGGACCCACCGTGCGCGACCTGCAGCGGGTGCCCCTCGGTCGCGTCCGTGCCGGGGTCCAGGGCGTGCGCCGCCTGCGCGTGCTGTGGGCGCTGTGCGGGGTCGCTGTCGTTGCCGCCGGTGTGGTCGCCGCACCCACCCTGCGCCCGACCCTGCGCCTCCTCGACGAGCTGCCCGCCACCCACCCGACCCGGGTCCTGCACGAGCAGGCCACCCGCGAGCTGGGCGGGCTGCCGACGCTGGAGGTCGACCTCGGCAGCGACGCCGGCGTCGGCGAGCCCACCCTCTACCGGGCCCTGCTCGCCACCCACGGAGACCTCGTCCAGCGCGAGGAGATTGGCGCGGTGCTCTCGTTCGCCGAGGTCGCCCTGTGGATCGGTCGCGCCGAGGGGCGCCCCCCCGAGGCCCTCGTCTCCCGGCGGGCGCTGGCGCGTGGCTCGTCCGTGCTCCGAGCGGGTCACGCGGCACTTCGCAAGGAAGGAGGAGCACTGTGGGCGCTTCCGGAAGGCCGGGGGTACCGCCTGCACGCCCGCCTGGTCACCTGGGAGCCCGATCGCTGGCTCGCTGCGGTGGACGCGGTCGAGGCGCTGCAGGTGCCCCCCGGCGTCACCGTCTCCACCCGGGGCTTCGTCGATGTCGCCGTCCGCGGGGCGCGCCGGATCCCCCGCGATCTGTGGATGAGCTGCCTCGCCACCGGGATCGGCCTGTTGGTGGTGCTCGCCGTCGGCCTGCGCTCCCTGCGCCTCGCGCTGTGGGGCCTCGTGCCTGCCGCCCTCGCGGTCGCCGCCACCGCCGCGGCGCTCGCGCTCTTCGACGTGGGGCTCACCGAGCCGGTCGTGCTCGCGTTCGCCCTGGCGCTCGGGGTCGGCGTGGATGTCTGGATCCATCTCTCGCTGCGGGCCGCCGCCCTGCGCCGGGACGGGGCCCAGCCCCTCGACGCCGCCGAGCGCACCCTCTCCGAGCTGCTCGTGCCCATCGCCTGGACGACGGGCCTGCTGCTCGCCGGGCTCGCCGCCCTGTTCACCGCCGGCCTGTCGACCCCCGGCGACGTCGCGATGATCGTGACTCCGGCGTTTGCAGGGGTCGTCGGCGCGACCCTGCTGGTCTTTGCGGTGGTTCCCAGGGCGCAGGTCGGATCTGCGGCCGCCAACGCGAAGGATGCTACGCTGCACTCGTAGAGGGGGCCTCATGAAGCACGTCTGGAGCGCGATCATCCTGCTAGTCGCCGCGCTGTTGGTCCACACCCCGGGCGCGGTCGCTGCCGAGGACGTCTCGGCGGCGGACCGGCGGATCGACCGCTGGAGCGCGCTGACCACGATCTCCACCGAGAAGGACCTGTACCGTCTCGTCGAGGAGCCGATCGTCTACGAGGAGGGGCCGCTCCGCCTCACGATCACCGACGGCGTGCTGGTCCCGGTGTTCAGCGGCCGCTTCGGCGGCGCGTGGGAGCGGGGATCCGAGGCGTTCCTCCGGGATCAGCGCGCGGCGGGTCGACCGGATCGCCTGCCGTCTGCGGACGAGCGCGGCACCCGGTCCTTCGTCGGCTTCGTGCTGGTCGACGCGACCGCGACCGCGACCGTGCGCCTCGACGATCGCGCGGATGCCCAGGTGCTCGCCAACCGCCTGGTCCGGTTCGGGCTCTCGGAGAAGGACGCGGTGGCGGCGCTGGCCCACGGAGAGGAGCCGCTGACGGTGAGCGTCGACACCGGCGTGTTCCTGGGCACCGACCCGCGACTGCAGCAGCTCTACGTCGGCCCGGGCTTCGACGATCCCGACAACCCCGACAGCGACGTGTTCGGCATCGTGGTCTACGGCAAGCGGAAGGGCCTGTCTGCGGCGCTGCTCCGGGCGGACGCGGTGCTGTCCCGCCGGCTGCGCCTGTACGACCACCTCGGCCTCGAGCTGCCCGAGGCCATCGCCCTGGACCGCTATGATGGCGTCTCCTGGCAGGACTCGGCCCGACACCTGCTCCTCGTCGACCTGAAGACCAGCCTTCGCTACGGGCTCACCAGCGCCAGCCGCAATGCACCGGGGGACGGGGACAGCTGGCTCGCCCTGCTCCGCGATGATGCCGGACAGTGGGACCCGCGGCGCCAGTGGTCGGTGCGCTCGCTCGGACGCGATGCGCTGGGCTGGCCGGTCAGCGGCGTTGTCGGCGGGGTTCCGTTCCCCCCGCGCGATCCGCGGGATCCGACCAGCGCGCCGCAGACCCTCGCCGGGGTCGTGCCGGTCCGGGCGGAGGCGCGGATCCTCGCGGTTCCCAAGGATCAAGGCACACTGAAGGTCGACATGGTCACGGAGCTGACCGTGGCCGCGCGGGGCGCACCGCTGTCGGGCATGCGGGTGGAGGTGCCGCTCGTCCAGGCCGAGCCCGACTCCTGGGTGCTGCGCAAGGTGGTGCTGCCCGACGGCACGTCGCTGTCGGGCAGCGTGCCGGTGGTCGACGAGCGCAACCTCGAGCGCCTGCGCGAGCAGGATGAAGAGCAGGACGGCGACCGGTTGCGGGACGCCGACGAAGACGACGAGGAGGACGGCGGCGGAAGCGCAGCCTCGACCCGACCGCCGGCGGGGCTCATCCGCGGCGCGACCCGCACCGTGGGGGTGTGGATCTTCTTCCCCGAGCCGGTGGCGGAGGGAGAGTCGATCACCTTCCAGATCCACCACGAGGACACCTGGGGCCTGCGAACCTGGACCGAGTGCTGGGGCGAGCGGCCCATGGGGGACAGCACCGGCCTGATCATGCCGCTGCCGCGCCTGCCGGGCCAGGAGCTGGGCCAGGCGTGGCCCCTGCGCCTGCGGGTCGCCGTGCCCGATGGGACCGGCCTGCGCGCGGTCGCCTCGGGGCGCACCACCAAGGACACCCTGGAGAAGGGCTGGCGCCTGATCGAGGTCCAGCACGACGAGCCCGCCAACTTCCCCGGCGTGGCGATCGGGCGCTGGTTCACCCACGTCGACCCCGCCGTCGACGGCCTGCCTGCCGTGCGCACCCACCTGTTCAGCAAGAGCCCCCGGCAGCTGAAGAGCGCGGGCCAGCACGTCCGCCAGATCGCCAAGTACTACCGGGGATGGCTGCCCGACTTCCCGGTGCCCGAGATGGACGTCTTCGAGGCACCCGCGGCGTGCCTGAGCATGGTCTGGATCGCGCCCCACGGCATGGTCCAGCTCCAGCAGATGGTGATGCTCGATGGACCCAAGGGCGCGGGCAGGCTGGAGCTGAAGTTCCTCGAGGAGGGGCTCCTCGCGCATGAGGTCGCACACCAGTACTGGGGCCACCTCGCCAGGCCCTACTCGATCGAGGATGCGTGGATCTCCGAGTCCTTCGCCGAGGGCTTCGCGTGCATGTACATCAGCAAGCTGGGCGGTCCCGAGGTCTGCGAGAACAAGATGCGCGGCTACCAGCGGACCTGGGAGAAGGACCTCCCCGGATCTCCCGTGCTGTACGAGTCCATGACGGGCCGTCCCGAGGAGCGGGCGAGCCTGACCGATGCCTACAGCAGCCCCTTCCAGCCCCAGATCGTCTACGAGTACGGCCCCTTCGTGCTGCATGACATGCTCCGCCGGAAGATCGGGACGGAGGCCTACTTCAAGGCGCTGGACGGCCTGATCCGCCTGCCCGGACCGGTCACCGCCGAGCGGGTGCAGACCGCGATGGAGCTGACCTCGGGCCAGGACCTTCAGCCGTTCTTCGACTTCTGGGTCCACAACGGCTTCATGCCCGACATGAAGCTCACCTGGGGACTCGACGACGGGGGCGCCCTGACCGGTGAGATCGTGTCCGACGTGCCCTTCGGCACCTTCGAGGTCCCGGTGGTCGTGCACGACGGCGATCGAGCGATCCAGGTGGTCGTCGAGGTCGTCGACGGCCGCGGCGAGCTGCGGGTGCCGGTGACGACCGACCAGCTGAAGGTCGAGCTGGACCCGGACCAGCGGATCATCGCGCGGGGACGCAAGGTGCGGAAGCGGTGACGGGATAGGCGCAGGCGATGCGAACCGCTGCGATCCCCGTGCTGCTGGGCCTGCTGGCAGGCTGCGCCCCGTCCGCGCCCGCGGGGCCGTCCGAGACCACGGCGAGCCCCGAGGCGCCCGTGGAGGTCGCTGCCGTGGCGCCTCCCTCCGGCGAGGCCGACAGCGACGACACCGACCCGGCACCGCGCACCTTCTTCGTCGCCGAGCGCGACGTGAAGGTCCTGAGCGGGCCCGCTTCGGATGCCGCCCGCCGGGGGCTCATCCGCGCGGGTAGTGCCTTCGAGGTGCTCGAGCGGGTCGACGGCCCCGACTGCGCCGCCGGCTGGGCCCGCCTGCCTGCCCACGGCTTCGCCTGCCTCGATCACGCGGTCCCCGGCACCGAGGCCCCCGTCGCCCAGCCCCCGCTGGTCACCTACGATCCGCCCGAGCCCGCCGAGTTCGAGCACTACCTGCAGACCGGTGAGTACGACGCGAGCGAGCCCGTCGCCCTCGTGCCCGCCTTCTACGCCAAGCGCTGGCGTCGCTTCCAGGGCCGCCTGTATGCCGATCTCACTGCCTGGAACGCCGGGGATCCGCCGGTCGGCCACCTGGAGGGCGGGGCGGGGAACAAGTACCGCTTCGTCGAGGTGGTGCAGACCGAGCGCGGGCCGGTCCTGCTGCGGAGCGACGGCAAGGTCGCCGCCCTCGACGACGTCTACCTCTACCCGGTGAGCCGCCTCGTCGGCCGCGACCTCCAGGCCGACCCGCTCCCCGAGGGACAGTGGCCCGGCCTCACGGTCGCCTACGAGGGGGCCCAGGTGCGCGTCGCTCCCGACGAGGACGCGGAGATCGGCGCGGTGCTGCCGTACCACACCCCGGTCGTCATCCGCAGCCAGCCGGTCGGCGATGGGCGGTGGTGGGCGTTGATCGACGCGCTCGGCCCCGGCGTGGACGGCTACCTCGACGATCGTCGCTCCCTGCGCCACCCCATGCCCGCGCCGGACCGCCCGCTGGAGGTGGGGGACGACGAGCTCTGGATCGACGTCGAGCTGGACCAGCAGGTGCTCCAGCTCTACCGCGGCGATCGGCTGG
>MDTC01255925.1_pt1 | contig 20867 bp, 19 predicted proteins | sample 811181 | NCBI WGS metagenome assembly MDTC01 (sample SAMN05326644, study PRJNA326480) | marine metagenome | isolation source: seawater | place: Pacific Ocean: North | collected 2011 | reverse complement strand
AGCGAACTGCAATCCAGTAATAGCTGCCATACGCCTGTTGTCGAAAATAATGACCATCCCTTTTAATCCAAAATAAACTGCATCAATCAAAACCTGAGGGTTCATCATAAAAGAACCATCTCCTACAAAACTAATTGGATAAGTTGGTTTTTCTGCAATAGCAGAGGCAAGAATGGCACTGGGAGAAAACCCCATGTAAGAAGCACCAGTCTCTGTGAATGTTTGGTAAGGCAAGTCATCTTCCACAATTTGAAAACCGTTTGCCTGAACATCCCCTGCATCAAAAAACTTTATACAATTATTTTTTTTAGAAAAATCTGAAGCAATTTTAATAGCGACAGGTTGTGTAAGTAACTCACAATTAAAAGCCTCATCTTTTAATATTTGCTTGTTGTAAATTGATTGTTTAAATTTATTCCACTCTTCTTTTTTCTGTTCACAGTCACTTAACCATTTTTTTCTGTTAGCATTTACATTGGATCTATTTTTTTCCAATAATGGATTTAATTGATCTAAAATAACTCCAATATCACCATTCAACCCAAGAGTATTATTGTAATGAAGCATATCAGCAACATCTCCATTGATATTAATCACTTGTTTTGCATTTGGATATCCTACTCCCGAACAGTCTGACTGACAAACCGATCTCGATCCGATGGAAATTAAAAGCTCAGCATTTTCCATGGCATAATTTCCAGAAATAGAACCTTTGCTTCCGCCCACATGCACATTGTTAGGATGGTTGTCAGGGAGGACTCCTAAACTTCCAGGAGACAAAACTACTGGAGCAGATAAGTTTTCAGATAATTTTCTAACTTGTTCGTGAAAATCTCTAGAGCCACCACCAGCTTTAATAACAACCTTATCAATATTTTCTGTTAATTTTTGGAAGTCTTCTACATTTGTTTTCGAAATTTGGTTACTTAGGTGAATCTTTTTATTTGAAGGCAAAGTAACTAAGTTTAAACCCTTAATAATTTTAGGTTGTGTATTGATAGGCAATAGACAATAAAAAGGTCCGGCTTTGGTTGGATTTTTTGTTTTTAAGTAACCTCTTCTCATTCCTTCTCTTAATGCTTCAGGTGTGTGGAATACGTATGATTCTGACATTAGAGCTGTTATTTTTCCATACAAATCCTGCTCATTTTTAGGGATCTGCTGCATATTAAAACCTTCCCCATAAGTCGTTTCATCACCATAAATATGGTAAACACCAACTCCATTAGAACTAGCAGCCAATGAACCAGCCATTGCTTGCAATCCTCCAGGGCCAATGGAAGTAACTACAGCTGGTATCTCTTTATATTGCCAACTGAGAGCTGTAGCGGCATGAGCCATTTCTACTTCATTTTTAAAGTTATAGGTTTTGGTAACCCCATACTCTTCATAAATTCTTAATACCTCTGCAAAATCAGTAGAACCATGTCCAAAAATAGCAAAATATTTTCTAACGCCCTGCTTTAGCAGTGCAAGTATTAAACCTTCGGACAAACTGACATCCACATTGGAAGGCAATGCTTTAGTTGTTAGGCATTTTTCTAAATTATTATTATTTTCTGAAATAATTTTTGCTCTTTTTTCAACTTCTTTATTATTCATTATGCTTCCTTTTTTATTAATTTGTTTCTTTTGATTTCAATCATTCGCTTTCTTACTTGAAGAAATATAGTTAGTACAATTAGTAAAAAGAAAAGAACACTTACTACAGAACTAAAAAAAATTATAGGACTGCCATCAGAAAGAGCCATTGCAGTTCTATATTCACTTTCTAAAGTTCGTCCAAGAACTAAACCTAATACAATTGGTGTCACGGGTAATTTAATTCGATTAAAAAAATAGCCCAAGAGACCCATTATAATCATCACGTTCACATCTAAAAATGAACTTCTAATTGCATACGCTCCTACCACTACCATAACTAAGATACCACAAGCCAAGTGATGGGGCTTGACCGCTAAAATTTTTACGATGTGTTTTATAAAATTAACTTGAAGAATAAATACAACTATGTAGGCAACAAATATTGCCATATATATCGCATATACTTGAGGCGCATTTTCAATAAAAAGCATTGGCCCAGGAACTAGGCCGTGAATTAACAAACCACCCAAAATAATAGCAGTAGCTGGATCCCCAGGAATACCTAGAGACAATAAAGGAACCATAGCTCCCCCTGTCACAGCGTTGTTAGCTGTCTCTGGTGCAACAATTCCTGCTAAATTTCCTTTACCAAATTTTTCTTTCTCAATAGGATCTTTTTCAGAATTTTTTGCATTTGAATAAGCCAAGAATGCTGCAATAGGCCCTCCCGATCCTGGTATTGCTCCAATTGAAACGCCTAATCCGGTACATCTTAAAATTAGATTAAAATATTTTTTAAAAAAATTAAATCCTGGTAATTTTGTTTTTATCTCTCCAATGTCAAAATTTACTTTATCTTCTTTATTTAATCTTGAATTAAAAACTTCTAAAATATGAGGAACAGCAAATAAACCGATCATTGCAACTAATAAATTTACTCCTTGTAGCATTTGGACATTTCCAAATGTAAATCTTTGAACTCCCTCAATCTCATCAATGCCTATTGTCATAAGCATTAATCCTAATACTCCTGCAACCAAACCCCTAAAAAGAGACCTTTCGGATAAGCCACAAATGGTTGAAAAACCAAATAAAACTAACATAAAAATTTCAGCTGGACCAAATCTGATTGCAAATGTGGATATAAAATCAACTAGCAAAACCATAATAACTAAACTAACTAGGCCTCCAACTGTTGATACCACTACTGCAGTTCCAAGAGCTACACTTGCCTCGCCTTTTTTAGTCAATGCATAACCATCAGCGACCGTTGCTGCTGCAGAAGGAGTTCCTGGTATTCCTATTAATATTGCAGAAATTGATCCACCAGTCATGCCTCCTATATAAGTTGCTAATAAAAGTGAAATTCCAGTAACAGGTTGCATCGTGAAAGTGAAAGGCAACATTAAAGCAAGTGCCATAGAATAAGTAAGTCCAGGTATAGCTCCAAAAACTATTCCTGCAAAAGATCCAATACAGATAGCTATCATGACTTCGAAAGAAGACATCAGAACCAAAGCTGCTGAAATACTTTCTATCATTTATATAATTAAAATAATGTGCCTTTTGGCAAGTTGGAATTTAGTAAAATTATAAAAACGACGTAAATTGTTCCAGTCATGCAAATTGGAAATAAAAAATTTATCTTCCAACCCTTCTCGTTTAAAACAAATCTGGTTAGAAGAAAAATAGCAACTGGTGTTGAAATCAAAAAACCGAAAAGCTCTAAAAAAAATGCATACACTAAAAAAAAAATTACACAGATTGTAATATTTTTAAATTCATTATCAAAAATACCCTGTATTGCATCTTTAGGCTTAAAGCCTAACTTAGCTTGGTATAGGAAAATAAATCCTAATATAGCCATACAACAACCAAGAAAAAAAGGAACCGTTCTTGGGGTGTTGGCATAAGTTCCTATATCTCCTTCTATAGTGAGAAAAACTAACGCTATCCAAATAATGGAAAAAGCAAGTACACCCAACCCAAGGGCTAAATAAAACTTGCTTTTTTCCATAATAATTTACCTAGTGATTATTTCTTAGACAGGCCAAGTTTACTCATTAGGTTTTTGATTTTTTTATCATCTTGCGCGATTTTTTTACTAAACTTACTTGCGCTTAGATAATTGATTGTAAAACCAATTTTTTTAGAGGCTGCTTTGAACTCTGCGCTCTCAGCATATTTTTTTGCTGCTGCTTCTAAAGCTTTAATATGAGCTTTAGGAGTGCCTTTTTTAGCAGCAAGTCCTCTCCACATAACTACATCTACTTTTTTGTATCCAAGTTCTTTCATTGTTGGAATACTATTATCAGAAGCAATTCTTTTTGGACTAGTTACTGCTAGCATTTTTAATTTGCCAGCTTTGTGAAAAGATCTGAATTGACCAGGCCACTGAACAGCAGCGTCAATTCTACCAGCTAATAATTCTGCTGGAGCTTTTCCTTTTCCATAAGGGATGTATTTAACCTTTACTCCCATAGCATCAAAAACTATTGCTGAAGTTAAATGAGTGAAAGATCCTTTTCCACTAATTCCAACTTTAACTTTTCCAGGATTTTTCTTAGCATAAGCAGCTAGTTCTTTAATAGAACCAAATGTTCCAGATTTAACAGCTAAAACTGGAACTTCAGTAGTCATACCTGCAATTGGAGCAAACGCTTTATAATTAAAAGAAGTTCTTCCTTTGTAGTGAGATGTACTCACTGAGTTTGAATTCCAAACTATATCATAACCAGTCGCTGGTCTTGATTGAATATATTTGTATCCAACAGCACCGCCGCCGCCAGTTCTTGATACAGGAACAACATTTGCTCCCAGATTTTTCTCAAGTCCCTTAGCAACTAATTGGCCAACACTTTTAGCCGTTCCACCAAATAATACTGTCATTTCGACATATTTAGATGGGAACTTATCAGCAGCAAAAGAATTGGATCCCAATAGCAGTGACATAGCCACTAGTATCGAGCTTATTTTTTTTACTATTTTCATTTTTTTCTCCCCCTTGTTAGTTTAGTCTTGAAAAAGCTAATTAATAGCCATTCCATTTGACTTGTGTTTTTTTTTATCCAAAGCCCTCAAGATTTTTTCAGGCGTGGCTGGCAAAGATTGGATCCTAACACCGACAGCATCATAAATAGCATTCATAATAGCTGGGCATGTAGGAACCATAGCTGGCTCTCCTATACCTTTAGCACCAAGTGGACTTAATGGATCCGGATCTTCAACAATTTTGGTTGTTACTTTTGGAACATCTAACGATGTTGGTAAAATATATTTTGCAAAACTTCCTGTGGTAGTGTGACCGTCTACTTGTTGGTAGTCTTCCATAAGAGCTTGACCTACAGCCTGAACTACACCACCTTCAATTTGACCTTCGACACCTTTTGGGTTAATCGCTTTTCCTACATCATGACATGCCCAGATTCCTAATATCTGAACTTCACCTGTTGCTGTATCAACTTCTACTTCTGCAACTTGCCCACCAAACACATATGCTTGCCATGGACTTCCAGAACCATCCACAGGATCTAGAGGTGTATTATGAGCTGTGTAGTTTCCACTTCCAACGGGAATAACTCCATATTTCTTTTTGCAAATATGTATAGCTTCTGACATTGGCATTTTATAATTGGTACCATTGGCCCAGATCTCTCCATCATGAGCTTGCAATGTTTCTTTTTCTACATTCCATTCTTTTGCAATTTCATTAAATAACTTGTCTTTTGAATCTCTACACGCCATAGCAACAGCATTACCAATCATGTATGTTTGTCTAGTAGCTCCTGCATGCGCTGCTTCTGGACTTCTAGAAGTATCATTATCTCCAATGTGTACTAATTCTGGTTTAACGCCTAATTCTTCTGCAGCCACTTGAGCTAAAACAGTTAGTATTCCTTCTCCAATTTCAGTAACACCGGTAACAACTTTTGCTGTTCCCCCATCATCTATTTCAGCCCAAGCTCCAGCCTGATCCATTGCAGCAGTTCTTGAAATTCCATACCAGGAAGCTGCCATTCCTCTTCCTCTTTTTTTTGTTAAACTCATTACTTAACTCCCCCGCTGGCTTCTGGTTTTTCATTTAATCTAGCACCTAAAAAACAAGAATCTCTATTATCGTTACTGTTCAAATCTTTTCTACTAGCTCCTCTAGAGTTAGGGGTTCCTTTTTCCCAACTCGCTAAACTTTCTAGCTCATTTAAAACAGTTCCTATACTTGCTGAATTTAATTCTTGTTTCGTATGAGTTAAATCACCAGCGACAAACATATTTTTTCTTCTTAGTTCAAAAGGATCCATTTTTAATTTTTCAGCACAAATATCTAGAATAGATTCTGTTGCAAATTCAGTTTGCAGGGCACCAAAACTTCTAAAAGCACCACTTGGAGTGTTGTTTGTATAAACTCCAACTGTATCCATTTGTAAATTATCTATCTTATAAGGACCTGCTCCTAGAATAGCAGCTTTTCTCATAACCCCTTCTGTGGAACATCCATAAGCACCACCGTCCGCAATCATTTTAATTTGAACTGCTGTTATTTTTCCATCCTTTGTAATCCCAATTTTGTAATTGGTTCTACTAGGATGTCTTTTTGCAGTAGAGGTAATATCTTCTTCTCTAGTCATAACATAACGAACTGGCAATCTAGTTTTCATTGCACATAACGCCAACATACCTTGATAAATCATATCTTCTTTTCCACCGAAACCACCTCCGACTGGAGACATAATAAATCTTACTTTATTGATGGGAAGATCCATAATTTTAGACATCATGTGTCTATGGTGAGTAATATTTTGACTTGGAGAAACAATGACTAATGATCCATCCGAATCTACATAGCTCAATCCAGCCATGGGTTCTAAATAAGCGTGTTCAACAGGCTGTGTAGCAAATTTTTCTTCTACAATTAAATCTGCTTTTGCAAAACCTTCTTCGACATTTCCTTTTCTAATAGGGATGTGTTTTACTAAATTAGTTTTATAATGCTCATGGACTAGAATTTCATCTTTTACAGCTTCTTCAGGATCATATAGTGCAGGAAGATCTTCATACTCAATTTCAATTTTACCAACAGCTTCTTTTGCAGCTTCCAACGTATCTGCTGCAACGGCTGCAATTGCCTCGCCAACATACCTTACTCTTTCTTTTGCAAGTACTGGCTGATCTTCAATAAATACTCCAAAGTTATCAATTCCTGGAATGTCATCACAAGTAACGATTGCCTCTACTCCGCTCACTGCTTTTGCTTTGCTAAGATCAAGTTTTTTTATTTTTGCATGAGGTCTAGAACTTCTAAAAACTTGCATATAAAGCATGTTTGTCATTTTCATATCAGCAGCATATTTTAATCTTCCGGTAACTTTTCCAGGAGCATCAATTCTTTTAACATTAGCACCTAAATAAGATGCTTCAGGCTTTGAATATTCCTCAAGAACTTTGGGGTCTAATTTTCCTGAAATGACATCTCTAGCCAATTCTACGGCATCAAAAATTTTCTGGTATCCAGTACATCTACAAATATTTCCACCCATTTCTTCTTTGATTTCCTCAATACCTGCCTTTGGGTTATTTCTTAAAGTGGAAGTGGCAGCCATAACCATGCCAGGAATACAAAAACCACACTGACTAGCTCCTGTTAGAAAAAATGCTTTTTGTAAGGTTGATAAATTGTCTGGTGTACCTTGATACTCTACCGTTTCTATTTTTTTTCCAGAAGCTTTGGCAACTGGCATCAAACAACTCTTTACTAACTTTCCGTCCACAAAGACCGAACAAGTTCCACACTCACCTGCTCCACAACCTTCTTTGGAGCCAGTTAAATCAAGATCTTCCCTAAGAAAATCCAATAAACGATAGTGAGAATTTACCTCTTTATTTATTTTTCGACCATTAACTTCTAAATTAATTGTTAACTTATGCATGAACCTCCTCAAGTTTTTTTATTTTATTATTTTCGAAATAATTTTCTTTTATGATAATTTTGTCTGAGACTGATTTAATAATTGCTCTAATAATAAAGTTTTGTAAAACTTCTTTTCTATATTCTAGTCTGCTTCTTGCATTAATAACGTCCAAGTCAAGTACTGAAGCTTCTAAAATATTTTGCTCATTAATTTCTTTTCCCTGAAGAAATTTTTCTGTTTTTTCCAATCGACAAGGTATTTCTCTAACACCAGCTACAGCAACGCGAACATCATCAAATAGTTTTTCAGAACTATCTGTTCTAGCGACACAACTTACACAGACTGTAGAAATTACTAATGATCTTCTATGCCCAACTTTTTCAAAACTAGCCCCATAGCCTTTTGTATTATCCATTTCTAATGCAGCTAAAATTTCATTACCCTGTAAATCAACTTTGTTTCTTCCTAGAATAAATTTATCTAAACTAACTCTTCTTTCGTAAATATCTTTATCTTTTCTACCCATGATAATTGCTTGTGCATTTAAAGTTAAAAAAGCAGGACATCCATCCCCTGCAGGTGATGCGTTAACAATATTTCCCCCAATAGTAGCTTGTTCTCTTATTTGATCATCAGCAAACCAAACTGAAACTTGTGGTAAAATTTTAATATCTTTTCTTATTTGAGGATCTGTAAATAGTTTTTGAAAAGTTGTGGTTGCACTAATTTTAATTTTATCTTTTTTAATTTTAAATACATCTAACTCTTTAATGTTAGTAATATCTATCACGTTTTGAATATAAACATTACCCGCTCTTCCTTCTCTTGCCCAAGGCAAGACATCGGTACAACCAGCAAGAATACGATAATCTTTTACTTCCAAGAGCAAGTCGAAATACTCTTCTAAGTTTTTGGGAATAAAATAATTATCGTATCGAAGCATAATTTTTTTAGATTAATCTTTCATCGTTTCTAACAACTACTTTGATTGCATCTTCAATTCTTTCTCTCGTGTATTTTAGACCAGTTTGAAGATCTTTCATTGCAAAAGTATGAGTATGAATTAACTTTGCATCAAAACGTTTTTTAGCCATTAGAGACATTGCACGATGACAGGCTGATTTCCCTTCTCCTCTAGTTGCGTAAATATATGCGTTATTTCTAACTAAATTCGCAATATCCACTTCAACAGGCTTAGAAGGAAATGCTGCTAATCCGATTTTTCCACCTCTTCTAATCATTGCAGATGCATCGTTCACAGCATTGGGTGCTCCAGAACAATCTAGGACATAATGAGCCCCAACTCCATCTGTTAGATCTTTTACTACTTTAATAGCATCATCGTTCTTAACATTAATAACATGCGATGCTCCAAGCTTTGTTCCAATTTCAAGTCTGTTATCTCTAGTTCCTGTTAAAATAACATCCGCTCCAAGTGCTGAAGCAACTCCTACGGCACACAAACCAATCGGTCCAGGACCCATAACCACCATAGTTTGTCCTGCAAAAAGACCTCCCATGACATCAAGCGTATACATACTAGTTCCAGCTGTTACTGCTAAAGTCGCTTCTTCATCTGACATATCGTCAGGAACTTTTACTAAAGTTCTTGTTCTATTAGTCATATATTCAGCAAAAGCTCCATCTGTTGTGAAGCCGTTTGCTTTATGTCCTTTAGAAGCAAATCCGTAATTCAAACATGAAGTGTACCAACCTTTAACGCACATTTCGCATCTGCCACATCCCGCATGGATTTCAACAGCAACTCTATCTCCAATTTTAAAATCGTCAACTGATGCACCTAACTTAACTACTCTTCCCATAGCTTCGTGCCCTGGTGAGTAATTTTTATTAAATGGCGCTTGGCCTTCGATTTGTGCTGGTTTACCGTGGCTAATAATTTCTAAATCTGTAGCACAAATAGCAACTGCATCAATTTTTAACAAAACCTCATCATCTTTTGGTTCTGGAACTGGTTTCTTTTTAATTTCGATGTGATCAGGATCATTCAAAACCCAAGCTCCCATTTCTTTTGGAACATCGAGTTGATTGTGTCCCATCATAGTACTGTCGTTCTTAGGCGGCATATTTTCTCTCTCCTTTTTTTATTGTTTTTTTTGGTTTGTAGTATTTGCTAATTTCGAAAGCCGCTTGTTGTGTAAAACTTTTAATTTTATCTAAATATTTTTTGTCTCTAACTATTTTGTATTTAGGAGAAGAGCAGCTAACAGAGGCAACTGGTTCATGGTACTCATTAAAAACTGGGCAACCAACACAATAGACACCTTCTTGAAATTCTTCATCATCAATGGCATAGCCATTTTTTTTAATAGCATTTAGCTCTTTTAGTAAAGTAACTTTGTCTGTAATGGTAAATTCCGTAAACTTTACTCTATTTTTTTTTAGTATTTTTTCTTGATTAGCTAAATTCATATGTGCGAGGATTGCCTTTCCAGATGCTGTGGCATGGAATGCGTGGTCTTTGTTTAAAAATCCATGATCCACTCTAACCGGATGCTTAGATTCTAACATGGTTAGGGTAATCAGTCGTGTACCTTCAAAACCTGCTAAATGAACTGCTTCTCCTGTTTCGTCATTCACTTTTTTTATCTGGTCAAATGCAAAATCTGAAAAATCAGAGTCATCCAATATTGCTAATTTGCTCATTTTTTTAATTTTAGAGCCAATTAAATATTTTTTAGTTTTAAGATCTTGGTAAAGGTAACCTTTTTGGCAGACTGTAGCTAACATGTGGTGAGCTGCAGATTTTTTAAATCCAAGGCTAGCACACACATCCTTAAGTGCCAAACCACCTGGCTTCATGTTGCTAATAAAAAAATCCAAAGTAGATAAAGTTTTTTCAATAGATTTTACTGACATGACATCAAGTTAGTCGACAAAGAATATTTGTCAATAATAAATTTAAGTTTATTAATGATAAACTTGTGTATTAGCTTATTCTTAATATGATTGCATGATTAAAAAAATAATATGCAAGAACTGTATAAATTTAAAAACAAAGACTCAGAGAAAGATCCCAAATACTTTGTTTTAATTAATTGATTATAACTCTTTTTCTAATTAATAACTTAATTCATTGGTCTATTAACCAATTCTCAATAATCTGTTTAACGTTGTTTATGATTTTTCTTTCTCTGTTATTTTTACTAACTGCCACTCTTTATTCTAGCGTAGGTTTTGGAGGCGGATCAACTTATCTGGCCTTGTTATTATTATGGAATACTCCTTACGCTATTTTTCCTATTCTTGCTCTTGCCTGCAATATAGCTGTGGTTTCTGGAAATTCTTTTAATTACATGCGTAACGGTCATTTTAATAAAAGTTTGCTCTTACCTTATTTAATTGGCTCTGTCCCTTTTGCCTATTGGGGAGGGTTACTTGTAATAGATAAAAATATTTTTGAAATTGTTCTATTTACTGTTTTATTGAGCGCCGGGATTTTACTATTATTCAATTTTAAACTTTTTGGGTCTGAAAAAAAATCTTATAAAAAAATACCTTTGTATATTTCGGTGAGTATTGGTTCTGTTTTGGGGTTTATATCTGGAGTAGTTGGTATAGGTGGAGGAATTTTTTTAAGTCCAATACTTTTTTTACTTCAGGCAGGAAAAGCTCGTGATATCGCAACTACGGCTTCTATTTTTATTTTTATTAACTCTATTTCAGGTCTTGTTGCGCAATTACAAAAAGACCATTTACGGATAGAAATTGTAGATTATTGGTTTTTAATTCTATCTGTTGTGATTGGTGGTCAAATTGGAAATTATTTAAATCTTAAAATTCTACCCTCAAAAGGATTGGCGGCACTAACAGCTATTCTAGTATTGTTTGTCGCTTTGAGAATGGGGTATAAAATTTTTTAAGCAAATTGCATTATTAAAAATATTTAAATATGTTATAATTTTTACTATGAACAAAATGTCCGATAGTTTTGGAAGATCCTTTCCATATATTCGTTTGTCAATTACTGACGTATGTAATTTTAAATGTGGGTATTGTCTTCCTAATGGATATTTTAAAGTAGAGAATAAACCAGGATTTTTAAATCTGGACGAAATATCTAATTTAGTAGCTGCTTTTACGAAACTTGGTGTTTCAAAAATTAGAATCACAGGCGGAGAACCTACAGTTCGAAAAGATTTTTTTGAAGTGTTAAGAAATATTAAATCTGAACACAAAATTAATAACCTAGTAATCACAACTAATGGTTATAAACTTAATGAAATCGCTGAAGAGCTCCTTGCAACTGGAATTAATGGGATTAATATTAGTATTGATAGTTTAGACAGAAACAAGTTCAAAGAAATTACTGGCAAAGATCGTTTACCACAAATTTTAGAGGGGATTAATATTTTACAAAATAAAGGTTTTAAAAATATCAAAGTTAATGCTGTCTTGCTTAAAAATGTTAACGACAGTTTGGAAGAGTTTCAAAATTGGGAACGTTTTATAAATAATAATGAAATTGATTTTAGATACATTGAGCTAATGCAAACAGGAGATAATCTTGAATATTTTAAAAAATATCATATTTCAGCGTCTAATTTTAGAAAGTATATTGAGAGTACAGACTGGAAAGAGATTTCTCAAATCAGAGATGCAGGTCCATCCATAAATTATGTTCACTCTAAATTAAAAGGAAAGTTTGGAATTATAGCGCCCTACTCTAAAGATTTTTGTATCACATGTAATCGTTTAAGAATAACTGCAAAAGGTGAATTACGACTATGTTTATTTGGAAACACCGGTGCTAATCTAAGACCTTACTTGCAAAATCAAAATCAGAAAGATGAATTGATAGAGTTAATTTTAAAACAACTTCGTTTTAAAAAAGAATCTCATTACCTAGAAACAGGTAATACTGGGATCACACCACATTTAGCTTCTATAGGTGGGTAAAATTATGACCAGTCTGCAAACTATTAATCAAAAAGAATTAAAGAGTTGGGCCAAAGAATTTTTCTTAGAACATAATTACAAAATGATTGATGTCTCAGACAAACAACCAACTTTTAGAAAAGCACTGGCTACTGGAAAAATTATGGTTGGTAAAGAAACCTTTGAATTAATTCGAACAAAAAAAATGCCCAAAGGCGATCCTATTAGTTTGGCAGAAATAGCTGCTGTTCTTGGCGTAAAAAAAACTAGTGATATTATTCCCCTATGTCATCCACTCCCTATCGATCATACAGCTACCAAGATTATTATGAACGAAGATGACTTCTCATTAGAAGTTTATTGCGTGGTGTCGGCACATGCCAAAACTGGCGTGGAAATGGAAGCTATTATGGGAGTAAACACAGCTCTTATTACAATCTATGATTTGAGCAAAATTATAAATCCGGATTTAAGGATTGAAGGTATAAAATTATTAGTAAAGCAGGGTGGAAAGAGTGGTCTTTGGCTCAATCCTGGAGGATTGCCTAATTTTTTATCTGAACTGTTTTAGACATGAAAATTAAAATAGAATTATTTGGAGATGCAAGAGATTTTTCTGATCAGGACTACTTAGAAATTACACTTCCAGAACTTAGCAGTATAAAAGCAGTTCGTGAAAGTTTAATAGATTTTATTAAAAATAAGTACCCTGACAACAAAAACTATATAGAAATTGTCAAATGCTCTGCATTTGCGAATGAGCATAATGAAATTGTCCAAGAGCATTATCATTTATCTACTCATTCTAAGCTAAGTATTATTCCACCGGTGGGAGGTGGCTAATGTTTTACGGTAAGGTAATAGAATCTTCCAAAGGGTCTTTGTCTTTAGATAAAGCTAAGCAATTTATTGCTTCAGAAAAATGCGGTGCAACTTTATTTTTTATTGGAACGGTGCGTAATCATAACAATAATAAAAATGTTACTGGAATTACTTACGATTCACATGACACAATGGTAGAGAAAAGTTTTAAAGAAATTTTTGAAGAGGCGTCCGAGAAATTAACCATTGAACATCCAGCTGTATATATAGAACACGCAAAAGGTTATATCCCCCTTGGAGGATTATCAATTATTATTGCTGTTGCCGCAAAACACAGATCTCAGGCATATGATTTATCCAGATACATTATCGAAGAAATCAAAAAAAAAACTCCCATTTGGAAAAAAGAACACTACGATGATAATCAATCTAAATGGTTAAAAGGCACTCCACTTATTGACCCATCTTCCTAGGTGATTAGCTTAAATTATAGTAACTTTTAAATTTATTCACTTTAATATATATTTCTAGATATGAACGATAACATGAAAAAAGAAATTCAATCTTCTGCGTTTGAAAGGTTGCTGGAGCACTTAAAGAAAAGAAAAGATGTTCAAAATCTTGATTTAATGAATCTTGCAGGTTTTTGTAGAAACTGTCTTTCCAAATGGTACAGAGAAGAGGCAGACAAAAAAGGAATCACTATTTCAGATCCTGAAGCTAGAGAGCATGTATATGGAATGCCCTATACTGAATGGAAAGATAAATACCAAAAATAAATTATTTTATTTTTCTTTAAGTCTTGGAATAAGACTGATGAAATTACACGGCTCAAATCTTGAATCAAGTTGATATTTTAAAATATCATCCCAAGCGTCTGTCACGGCTCCACTAGATCCTGGTAAGGCAAAAATATAAGTTCCTTTACAGAGCACTGCCATAGCCCTGGATTGAATAGTGGAAGTTCCAATTTTTTTATAACTAATCAATCTAAACAATTCACCAAACCCTGGGATATCCTTTTCTTTAATTTCATCTAGTACCTCAGGAGTAAGATCCCTACCTGTTAAACCAGTTCCTCCTGTAGTAATGATGACATCTACTTCTTTACTAGAGCACCAATCTAGCAAAATTTTTTTTATAGCCTGCTTGTCATCTTTAACAATTTCTTTGTGTGTTAAGCCATGCCCTTTTTCTTTAATTTTTTTTGCAAGTATCGCACCTGATTTATCAGTTGCTTCTTTTCTAGTGTCTGAAATGGTTAAGACAGATATGTTAATTGATTCAAATAACTTTTGGCTACTAATTGTCATTAAGCTTGTAGTCTATACTAAAAGTTGTTCTTTGGCACAATGATCACTCCTAATAAGATTTGATATTTGTTTAAATTAAAGAATTTTTTTTTAACATTTAAGAAACTTTTTTTGTATTTGCTGAAAATTATCTAATATCAGTTGAAGAACTTTGAAATCTATACCTAAGTAAAAGTATAATATTCCTATGAATAAAGCATTATTTATCATTCTCAAATCTACTCCATTTCTTTCCTTATGAGACAAGGGTTTTATATTTTGTTATTGTGCTAGGAAATAAGATTTATTAAAAAATAATAAAAGAAAAGTGAAGACTTGGATTAATAATTTGCTCTTTAAATGGTTCAGATGTAATTTGATAATTACAATTTTTTTTTAATGTAAATAGTAAAAATATTTAAACAAAATAAAAAAACTACTTAAAAATAATGATTAGTTATAAGCAGTCGAGACAAATTTTAAAAAAATCATTAATTAAAATTAAAGATGAGTATATTCGTAGTGATGATAGCTTAAATAGAGTTTCATCTACAAATATTATATCTACCACAAACTACCCTTCTGCTAATAATACTGCGTTTGATGGTTTTGCGGTTTGTTCTAAAGATACTAAAGATTTAAACAAAAATAATTCAAGGAAATTTAAAATTGTAGGAAGCATAATTCCTGGAAATAAGCCAATCACAAAAAAAATTAAAAAATTCGACGCAATGGAGATCATGACGGGTGGAGTGATAGCAAAGCCTTTCGATACAATTATACCAATTGAGCAAATTATTTTTTACCCAAATAAAAAAAAAGCTAAATATATTGTTATTAATAAAAAAATTAAAAAAAATATGCATGTCAGGTTTTTAGGCTCCGATTATAAGAAGAATGATTTAGTCATTAAAAAAGGATCTATTATTTATCCTAATCATATCCTCGCTTTAAAAGCGTTGGGAATTAAAAAAGTGAAAGTTAAAAAAAAGCTAAACATATTATTTTTTTCAACAGGTAATGAGATTTCTAATCATGATAATATTCCGAACTGGAAAGTTAGGAATTCTAACAGTCACTATATCAAGTCATTAAGCAATCATTTTTTATTTAACTTTATAAATGGAGGAATTCTTAAAGATAATCATGAAAAAATTTTTAAAAAACAGATTAAAAAGATATTTAATACAAAAATTGATATAATTATTACTTCAGGAGCTGTCTCTGCAGGAAAATTTGATTTTGTTCCTAGTGTAATTAAAGATTTTAAATTATCTAATTTTTTTAAAAAAGTAGCCATAAGACCAGGAAAACCAATTTTATTCGCTAAAATTAGAGGAAAGCAAAAAGCTATTTTTGGATTACCGGGTAATCCCATTTCTTCAGCTGCTTGTTTCAGGTTTTTTGTCCAGCCTTATATAATGGATATCTTAGGTGTCCCAATCGAAAAACCGATTAAGGCTGTTCTAAATAATAGCTACACAAAAAATAATACCTTTACTCATTTTACAAAATGTAGATTAAAATCAAAACATGATGGCAAGCTAGTAATTGAAGTTTTGAAAGGACAAGAATCTTTTAGAATACAATCATTTGTAAGCTCTAATATTTGGTCACTTTTTCCATCAGGAAAATCTAAATTTTTAAAAGGAGAACTTGTTGATTGTTATTTTCCAAATTCTTACAATAACAGTTTAATTTAATTAAATAACTTAAAGATCAATTTTATATTGACCTTGTATCATTACTTTTTTCAACTGAATATTAACTAAACTTTAATGGTTTGCCGTATTTCGTTTCTACTAATTTTCCATCCCATACAGAAACATTTCCATTCACAATTGTTCCTGATAGAGTTGCAGGTAGTTTCCAGCCGTCGTATGGGGTCCATTTGCAATTACTTGCAATCCAATCATTAGTAATTACAAACTCTTTTTTCATATCAACTACTGTAAGATCCGCATAGAAACCCTCTTGAATAAAACCTCTTTTTTCTATTCCAAATAATTTACAAGGATTTTCAGATAATAAACTAATTACTTTTGATAATTCAATTTTTCCATCAAAAAAATGCTTTAACATTAAAAGAAAAATAGTTTGCACACCTGGCATTCCTGATGGACTTGCTGGATAAGTTTTTAATTTTTCTTCAATTGTATGAGGTGCATGATCCGAACCGATAACATCCACCGTTCCATCTAAAACACCTTTCCATATTCCATCCATGTGCTCTTTTTCGCGAACGGGAGGATTCATTTGTACAAAAGTTCCTTTTTTGTCATAGGAATCTGGGGCGAACAAACTTAAATGATTAGGAGTAGCTTCAACGCTAATAATATCTTTATAATCTCGTAAAAATTCCATTTCATCTTTGGTAGATATATGGAGAATATGAACTCTTTTTTTATGATTTTTTGCGTAATGGGCTAATTTTTTTGTAGAAGACATGGCGGTCTCTACACTTCTCCAAACATAATGTGTCTTAACATCTCCTTCGATAATTTTATCTTGATTGGCATCAAGCATATTTTCATCCTCTGAATGTACAGAAACAATTCTTGGAGAATTTTTAATCACTTGCTCAATATATTTGTCGTCTTTAACTAATAAATCTCCCGTGGAAGAGCCAACAAACATTTTAACTCCACAACATCCTTCTAATTTTTTAGTGACATCCAAATCAACTGAATTATTCTCTGTTGCTCCATAATAAAATGCATAATTACAGTGCATTCTATCTTTTGCTAAATCTAATTTTTGCTGAAAACGCTCAGGGCTATCAGTGGGGGGTGATGTATTGGGCATTTCGAATACAGAAGTCACTCCTCCTAGTACAGCAGATTTACTACCACTTTCTAAATTTTCTTTTCTTGAGTCACCTGGTTCTCTGAAATGTACTTGGGTATCTACGACGCCAGGAAAAACAGATAAGCCTTTTGAATCAAGCACTCGGTCTGCCGAATCGCCTATATTTTCCGATATTTTGGAAATAATATTATCCTTTATAGCGATATCAGTAAGAATGAGCTTCTTCTCTATATAACATTCAGCATTTTTTATAATTAAAGTATATTTATTAGGCATTTTAAACACAATTTAATATACAAAAAAGATTAGAATGAACAGTAATTTTGCAATCCATTTAGAACAAAAATCAATCATTTCTATAAGTGGGTCTGAGGTGGTTCCCTTTTTGCAGAATATAATTTCTAACGACGTCCAGCTAGTGAATGAAAAAACTTCTATATATTCATGCCTACTAACTCCTCAAGGAAAGTTTTTATACGATTTTACTATAACTAAGAAATCTAACGATCATTATTTACTTCAATGCAATAAATTAATTATAGATGATTTTATTGCCAAGCTTACTATCTACAAACTTAGATCTCAGGTTAAGATAAGCAAAGTGGATCAAGAATATGTTGCTCTTTTTTTTAATATAGCTGATGAAATTATTACTAGTAAATTTAATGCTATTCCAGGATTCACTATTCAAAATCAATTTGGTTTTTTCTTTAACGATCCAAGATTAGCTGATCTCGGTGTTCATGGAATTATTTACAAAGACAAGCTTGATAAATTAATTAAAGAGCTAAATGTGAATTTTTTACCTTTGGATAACTATGTTAAAATTTGTCATAAAGCTGGATTAGTAGATCTGGTTCCTGAATCAGCACTGTCTAATTTTTTTTCTTTAGAATTAAATTTAAAGGAACTGAATGGAGTTAGTTTTAAAAAAGGATGTTTTGTAGGTCAGGAAAATACTGCAAGAATGAATTTGAAAAACAAAATAAAAAAAAGAGTTTTTCCTGTTCAAATTATTCATGGTTCAGTTGAAATTGGAGAGCTCATTAAAGATAATGAAAAAACAATCGGAAAAATAATTTCTTTAGATCCTGCTTGCTTTGCTATTATAAATGCAGAAGAGAGCAAGAATCTACTTGATCAAACTATTTCCTTAGAACAATCTAACATTAGAATTTTAAAACCCTACTGGCTTAGCTTAAATTAGAACTATTTTGTTAGGATTTTCCCTATCTAAAAATTTTTTTAAGCTACTCTAAAAAATTTTATAGATTGGGGTACGCTACAGTAAGTTCTGATCTATGAAAAAATTACACCTAGTATTAAAAAAATCTAATATATAAATTAAGTTCGTGATAGAATAAGATTCGTATATGAATATAGATTACACGGTCACCGCGCTAATGTTTCCAGCAATACCCCTATTAATGACAGTCTATAATAATAGATTTCACAGCTTAAGTGTCTTAATTAGAAAAATTCATGACGAATATGTTTTTGATAAACACGTGCCCGCACACTGGGAAAAGCAACTAGAAAATTTAGAGGGTAGAATAAAAATTGCTAAATACACGATGCTTTTTGCTGCATTAGGATTTTTTTTTAATATGCTGACTGTATTCGCCCTTTATTTAAATAAAATATTTATTGCTAAAATTATTTTTGTATCTTGCTGCACTTCCATGTTGATATCTATAATTTTTTTTATTGTAGAAGTTCAAATTTCAACAAGGGCTCTTAAACTTCATATGTCAGACATGAAAGACAAAAGATAAAATAATTACTGACGATCCCCTGCCTTTTTGCCCACAACAAATAGTGAGCAATAAGCTATATTAAAATTATGAAACAAGGAAAATATATCAAGACTTTCAAACTGTTACTTCCCTATCTGTGGCCAAAAAAAAGAAGGGACCTAAAGACAAGAGTTAGCTTTGCAGTTATCGCTTTAGTATTGGCAAAAATAGCCAACGTTACGACTCCTTTAATATTGGGGGCATCCGTAAACTCTCTCACAGAATTGAGTTCAGGTATTAATTTATTTATGCTTGTGCCTGTTGCTTTAATTGTCGGCTACAGTATTGCAAGAATAATTACTTTTGCATTTGTTGAAGTTAGGGATGCTTTGTTTTCAAAGGTTTCTCAACACTCTATTAGGCAAATATCCTTAACCATGTTTAAGCACGTGCATAATTTGTCATTACAATTTCATTTGAATAGACAAACGGGAGCGCTTGCAAAATTTATAGACAGGGGAACCAAAGGAATAGATTTTCTGCTACGATATGTATTATTTAATATTGTTCCTACTTTTTTTGAAATTTTTTTAGTTTCAGGAATTTTATTTTATCTTTATGGACCATGGTATGCGGTCATAACTCTTATAACTATGGGTTTTTACTCTTACTTAACTTTTCAGATCACGGAATGGAGAAATGAATTTAGAAGAAAAATGAATCAAGCTGACAATGATGTTAGTACAAAAATGATTGATAGCTTGTTGAATTTTGAAACAGTTAAATATTTTAATAATGAAAAATTTGAATTTAATAGGCTTGATAAATCCTTAGAGGAATACGAATTAGCTGCTAATCAAACCCGTCATGCTCTATCGTTATTAAATGTAGCCCAAACATTAATCATAACGACTGGAATTACTATCATGCTGGTAATGTCTGCTTACGGTATTAAAAGTGGGGACATCGACGTCGGAGGCTTTGTAGTAATTAATGCTTATATGCTTCAATTATACCAACCTTTAAGTTGGCTAGGTTCGGTCTATAGAGAAATTAGGCAAGCATTAACTGACATGGAAAATATGTTTAGCTTATTAGAAATATCACCAACAACACAAGATGTTCTTGATACCATGCCACAAACTGATGTTGCTGAAATTAAATTTGACAATGTTAGTTTTGATTATGACGTTCGAAGAACTATTATCAAAAATATTTCATTTGTAGTTCCTAATGGAAAAAAAGTTGCCATTGTCGGTCCGACAGGAGCTGGAAAATCCACAATCAGCAGATTGCTTTTTAAATTTTATGAACCCAAGGAAGGAGGAATTTATATTAATAATAATAATATAAATAAAATCTCTCAAGAGTCTTTGCGGGAAATAATTGGTGTGGTTCCACAGGATACTGTCTTATTTAACGATACAATCTATTACAACATAGCTTATGGAAGGACTGGAGCTACTAAAGAAGAAGTGGTTAGTGCTGCTAAAAATGCAGATATACATGATTTCATATCAATTTTACCGGATGGCTATGAAACAATTGTAGGAGAACGGGGTTTAAAATTATCTGGTGGAGAAAAACAAAGAGTAGCCATCTCAAGAACTATTCTAAAAAATCCTAAAATATTCTTCTTTGACGAAGCAACTTCTGCTCTAGATACAAGTACTGAAAAAGAAATTCAAAAAAATTTAGAAAATGTCTCTAAAAATAAGACAACTCTCATAATTGCGCATCGACTTTCTACAGCTGCAAATGCTGATAATATAATTGTTCTTGATGAAGGTATTATTATTGAGCAAGGGACACATGTAAGT
>MDTC01094363.1_pt1 | contig 20884 bp, 24 predicted proteins | sample 811181 | NCBI WGS metagenome assembly MDTC01 (sample SAMN05326644, study PRJNA326480) | marine metagenome | isolation source: seawater | place: Pacific Ocean: North | collected 2011 | reverse complement strand
TTTTTTGATAATCTTTTCTTTTTTGATAATCTTTTCTTTTTTGATAATCTTTTCTTTTTTGATTCTTCTATTAATTCTTTTGCAGTTTTTCTTTTTGTTTCAGGTTGGGGTTCTTCTTCTAGTGATTTTCTTTCTTCTTGTTGATTTTCTTCATCTTTGTCAGATTCCTCTTCCGATTCTAAGTATTCATCTTCGTCGTCTGAATCATCATCCGATTCTAAATAATCGGCGATATCACCCATATCTTCGTCATCACTAAAATAAATTTTTATCTTACCTTTATCACTCTCCATAAATGTTTGCTCGCCTAATATATCTTCTTTATCTAATAAAATATCTCCATCTTCCTTGACTTCTTTTTCAATACTGTCGTCTTTAGCTGAGCATATCGCTAATTCTTTTTCATCATAATTATTCATAATTAATGCTATCAAAGAATACATATAATCATTAATTAAAGAAAGATATTGTAAATTATTAATATCTTTTATTTCTATTAAATTACATATTTCTAATTTATTGATAAATACATCTTTTCTAGTTATATTTATTGTAAATCCAGGATTATCTAAAATCTTTATTTTTTTATTTTCAAATTTATCTACTTCCATTTGTATTTCTCTTTGCCAATTAGAGAAATATCGTATTGCCTCATCTTTCTCTACTTCAAATGTTTTCTTTATATTATTAATAACATCCAATTCATGAATATTTTTTTGACGTTGTGAAGTTATGTAAGCATTTATACTAGACATCTTTTGAAAATTTGAAACGCGTTTATAAATCATTTCAATTTGCACATTTCTCTCATCCAACAATCCGGAATTAATATTAATCAATGGGGACAAACATTGCATAAATTTATTTAAATCAATTGAATTATCATTTTTATATAACATATTATAATTAATATTATTAATTTCTATGTTTTCAGCGTCTAATGTTGTAAATGTAGTAAACGTATATCCAACATCTTTTGTAAAATTATTAATTTTATTAAGAATATTTTTATTAATTTTTTCACGAACAATTGTATTTATTTGTTCTATCGTCTTTGGTTGTAAATTACATATCATATGTATTATAATATTTCCGTTTTCTAGAAAATCACAAAATATATCTTCTTTAATCATCCCTTCATCATAAGGTATATAGAAACCTATTTTATTGCTACTTGCAATATTTTTTGCAATATATTTCAATTTAACACTTCTATTATTATTTTCAACAAATAATGTAGGAATTTTTTTCCCAGTATCCGATATATAATTATTTACGTAAAGGCGATACATATTTTCATTATAATATGAGTTAAATTTTATAGCGGGAACATCTTTTGTTGCATGTAATATTTTAAAAATTGTCTCTAATGTTAATTTTACGGTAGATGTTGGATAAATAGTAAATGTAATATCAGTTATACCTGTATTTTCTTTTATAATTCTATTTAAATTTTTCTCTTTTTTTGAAAGTCGATGTAATAATTCAATCTTTTTTTCATAGCTAACAATTTTTTCACTATTTTTTTCTATGTTCGCTTTTAATTTATTTCTACTAGTTAATAACTGTTCTAATGAAGAAATATTATGGAATACATTCAATTGTGGGTAATATGTTTTTATTAAATAATCAGTATTTATATCACTTGTTTTAATAAGATCTTCTATTAAGCACAAATATAAAGTGTTATTTTTAATATTTCCAAATTCGCATAATAATTTTTTATTTTTTGTTATAATATTTGTCTCGTCATTAGTCACTAATGTATTCTGCGATACTAACTCATATGGATTTACAATATAAGGTAAACTTGTTTTGTAAATAATATCATGTCCAATAGATTCTTTAATATCATAACTGTTATCTGGGTAATATTTTTGAATTATATTTTCCAAATCAATATAACTATAAATACCTTTAATATCTTCCCTACTTAAAGTTAGTGATTTATTAAGATTATTAAAATATGTATTTAATCTTTCATTATTAATATCCAATGTATTTTCCTGAATTAATTTTTTATATACTGAATCTAAGTTAATGTTTATAGTATTTTCTTTAAATAAATACATTTCAGAAGGTGCAACATTAATATCAGTGTAAATATATATTTTTTCTTTTATTCTTTGAATAGTATCATCCTTATAAATAGATGCTTGTATATTTCCACCAGATGATTTTTTTGTTATGTCAAATGTATAAATGCTATGCTTTTGGTTTGATTTTAATAAAACAATTTTAAATATTTCTGACATATATATAAATATATCTTATATTATTTAATTAAAAAAAATATGAATATGATTGTAGCTTTTTGCAAAAATAATGGAATTGGTTATAAAAACAAACTTCCATGGCATTTACCTAGAGAATTAAAATATTTTAAAAGAAAAACAACAAAGGGAGAAAATAATATCGTAGTTATGGGGAAAAATACATGGGACAGTTTAAATAAAAAACCATTAAAAGGTAGAGACAATTTTATTTTAAGTACATCCATGGACAAGTCTGAAGTACAAAAATATGATAATGCATTTATTTTTTCTGATAAATCTAAATTGGATAATCAACTTGACAGTTATTTAGGTAAAGGTCATAATATATGGTTTATAGGTGGTAAAAGTGTATACGATTTATATATTGATAATCCTAAATTACATAAAATATATGCAACTAAAATAGAAGAGAATTTCGATTGTGATACATTTTTTCCTGATATTCCCAAACATTTTTTTATTCATAATTCAAGTAGACTTATTTTTGAAAATAATTTATTTTATTATTATGCTATTTATAATAATACTTTATTTAATGATGCGTAAAATTAAATTTAGGAAATAATAAAATATTTATATTAATTATAAGAGAATGGCTGGTATTATAGATTTGTTAAAAAAAGGAGGGAGACGTCGCAGACGCTCACGAAGAAAGTCAAAAAGACGTTCAAAAGCTAAACGCTCAACTCGCAAAAAGGCAAGAAGAAGCCGCAGAAAGCGCAGGGGAGGGAGACGCTCACGCAGCAGAAGACGCCGTTAAATTTTAATATGTTTTATGTAAATTATATTAAAATTTATAAATCATAATAAGGATTATCTGTTATTGTCATTCCACAATATCCTTTTGGTTTATTTTTATAATCAATGGGTTTGTAAACACCAATTTCAACAGCATTTTCTAAAATAAACTTAAAGTTTTCCCAAAATTCTGTTGTATGTCCTATTGACTTGGTTGCTATATGCGATAATTCATGCATCGCTACAAATGTTAATGTATTCTGGTCAATTAAACTATTACCCTCTTTAGTTTTTGTAGTACAAAATGCTAAACTTTCACCTTTATTTTCGGAATAAGCTGTAAATTTACTGGTTGGCAATATCTCTTTAATTTTTTTTGGATTAAAATTTTTGGCTAATCTACGAACATTATCTCGTTCGGGATATTTTTCATTTACATGTTCAACCAATTGGTTCATATGTGATGTGGTTGTTGCTAAAAGATCTGCTGCTAATTCTAATTTCGCTCTTTCTCTCACGCAATATTGTTTACCATCTACGTCGGATATAATACATTTCAATTGAAACATATCTGATTCGCGATACATTTTAATAGAAATGATAATTATAAACGCTATTAGTATATAGCCAAACATATTTGTTTTAAGCATGTTATAAATAACACATATTTAATTTATTGTTGATAAATTAAATATATTTAATTGCCTATTTCGAAATCGCGTCTAGCATTATCTCCTGTTATGGTAGAATTATTCCAGGGTCCAACAGCCATTCTGGGGTTAGCTGGCTCGCTTCTTAATTGAAGATTAGAATTTCTTAAAGAAGTTCCTACTGTATTAATTCCCTGGAGAGTTCCGGCTTGTAATAAAGAGACATTTTGTAAATCACCGCTTCCAGCTGGGTTGAGCTTGGAAAATTCACTGTTTGTATCACGGGGAAGTAATTCGCGTGGGTCAGTGACTGACTGTTTTACGCAGCTAGGGGGCAATCCCTGCATGTTAGTGTTGACACCTTGGGCAGATGCTTCATTGTTCATGTGGCCACTTGGGGGAGATGGTTTATATTGTTCGTTTCCTGCAACGGCACCTGCAGCAACATTCTGTCCTTCGTAATTATCAACGAAACCTCTTTTAGATTTTGAGTAAGAGAATAAAAAGTACCCACCAACTATAACGGCCATAAAAATTAGTAATTGATGCGATTTAACATTTTTTAGCATTTTTTTTGAAGACATCTTTCTTTTCATTATAAATTCTATAAATAAAATAATTTTAAAGAAAATATAATTATTAATACAAATATCATCTGAAATTATTCACTGAATTCTTCTAAATCTTCAACATCGGAACTATCTAAATCATCCAAAATATATTCTTCTTTAATTTTTTTGGCTTCTAAAAAAGCCTTAATTGCTTCTTTCTTAGCTTGTTTTGCTTTATTTAAAGATTTTTTATATATTTCAATGTAAACTTCATTCGGGGATTTTAATTTTAAAGACTCTGAATTATTATCCGAAATTTCTAAAGTTATCTCATTCAGTTCATCGTGTCCACTTGTTTTTTCTAAAGATTTAACTTTTTTTTGGATATCGCCCATAATTTCTTTTTTAACTTCTTGTTCAATATTTAAATTTATTTCTTCTATTTTTTTATTTGTATCACTATTATCTGAAATTTCTACATTATTTAAATTATCTGTACTTTCGGTGTTTTCGAGCTTTTCATCTAAATTCGCGGTAGTATATACTTTTTCCTTAATATCTTTTGTTTTTACTATTTCATTATTCTCTTTTTCTATTTCTTTTTTATTAGTTACATCATTAATATCATTTGTATCTTTTTCTTTTTTATTTTCATCATTGCTTTCATCGTCGATTTCATCGTCGCTTTCATCGTCGCTTTCATCATCACTATAATCATCACTATCATCATCACTATCATCATCACTATCATCATCATCATCATCACTTTCATCAGGCTCGCTATCAAGTTTATTTTTTTGTTCCTGTGGTTTTTCTTGTACAACTTTATTTGCTTCTTCTAAACTTTCTTTTGTATTATTTCTTTTTATCAAACATTTACTAAATAATTCTATTTTTTCAAATTTCATTACTTGTCTTAATACAATATCTAAATGAAAACTAGTACTGCTAAATTTAAGACCGCTAATTTCAAAAATAGCTATAATATCCGAATCTTTATTAATATCATTAATAGTTATTTCTTCTTCTTTTTGATTCCATAATTGTAATGAAATTTTTTTCACATTTCTTTCAACATTATTCCTAATCAAAAATTTATTGTTCTTATAAGTTTTAACAGAAGATACCCAATTGTCTTCAATATCATCCAACGTTGGTTCTTCTGTAAACCATATATGCCTCTTTTCATAAATCAATAATTTTACTGTTTCTTCAATATTATTAATAAAACTAACAAAATCTAAATCATCTCGCTGAAATAATAAATCAGTATAAATTTTTTTCCCAGTTACTGAAAATCCGTTCTTTGTACCTATTTTAGGTGTCTGGATATATATTGAATCGTCATTTAATTTAATCGTTGAATAATATCCTCCACCCTGGATAGCTTTTGGAACACCCAATCTAATGTTTTTAAAGTTCATTGGATCATTATATTGATAAATTTCACCCATTAATAAAAAAAAATGAGAAAAATTTGCAAAAAAAAACACGCATTTAAATTTAAATTTAAAAATATTATCTATATTATATTAATTATGACCACATTAAAAAATAAAATTATTGAAGAATGTTTAAACACTTTAAAGAGAGATGATGTAAAAGAAGAAATAAAAGAACTAATGAGTCCAGTTATTGATATGTTTTTAAAAGAAATTTATCCTTATATTTATTTATCCATGATATTCGTTATAATTAGTTTTTTATTAATTTTAGGCATATTTTTGATATTAGTGCGTAGCAAATTAATTTTAAATATTATTAAAAATAAAAAATCATCAAGTAAATAATGGTTGATTAAATAATTATGTTTATTATATATATAAATGGCTAGAGGAAGTAGAAGAAATAGAAGCAGAAAAAGCAGAAGAAGCAGAAGAAGCAGAAGAAGCAGAAGCAGCAAAAGAAGACAAAATGGTGGCTCCGCTGGATTTGGCGCTGTGTTGAAAGAAGCCATTGTTCCTATTGCATTTTTGGGAACAAACATAAAACTTAAAAAAGGACACTTTGGAAATAAAAAGGTTATGATTCCTATTTTTAAAGATATGCGTGTAGCTAAGATGGCTAGAGATGGTAAATCCAGAAGAAAACGCCGAAGAAGAAAAAGAAAAGGAACAAAAAAACGTAGATAATTTTATATTTAAAAAGTTTAAATATATTTTGTGGAATATATTTAAAATGAGTGAATTCTTGCAAACTAAGATTAAAGAATGGGTTTCGTGTGATAACCAGCTTAATGAACTTAAAACACAAAGTAAAGAAATACGGCAAAGCAAAAATAGTTTAACAAACGACATTTTTAACTATGTGCATGAAAACAATTTAGATAACAGTGTTATAGAAATTTCTGATAGTACCTTACGTTTTCAAAAAACAAATCAAACATCACCCCTAACTTTTAGATTTCTTGAAAGTTGTTTAAATGATTGTATATCCAATGAACAGCAAGTTAAAAATATTATTAATTATATCAAAAAGAAAAGAGAAGTTAAAGTCAATTATGAAATAAAACGAAGATTTAATAAAATAATTTAAACATAATTATCTAAAATAATTTATAAATATGTTCAGCTTTTACCACAATACGTATGAAAATAAAAATAAAAATTTCAATAATTGGTTGTTAAAGGAAGTAGAGCCAAATAAATTAAATAAGGAAGTTGTACATGAATTGTTAAGTGAAATAAATATTATGCTTGATGCTTATGGATATAAAATTAAAAATCCAAAACAATTTAAAAATGAATTGGCAAGTTATATGTATAGAGAATCTTAAATAATAAAAATGAATAATGACTATGAAGAAAATGAAATGTCAATTGAGGAATACATTAAAACATTTACAAATGAAGAAATATTAGAAAATGAACAAATAAAACAAATATTGGAAGATAATATTAAATATAATTTTGCAACCGATTGTAGAGGTGAAATTGAATATATGAGACAAAAATACATTAATTTGTATAGTTTCGGTGGAATATTTAAACGGGATAAGAATAATGCCAACTGGGAACGCTTATTTGATTTAATTTACGATAATATTGTTAAGAATTATAATTTAGGAATTGTTTACAATAATCCAGAAAAATTTATACCTTTATTAGAAAAATAAATATTAAAAATAAGATAGCAATAGTATTTATATGCAACATCAAGAATTTGTTTGTTATAAAAAAAATGATAAAGTTATGAGTCTTGGTATGAATTTAAATAATATCATTGCAAAACATTATTATTCTGATAAAGCTATCAAAGGTGGTGGGTTCAGAAAAAATTTAAATATACCGCTACCACTAATGCTTTTAAATCATGAAAATAGTTTCTTAAAAGAAACCATAAATGGTAATAACACTCAAAAAGGTGGTGGTAAGAAATATAAAGATGAAGTTATTTCTGACTCTTTATTTGAAAAACTTATTGACTTAAAATCAAAAAAAAACTTGAAAAAAACACGAAAACATAAAAAGGGTGGTGGGAAAAAAAAAAGAAAAACAAAAAAATTAATTATATTTTAAATTATATTTTAAATTATATTTTAAATTATATTTAAATTTTTACTTATATCTAAAAATTTAAAATGCACTCCATTTATCAGAGTTAAATGGTTTCTTAACAATTTTACTGATATTTTTCTTGTAAAAATTAATTTTCTTTTGTTCTTCTGTTTCGGGTTGTGTTGGTATTGATGTTTGTGTATTCATAACGCGTTTTTCTAAATTTGTTGGTTTTCTTTTTGGTGCATAACAATTTACGCCATATCTGGCATTTTTATTTTTAATGTACCCACCATTAATACCGGGTCTTCCACAACTGTTTTCACTACCCGGCATATTTTTTAATCGGTTATATGTATTTTTTTGTGTAGGGTATAGAGCCATTTGATCCTTAGACCATCCATAACTACACCATTCGGCTCCATCATTATATGCTTTTTCTATTTGTTCATAAGATGCTAACTGACCATCATGTGCGTTGCAAAGTATTTTAGCTTCATCATAAGTATATACATTGTCTCCTATGTGGAAAACTTCATTATTTGCTGATACACTATCAAACCCTTTATTAGGTTTTATTTTAATTCCTATCTGTGGATTCTTATCAAATAAGTTTTTAACAACAGTTTGGACATTGATTTCGAAAAAATATTGGAGGCCATTAATAAAAACAAGTAGTAAGAATAATGCCCAAGCAAAAAGTTCAATTATTTTCGTAGAAGGTGGTTTTACCCGTGCTTGTACTTTTGCTGCATTTTTTCCCATAAAATTAAACAAAATAACATAAAGTATAACAACCGCGACCAAAATTGCTAGGACAATAGGGTTATTTACTTTTTTCGCAACTTTATTATTTATATTTTCGTATGCATATTTCATACCCGAATCTGTCGAAACGTCTAAATTCATATATATATATAAATATATATAAATTATTAAAATGATGTTTTATTGTTTTCTATAAAAAAAACAATATGCAGCCGAAGACTGTAAATCGGATTCTTTTACTTTGGACACTCTTGTATCATTAAAATTATACCAATTATTATTTGCATTTTTTACAAATGCCGTATAATGACCACCATTTACACCACCCATATGATTGCAAATTCCAAATAAATCATATTTATACGTTTCCTTATCATATCCAACTACATATTTTGCCATATCCAAATTTTTTAAAGGAAAATGAACATTTTTATTATTTTTATTATTATTATTTGAAAATCTCTTTAATGTTATTATTAATATATCGGGTAAATTCCAAAACATAATACATTTCTCTGCTTTCTCTTTTTTGTTTAACTTATCATTCAATACTTTATTATCACCATCTAAAACTTCTTTTCTTGTATAATCATCTAAACATTTTACCAAATTATCAGCATTATCTATTGATACATTTATATTAAAAAATGGTTCCGGTGTTATATTTATATAATTACTTTCTAAAGAGTTAATTTGAGAAACATGTATCCCATAAAACATTTTTAAAAATTCTGAATATTCTTTCCTATACATTGTTTTCATCATTTTATAACAGGTTAATGCCAATTTATCGGTATCATTTTTAATATTACCTTTAATATTCATTTCTACTTCTCGTTTGATTGACTCATGAAACGAATCAAACAAAAAGTTCATAAATTCTGTCAGGTCATTTTGAGCATATCCTGTAAAAATATCTTTATCTTTCAAATGCGACACCTTATGTACTGCATTTAAAAATCCAGCCGGTTTAATAATACAATTTTCACTCCACATTAGTTCTCTTAGTTTATCCCATTCAATTAATAACAAACTCTCAGGAATTTTATTTAACCTTTTTTGATAACTTTTTGTATCCAAAAAATCATTAAGCTCATAAATATGAGATACACATTGTAATACTGAATTCATAAAACAGGTGTTTCCAAGATTCGCTAATCCTGTCATACCTAAATTTTTATATTTTTCAAAACCTTTATCATTTGCCATTGCTAACATAATATATTTGTTTATCTTTATATATTTAAATTATTTATGTTTATCTTTAATATTATTATTGTAAATATTAAAGATAAACATTAACTTAAATGATAAATAAAAATATTATATATAAAATGAATAATATTGATAATAATATTAACGAATATTTTAGATTATGCCACGAACAAATATTAAATTTAAATAATCTGTATTTAACTTGTTATAATTTAAATTTACAGATGCATCATAATTTCGGAACGTATTTAAATAACATAAACATTCAAAATACTAATACCCAAAACAATAATAGATTTAGACATGATTCGCATAGAACTCACTGGGACCATAATATACCGAGGAATGCCGCTAATATGTCTAGACCCAATCGTTTTTATTGGGATTTTAATACAAGACCAAGTACAATATCCAGACGAGAAAGAAATAATGTAAGAAGGAGAAGACTTAATAGAAATACACCTTCAATAAATAACAGATGGCGTTTGAGAACTTCAACATTACCATCTAATGAAAATTATATTCATGATTTTTGGACCAACATCAATGAAACATTGAATAACTCGCTTTATGATTCTAGTCCAAACAACCCACTGTCTAATGATGATTTTATGAGAGAAACTACACACGATTCTTGGGCTAACATAAGGTCGCTCCTTAATTTACCAAATAATACACGATGCCCAATAACGCAACAAGTTTTTGATGACAATGACGATGTTGCTAGAATTTATCATTGTGGACATGTATTTAACCATGTCGCACTAAGGACATGGTTTGATAGAGATACAAGATGCCCCATTTGTAGATATGATTTACGTTCAAATCGTGGAGGACAAACAACTAACAATAATCCACTTAACTCAACAGTATTTTTCAATGCGAATACACCTAATGTGTCGAATGATATATCATCAAACACGAGAGATAATGCCAATGGAAATACAAATACAGGAGTTGGAGATACATCAACAGATACATCTGCAGATACATCAACAGATATATCATCCAATACACCTTCCATTACTTGGAGACAGCCAATTGTTTCACCTGTGAATAACACATCTTTTACAAATACATATTCTAATAATACAGATAGTAATCTCAATAGTTTTATTAATTCTCTTGCAAATGAATTAGAAGAAAATATAACAAATACAATAATGGACAATAGCAATAATATTATGAATTTTTCTAGCCAAGTAGCAAATAGCTTATTGGGTAATATGGGTAGTAATAATACTGATTGGTTAACAACAGAATTGCAATTTAGTTTCCCAACACAATTAAATAGTAATAATCCTTTTAATATTCCATCTAATGTAAGTGCTCCTGTTAGCGGAGAAAATCTTGAAAGTAAATCAGAGGAAGAAAAACAAGAAGAAAAACAAGAAGAAAAACAAGAAGAAAAAACCAACGATAATGCTGAGGATCAAATGGATTAGAAAATTATTAAAAATTCTATCAAATAATTATTTAAAAGTATACAATGAAATTATATTAAAAATGCTATTTGAAATAACGAACGGAATTGACTCTATTAAAATAGAGGAAAAATTTTGTGTTCCCCTGGAATTGGAAATTAATTTATTAAAACGAGATCAAGAATGGAACAGAATTGGAGACCACTTATATTATTATACATATCCTGATGCAAATCATCCGAAATCAGCTGCGTCCATTGTTGTTGGTGAAAGTTATTTTAATACTATTGTTTCTATTATAAATAAAAAAAAATTTAATACAAACTAATTATTTTTATATTTAATATATTTATCTTTTATAGTAAAATATATTAACTAAAATCCAAACATTGATTGAATGGTTGGTTGACCATCTCGTTTATTACTATAAATTCTTAAAGCATCATTGAATATTAATTCTTTAACATGTTTATTTCGCTCTTTCATAATATATTCATCGCATTTTTTCTCATTATTTTTCCATTTCCTTTCCAATGAACGCACCTTTCTTTCAAAACCCCTTCTCCGCTTTTTAAATATATCTAATTGTTCCAATACTAATGCATATATTTGAGTAACAGGCTTCATAATTTGGTTTGTTATATAAATTTTATAATCTGGTTTTAACTTATTCTTCTTTATATATTCTGGATGTTCGATTTTATCACCTTGCAACTTTACACTACCCTTTGTTTGTATATATATATATGGTATTCTACTACCAGTAGAAGGTTTATTACCGGGGTCTCGTTTACCCATCCTGTCAGCCAATACCTTATGTGCAATACTTTCAGGATTTTTGTAAAATTCTCGGAGCGACTTCGTTATAATTAATTTTTCTATTCCTATCTTCTCATCAATAATATCCTGTAAAAACTGTTTTGTAAACTTAACAGCTTTTTGAATATTCTGCTCTTTCATAATGATATCTATAATTCCTCCATAGATATCTTTTACAATTGGGGCATTGTCCCTGCGTTTCAATACAATTCCCATTGATTTTCTTTTACATTTATTAATATTTGTCTCATAAAGCATGCCAACATATCTCTTTTTCGATAGCAATAAGAATGGATCAAATGTTTTCTCATATTCTAAATCGTGAGGAGGTTTTAAGAATTTACTTGCCAGTTCACCGCATTCAATAGCTAATTCAATCGTTATATCTAATGCTTTTTTTCCTACTATTTTTGTTCCATCTAACTCTTCTGGACTAAATGTCATAAAACACGAATCCGTATCTCCATATACAACTTTTGATTTACAGCGAATTTTGCCGTGTTTTGTATCACATACCTTATTTCCATAAATTCCTTCGATGATTTTTTTACCATAAATTAGAAGTTTTCTACCTGTCGCAGTTGTTGATGCAGCAATATCCATTTCATAGAAACTACTTGTTTTTGCACCACACTGACCATATAGCGAATTTGCTGTAACCTTTAAACCAAGCTGTCTCTTATCAAATACGTTTTTCATAAAGTCATCATACGTATCTTCCACTTTAACAATATCTTCTATATCAAATTCTCTTGTTTCCTTTTCACCAGTAATAATATATTTATCTTCTGTTTTCTTTAATAATCCCGAGAATGATTCTCCACTTTTTGTTGTAGCCGTTTTATATTTAATAAATTTTCTAGTGGCCTTTCTACCCGCTAACAATTCTTGAAGTACTGATGGCATAATAGCTTTCTTACCATCCCGGAATTGTGCGAATCTACATGTTTTTGTTCCTACTTTTATTTTTTCTTGTGCTTTACCAAGACCCTTTCTACGCCACTCATATCTATCGTATGTTATATCTACATATTCGTATCCCGGTAAATTATCATATACGAAATTTCCTTCCCTATCTCTTTTTCCATATATTTTCACATTACCAGATAAATCTGTAACAATATTACCATTTAAATCATATTCTTTTGTCCATACTTTACTATCGTGTGAAATGTTTTCACTAATCATAGAGCTAGGATATAGAGACGCATAATCTACAACTGCAACAGGATTATCAATATATAATCCACAATGCGGTTTTAAACAAATCGCTCCCTCATAACTTGAATCTCCTTTTTCAACATCCAATACAGGCATCAATGTATTTTTTTCTGAACATTTTTTTGCAATGAAACTTAAAAGCTTAATACCTTGACCACGCATAATAATGAAGTTGATTGGAACATAGCAAATATTTGCAATCTCTGACATACCTGTTAAAATGTCATTCTTTCTCATCAAATTATGTACTAAGTTGCAATCCTGAAAACAATATTTCGCAATAATGGCCCTCTCATCCGGGCCTTCATTTGTAAGTCTAAAAATATCTTGCGGTGTGACATCATCCTTCGCTAAACACCATCTAAATTTTTTACCTTTTAATTCTGATATATTTGCAGCAATTTCAAACGTTCCTGTATTAATGTTTAACCCTTTTACAATAAATTTTTTTCCATTTCTATACATATCATTTGAATGACCCAATATTTCAAAACAGATATAATGCCCATCTTTCAAACCAACCAGATTTTTACTATATATTATCGTATTCTTTTCTTCTTCATCATATTCAATATTGCTAATCATATCACCTATAAAGTGAGAAGCAACATTATCTAATTTATAAGAAGGTAGGTTGACTTCGCGTCTGAAATAATTATATAGGTCTAATTGCAAACGACCGTCCATTTGTATGTATTGTAAGTCGTGTGTTCCACTAGCTATTTTAATACTTGAATGTATAACTTTTGATTCTTTATATATATTTCTCGAAAGCTTTAAAAAGTTTTCTCGACATCCTAATTCATCTGTACGTTCAATCATAAACTTGTAATCAAAACCAAATATATTATACCCGATGATAATATCTGGGTCTTCTCGTTGTATCATTTTTGTCCATGCTAAAAGTACTTCTTTTTCTGTATTGTATGATTCTATTTCACAATGAGGAACATCTGGACAATCGCTACACGAATTTAGTACAATCATATTGTTTTTATACTGTTCTGTTTCTCCCATTCGCATAAATGTAGAACCTATAAATGTAACTTTATCACCTTCCAAAGAGGGATAGCTGTCTTTCTCAAAAATCATCTCCAACATGTCGGCTTTTAAGGCAACATCTTGTTTACTATCCAACAAATAAATAATACCATTATTATAAATTTGGCGGTCTTTAAAATATATTCTTTTCTTTTTCTTTTTTCTAAAAATGTCTTCTTCTTCCATTTGTCGAAATGCTTTTTCTTCTGCTTCAATATCTTTCAATGTATCTTTAAGTTCCTCTTCTTCTTCCTTTTTTTCTATCTTATTTTTTTTAAAATAATACCAAATATCTTTTCCAATAGTTTCTGTCAGTTTCATATTTAGACTATTTTTTGACCATTTTTTTTTTAAATATACTTTACTAATACCATGTTCTTCGCCATATTCAAATGCTGTATTAACGAGTCGTTTAAATAATTCATTTTTCTCTGCTTTTTCCATATTTTTAATTTCTTCTTTATGCTTGTTCCAATAATTTACAATTTCACGACACATTTTCAAATATGTTTTCTTTGCTAGAGGAAAATCACCATGACTTGAAGAAGCTTCAATATCAAAACTACATATCTTTAAAGGAATCCCATCTTCCTTCTTTCTTTCTGATTGGATATCATTATGATCTATCCAGTGCTCATAATCGCAGCATGTTTCAACATCTCCACTCGAATCCATAATATCATCTTCTGTATATGAAATCCACCCAGATGGCGAAATATCTTTGATATGGAAATATCTAAGAAGTGGTGGCAATTTTGCCTCGTATAATTGTGTTCCTCTCCACCCACATGATTTCAATGTTCTCTTTCTAAAATCTTTATCCTTTGTATACCACAAAGCTTTTACTTTATTAAAGACATTTGTATTTCTAAATACTAATTTAATAAATTGGTAATTCTTATGATTATCAAACCCATACAACTTTTTCTTGTTTACTAATTTTCCTTTGATTATTGAATCATGATAATAATTTCCAATTTCTTTTCTCATTTTTGCAATAAATTTTGCAACATCCTTTTTATCCCAAAAATCCGGCACTTTAATATAAAAGAAGGGTTGAAAGTCTGTTGAATAAATAGAGAATGTTTCACCAGCCTCATTCATACCAAACATCTGGATAATAGTTTCTTTATCATCTTTCTTTTGTTTATAAATATTGTTATCTTCGCTATCCGATGATTCTGCAAATGGATTATCGTTATATATTCTAAAATCAAATAATTTCACAAAATACTTCTTTGGCTCACCCATAGTTGTATAACTAGTCTTCAATAATTTTATATTTATATATTTTTAAATAATCAATTTTAATCATTTCTAATTTATTTATGGTTAGTATTTAAAAAAACATTAACATTTTTTATCATTATGCCGTTATATTTTAAAGAGCTAGAACAAGCTATTCACGTTTGGTATAAAATATATAGCCAAGAGAATCAATGTTTTAAAAACAATCCTTATTTGTATAATACGCGTGAACAGAAAAGAGAAAAAATAAAATTATTGAAAATGGTATTGAAACTATTTAAAAAAATAGAAGAATACCAAATTACAGTTATACCCGATATTAATGAAAAAAATAATGTTTATATAAAAATAGATAAAAACATTAAATCAAAATTATAATTATTGATATTTAATAATTAAACTTACACCAATTAATGCAAAGAAAATTCCCAATATTGTCATTTTATTACAATAACTGTTGAATAAGAAATAAGAAAATAATAACAGAAGTATTGTATTGAATACTGTATATGTTATTTGTGTATATGCTAAATTTTTTGATATTAAATACGAATTCGTTATTAAATATGTTCCGAAGGGTGTTAAAAATCCTGCAATAACGGCAATGATAATTTTATACATATCATATTCTTTAAATTTTTCTTCGAATGATTTATTTTTTTTTAATATAAAAATAAGTAGGATACTTGCCAATATAATACCGAAAAATAAGAAAAATAATATATCATCGGGAGGCATATTTTTATTTAATATTTTTCGAAGAACTATTGAAGTACCAAATATTATAGCACTAAATATAATTAAATTTAACCAAATCATATATTATATATTAATATTTTAAGTAGGAACATTATTTTATTGAGATAACGATCAATAATTTAAAGTTATTAACGAAACACCGATTAATGCGAAGACAATCCCAAGCAATGTAAATTTATTATAAGATGAATTAAGTAAGTAAACCGAAATTGCCAATAATAAGATTGTTTTAAATACAGCAAAAACAATACTACTGTAAGCAGGATTTTTTACTGTACTTAGCGAACGACTTATACAATATGCTCCAAATGGTAAGAAAACGCCTGATAATATTGCTAATAATTTTGTTTCGTTACTAAATTGTTTAAATCCATCTTTATCTTTATCTTTCATAACAAATGATAGTGTTATGGCCGATATAGCTACACCAATATACATATAAAACATTAAATTGTTTAATTTGTGTGTAAGTAAAATTTTCTTTCTTAAATACCATGAAATTGCTATTATAATTGAAGCTAATGATGCAAAATATACCCAATACATATATGTATTAACAAAACATTAAAATTGAATTTTATCATAAAATTATATTAAATACAAACTATAATTTTATTTATAAATATGGAAGGAGACTTTTCATTTATGAAATCTGGTTTTAATAATGTCCAAGCAACACAAGAAAGGGATGAAATGGAAAAAAATGTCGTTGGAACAATTGTTCATTTTACTGAAAATGCTTTAAAGACTGCCGGGTTTTATACAAAACATAGCAATAGAGATATTATTACAAAGGAAGATATAAAACGATGTTTTATGTTGGAAGTTTTCCTATTTTACAATCGCGAAAATCTACAAGAAAATATTGAAAATGTTATACAAAGTTTATATGATGATTCATCTGATGAAGACGATGATGAAGAAGGGGAGGAGAAGGATGATGAAAATGAAATTATTTTTGAAGAAGATATAGAAGCAACATTCAAACTAAGTGATTGTAAATGTTTAATGTGTCAGAGCTTAAATAATATTTATGAAAAATGGGAACATTGGCAACCACAAACACCCATGCAGCAAATACTTCAAACACATATTAATTCTATTTAATTCTCCTTTTTGTTTTTTTTCTTTTTGTTTTTTTTCCTTTACCACTTCGTTTTTTTTTTCTTTTTGACTTTTTTCTAGTTCCACCACTCTGTTTCTGTTTTCTTAAACCATTTCTTATACGTTTTAATACTTTTTTTCCTTTTTTAAGATTCTTTTTTCTTTCTTTTTTTTTTGATTTCTTTTTTTTTATATCACTCAATGCTTTATTTTTCTTAAAAACATCAAATAAAAATTCACTTAAAGGTTTTTCTTCGCGAGAACCTTTATAATCCTGATATTGACCATTTTTAAATAAAGATATCGTTGGATAACCATTGATTTCTTTTTTATAACGCAGTTGTGGTATCTCTTTTTCATAAACTGCTGCCATAACACCATTCATATTTGAATTTTCAAAACGCGACATAATATTATGCATTGTTGGTTTAAAATCATTGCAATGTCTACACCATGGTGCTAAAAAAAATACTATTGTAGTATTTTTCTTTTCTTTATTATTGCACATTTGTTTATTTAAATCTTTCATTTTTTGTTCATTAGAATCAAATATATACATATACATGTTAATGAGAAATTAATATATTACAAAATATATATACATGACTATCAAAACTCCTATTATTTTAAGTATTTTTATTTTAGGATTATTATTCACAATATCTTATAAACATAAGGATTTAGTTCAAGAGCCTTTTGATATAACAAATAAATGTCCTAATTTACTTATTAAAAAAGGTAATGAAATACATTTAGTAAATACTAGAAAGGCATTAATTCCAGGAGTAAATCCTATAAAATTTGGAAGTTTAGAAGATTACGCACAATTTGTTAAATACCAGAAACATTTAAATATACATTGCCCAGTACTTTATTATCAAGAAACATATGATACACAAAATAATAAAGGATTTCGATTGCATAATGATCCTTTTGATGTGGATGGGGGACTACCTAGTCATATCGCAAAAGAATATAATATCAATAATAGTGCAATATTGGCAGCAGAAGCTATTAATGCAAAACAATTGGATAGAAAACCAGAGTATAAAGTAGATAATACAGGTCATTTAAAACAAGTTCATCCCATGGATTTTAGTGTCAACCATAAAAATTTTACAAACCCAATGGATACACAAGACCAAACAGTTGGTTTAAACACACATTTAGATAATATCAAAATGGATACTAACCCAATGTCTTCTAGCTGGAAAGGACACGATGCTACGGATAAAGCCATTGAAATGGGTGATTTTGATGGGCAAAAAAGAGTTGGAAATTGGATAGAAGATGAAATGAAATTACGTCAAATGTCTTGTCAAAAAAAATAATTTCTAATGATTTATAATTATATATTACAAATCATTTATTGTGATTGCTGGGGTTTCATAAACAATTGTACACATTCCCAAGCCTTTGATGATTCTTCTAAACTAAATGCCCCGCGTTTTTGAGCGATATTCACCATACCAACTAAGACGTTAAGTGCAATATTTTCATTCTCAATTTTGATATCTTTAATAGAAACCTGTTGGTTTTCGTTTGACTGAGGCTCTGTCTGCGAAACCTTTTCATTTGATGTTTGACTTACTGTCTCCTCTCTAATAGTTTCCATTTATATATATTTTAAAATGACTATTATTTAAGTTATAAAATTATTAATTATAATTTTTCTTAAAATAATTAATTGTATTCATTAAATATAATTATTCATTTTTTAAACTAGCATTATCACTTGGAATATCTTTATATAAAACATCAATTTTATCGAATATATTTTTGACTAATGTCTTATTTTTATCTACAACATTCAAACTATTGCTAGCGATCCATTTTCTAAAATCTGAATCTGGATCTGTAGAAATAGCTTTAAACAATAAATCCGATGTATCTTGTCCTAATTTTTCATTTAGTATATTAGCAATTTTTCCTGCTTCTTCTAATATGGCTTTTTCTTTTTCTTCTTGTTCGGCGCTATTATTTGACTTTCTACCAACTCCTGTTGCATAAATATCTACATATGATTTAAATTTTTTTGCCATGTCAGCATCTTTACTAGCATCTATTGGTAAATTAATCGCTTTTTTTTGATACTCTTCAAAACTATTTCCACTAACTAAACCTTCCCTTAATTTTACTTTATTAAAAAATGTGTCTACAATTATAAGCAATACAAATATCATTAACGCCGCTAGAGCGATATGTGTAAATAATTTCTTATTTCTTTTATTGCAATTCATATTATATATACTAACTATTTTTTTTATTCTTTTTTCATTTCTTTATATAATTCGTCAATCTTTTCCATAAAATTTTTTATGGCTACTTTAAATTGTTCTGATAATTTAGGTGTATTGTTAGCAACCCATTCACTATATTGTGATTCCGGGTCAGTCATAATAGCAGTTTTTAAAGTATTAAATGTATTCCCACCATCACCTAATTTTTCTGTTAATATCTTCTCTATTGCTTCTTTATCTTGATTTGAAGATTCTTCTTGTTTTTTTTTATCTTTATCATCTGTATTTTCACTTTTTGATGACAATGACTGTAAATAAAGATTTACATATGATTTAAATTTTTCAGCTGTTTCTGGATCATTTACCACATCTATTTTTAAATTTATCGCCTGTCTATGATATTCGCCAAGTTCCCCTCCACCGGATAAACCTTCAACTATTTTACCTTTTCCAGAAAACGTGTCTATTAATATTATTAATACAAAAATCATTAATGCTGCTAACGCTATATGTGTGAATAATTTCTTATTTCTTTTGTTGCATTTCATGTTATATATACTAAGTATTTATTTTTATTACAACCGAATCTTTATTATAAAGCAAATATTTCTTAATGCTTGAAATAACTGATTGTGAAATTCTCCTAGAGCCGTTTTTAGTATTTATCATAATACCATTTAAACAGTTATCATCGCATTTTAATTTGTTTAGTAAATCATGTAGTGAAGAAAAATGTAGCATAACAGATGCTGATGTTTTGCTACTTATTCCCGGTATTTGACTTAATATGATTTCACCAATATTATCTGGTCTAATATTCTTCTTTTTAACTTTTGAAATAACTTCTGAATATCTTTTCTTTGGTGAATTTGATTCTATTTTAATATCTATTTTTTCACCATTCATTAATACAGTATCTTCTTTTTTTTCATTCGCATTTTTAAAATGATTTTTTCTCGTTTTTTCTCTCTGCAACTTATCTGTTAAAAATAAAATGTATTCAGCTGTTTCTAAAATATCCCTCGTTTTCATTAAACTAAATCCTTTAAAATAATTTATGCAGAACATTGTGACTTGTAGTGTTTTTTTTGTTATTTTACTATATCTATTTGAATAACGATGAATATCACCCTCAATTAAATAAACTATGTTATGATTATGTAATTCATAGTTATCCAGTCTAAACGATTGTTCCGAATATCTACCGTCTCTTATTGATGCCGCTAAATCATTCAATGTTTTACGTTCTATCATAAGTTTTTCAACACATTTATCATCACAAATAATTATATCACCCAATGGTAATTCTTCTGTTTGTATTTGAATATTTTTA
>MDTC01020220.1_pt1 | contig 20893 bp, 19 predicted proteins | sample 811181 | NCBI WGS metagenome assembly MDTC01 (sample SAMN05326644, study PRJNA326480) | marine metagenome | isolation source: seawater | place: Pacific Ocean: North | collected 2011 | reverse complement strand
ATCTGTACAACACTTGGATTTCTTGGATGATTGGACAAAAGACGTCTTTAAAACAGCGGTGGAAATCGACCAAAGATGGATCATAGAAATGGCTGCTGAAAGGCAAGAACATATCTGTCAGAGCCAGTCTTTGAATGTATTTTTTCCAGCGGACGTATCAAAGCAGGAGCTGCATGCTATTCATATGATGGCATGGAAGCGTGGAGTAAAGACTCTCTATTATTTGAGAAGTGAAGCAATAAAGCGAGCAGAAACAGTATCAGATGAAGTGCTTCGGCAGCGAATCTTTGAAAGTATGGATGAGGAAGGTTGTCTTGCTTGTGAAGGCTAAAATTTGGACAATCTGGAAATACACAATCGGTAGTTTTAGCGACGAAAAAACAGCAGAACACGACAATATCGTAGCAACACTACGAACTTTGATTGTTCTTGTCAACTTTATGACCTGTTTTTTCATCATGGCGAACGTAGTTCATAATTGGTAAAAAAATGAGTTTATTAGAAGAAAGAGAGTATTACAAGCCCTTTAGTTATCCTTGGGCATTTGAGCATTATAAAACGCAACAGCACATGCATTGGTTACCCGATGAAGTGCCGCTTGCAGATGATTTAAAAGATTATCGGGAGAAAATGAGTGATGGGCAGAAAAAGTTACTATCAAACCTTTTTCGTTTTTTCACTCAAGCAGATGTAGATGTATGTTGTGGCTATGCAAAACACTACCTACCTACATTTAGACAACCAGAAGTAAGAATGATGCTTTCGGCATTTGCTGCTATGGAGGCGGTGCATCAGGAAGCGTATTCTTTACTTCTGGAAACCCTTGGGTTTGGAGATGATGAATATCAAAAATTCTTTGAACACAAGGAGATGCTCGATAAACACGAGTATCTACACGATTTTGGAGTTGACACACCTATGGACATTGCGAAAACAATGGCTGTCTTCTCCGGATTCACAGAGGGAGTACAATTGTTTAGTAGTTTTGCTATACTTTTGAACTTTCCTCGCCACAATCTAATGAAAGGTATGGGACAAATAGTGACTTGGTCTGTTCGCGATGAGACTCTTCATGTTGAAGGAATGTCACAACTATTTCGTACTTTCATTAAAGAAAATCCAGACCTATGGAACGATGATCTGAAATATGAAATCTACTGTGCGGCAGAAAGGACTGTTGAACTAGAAGATGCGTTTATTGACCTTTGCTTTGAGGGAGCAGAAGTTCCGGATCTTACTCCGGAAGAAGTAAAAGCGTATATTCGCTACATTGCAGATCGTAGACTTCTTGGTCTTGGACTAAAGAAAATCTTTTCAAGTGAAGGAAATCCCCTTCCTTGGCTAGATTACATGTTAAACGGTGTAGAACACACCAATTTTTTTGAAAACAGAGCCACCGAGTACGCACGTGCAAGTACTACGGGTAACTGGCAAGATATCTTTAAATAAGGAGTCCTAAAAATGGCTGATGTAGAAACAGCAGATAAGCCTGTGCTAACGTTCGATGACAAGGATTATGTCGTTGAAAATCTCTCAGATACCGCAAGATACTTTGTATCTCAATTACAAGACTTGGCCCAACAAGAAGCTCAAACTAAGAGCCGAATGGATCAAATTACTGTAGCACAGAAAGGCTTTCAAGACCTTCTGCGAGAGGAGCTGAATAAGCCCGAGGAAGAGGAAGTAGACCCCGATTCTCCAGTAGTGGAGGATTAAAATGGCTACAAGACCAACTAAAAAGCCGGCTGCAAAAAAGCAGGCTCCACCCCCACCGCCACCTCCGGTGGAAGAGGAAGTTGAAGATGATGAGAGACAGACTCTCATTTTGGAGGATGATAAGTACTTTGTAGATGAGTTATCTGAAGATGCTCAAGACTTAGTAAGACTTCTTCAACATTTGAATCCTCAAGCAGAGGAAGCAAAGAAGCAGTATTTAATATTTGAAAAAGCTCGAGCAGGATTGATCGATGATTTGAGAGTAGAGATACTAGGAGAAGAATAAGAAAGGGGCGAAAGCCCCTTTTTTATTGATCGTAGCCGCTCAAAGTTACAGCAATTGCATCCGCAACGCTTGCTTGAGCATTTAGAAATTCTGAAGCGCCGAGAACAACACCCTTGATAATAGTTGGAGTACCACTAGTAGGAATACTATAAGTTTTCATTATAGTGCCTACATCGGTAATTGTTGCAGTTGAACCATGAATTCCAAGAGTCAAAGTTACAGAGCCTCCCGAAAGATTTACCGCATAAATATTATACGCGCCTCCGCTAGCTCCTGCTTGTCCAACTTCAGTAGCATTTGTTGTTGTTAATTCTATGCTACTTCTTTTTACTGAGGCCATTTATTTTTCCTTTGCTTTTCCGATATTCAGGGCAATTACATCCAAAAACTTATAAGCCTTTGCTACCCAAATATCGTCTGTAGGGGTTGGTGTCATTGCAGCCACGGCAGATGCCAACGCTACCGCTGCTGTAAGTATGTTAAAAAGATCAAATAAATATTCCATAATTATTCTCCAGGCGTATTAGCCGCTTGAGCTGCTTCAAAAGCTGCTTTGGTTGTATCATTGTGAACTAAATCACAGATACCTTTTACTTCTGTACTTGCTGAAGACCAATCATCTGCAGGACCTACGGTATGTCGATGAAAAGTGCGACTTATTTCAGTACCATCATCAGTAATTATGGTTGCAGTACGAACTTGTACGATCTTCCAATCACCCGCGTCTACCACTTCGATTTTATCTTCTTTTGTTGTTTTTTCTAAAGCCATTGTTTTTTCCTTTTGTGTCCGTGCCTAGCTCCACTAGGCGTAAATTTAGTTAGTAAAGTAGTGCCCATTCACTATGATTGAAAAATTACTTGCATGCCCTGACCCGGTCACATTCGTTAGGTTTCCCCCGGTATGAGTATGGAGACTTATAGTGGTGGCTTGGCTGCCGATATGCCCAAAATCTATCGTACTACTACCATTCATGCCGGTAATATATGATGGAAAGCAGCCGCCATACAACACATCTGAGCCAGATGTAGCAGTACCGGAAGCAAAAGGAAGTCCAGTAATAACTAAATTAGAACTACTACTGAACCACGAAGTCATCGCGATATAGATATTGAAACTCACTTTTCTTCCAACTTTTACATATGAACCTCCGGTCGCTCCGTGGTAGCCATTACCCCCAGGGTTACCGTCGAATGCGGGAGTAAATGTTCCTTCTTCATAATCGTCAAGAGTGTTTGCTGCTGTACCATCTATACCACTTCCAAGTTCAATACCATTAGGAATAGAAACTACTCCCGCAGGGTGAATAAGCATTTTTGTAGTTAAACTACCACTATTCATTGTATAGAAATACATTTGAGCGGTTACTGCAGAAGAAGAATCAGCGGTTGTATTTACTCCGATTATACCCCCTCTTTTATCGCTCGCACTAGAACCTCTTGCAGCAAAAGTTAAAGATCCTAAACCACAATTAGCAGAATTTACAGTACTATTTGACATTACAATAGTAGAGCCGCCCTGATTTGCTGCAGCATTAGTACTAAGCTCCAAAATTCTATTTTGTTGTCCTGAGACGAAACTACTATATGTTGCTGTTTCGCTAGTTATTCCTCCAAACAGAAAATTGCCATTACTGTTGATGCGCATGGCTTCGCCAACGGTCTTAACTTTGAAAATTAAACCATCGTCACCGTTTTTGTTTTCGATGTAACCGCCTTCTGCATCGGTATACATGCCCAAGCGGTAGCCAGTTGTGCTGCCAATTTGAATTGCGGGATTTGCTTGTGACCCTTGTGCGTCTGCTGTGCCACCCACATGCAAGAGTGCGTTAATGTTGCTAGTCCCGATGCCCACGTTGCCGCTGCTGTCGATGCGCATAGCTTCCTGCCATGAAATGTCAGTACCAGCAGTGCCTGATGCGGCGACACGCCAAACATGATTACCAGCGTTTTGATAATAGTTGGTAGCTTCGTCTGTAACTCTGTATTCCCATGAGCCATCAGAATCCACAAAGGCATTTTGACTAATGCTTAATGAAGCATCAGCAGTTGCCGCTGAATCAGCATAGATGTTCGCAGTGCCGCCCAAAAATATATTTGAGTGACCGCTATTACCCGTAGTTGTAGAGGTGCCGATGCCCACGTTGCCGCTGCTATCAAGATGCATAGCTACAGTGCTATTACCGTTTGTTCTAAATTGTAGAGCACCGCCAGTTTTTCCTGCTATTGCCGAATTAAAGTCTCCATGATCATGGAACTGTATTTCTTGATCCCCCGTATCTGCAGTTCTGTGTAATACTAACATTGCTGCATCTGGGCCTTCAAGAGTTAGGAGACCTCCTCCTTGCTGGGCAAAAGAATTACCTCCTCCAATAACTACAGAGCCATTTGCTAATATGCGTAGCCGCTCCGCAGAGCCTGTAGCAAATCTTAGTGTGGTTGCACGCATACCAAAATCAACTAATGAACTCTGGTCTGTAGTTGTTGCTTGGAACCCTGTTACACTACCAATTTCCCCTATACCACCCGTAAATCTAATAGTCTTATCGGTATCTTCATGAATCGTTACACCAGTAGATGTTGTTTCAAATTTTATAGAATTATTGTGATAAAGAGTGACCGCGCCATCTTTCGCAGCATTCACATAAGTTTCACCACCAATACTACCAAGAACAATATTATTATCGTCTTGGATGTAAATGTTTCCAGTTACACTTGAACTCGCTGTTCTTATAACTCCATGAGTACCATTAAAATAGATTTCAAAGTCATCACCAGTTCCATATTTTGAAAAAATATTATCACCATGAAGTGTATGACCAGTCAGCGTTCCCCCCGCAAGTGGTAGTTTTGCTGCAATCGAAGTTGTAACAGTAGTACTAAAACTTGCGTCATCTCCTAAGGCTGCAGCCAATTCATTCAAAGTATTCAATGTTCCTGGTGCAGAGTCAACAAGATTTGCAAGTGCTGTAGTCACATAAGCAGTTGTAGCAATTTTCGTAGAGTTATCGCTGGCTGCCGCTGTTGTGCCTGTGACTGTAGAAGCAAGTGCGCCTGCGACAGTAGTAAAAGTACCGGCAGCCGGAGTCCCACTTCCAATCACAGTGTTATCTACGGTTCCGCCTGATATGGTTAAGTCCTGTTTTACAAGACTGTTTGAGACTTGTGTAATTGCCATTTAGTTATTCTCCTTTAAGTGCTGCCACTTCTGCCTGTAGAGCTTCTATCATTTCTTGTTGTTCTTGCATTGCTTTCACAAGGACTGGTATTAAAGCTGTTCCTCCGAGTTGCTGTACTCCTTCGTGATTTTCTGACCACATATCAAATGCATCTTTAATTTCATCGTGATTGTCTATCGCAGTTTTTACTTCTTGAGCGATAAAACCATGATGAACACCACCTTCACCAATTACTGGCTCATCAGAGTCTGCATCGTATCCTCTAAACTCTTCTGGAATATCTTTTTTCTTTTTCCACTCGAAAGTTACTGGTCGAAGATCTTTGATAAATGATAGTCCTGCTGTGGAGTCTTGAATATTTTCTTTGAGTCTTACGTCTGAAGAAGAACTAACTGTAGTACTTCCAAAAGTAAGTTTTACCCAAGAGCCTGCTTTACCAGTAGTAAAGGTGCTGTTTCCCTGACTTGTAACATCATATCCAACAACTACTTGTGTGTCTGAATTACCAGCACTTGTATCACTATAAGCACCTATGATAATATTATTACTTCCAGTGCTAAGACCTACATTATGGCTACCTGCACCCTGTCCAATACATATATTATTGAGACCCGTACTAACAGAGCCGCCCGCCCCTGAACCCAAGGCGGTATTCGAATAACCAGTTTGAATTGAAGCAAGTGCTTCACAGCCTATTCCAGTATTATTACTAGCGCTTTGACCACTTGCTCCGAATCCAGCTCTATAACCATTGAAAGTATTTCTTGTACCTGTTATATTATAGTAACTGGATTGAAATCCTACAATAGAATTACGTCCTACTCCACTTCCACTTGGATTAAAACTTATTGCTGCTTGTGAACCTACAAAAACATTTTGCTCACTTTGAGTATTATTATAGGCTGCATAGTATCCAATACAGGTATTATTACTTGACGAATTTGTATTGTTGCCAGCACCATACCCTACCATAGTATGATAGCCGCCAGAAGTAATTTCTTTACCGGCATATTTACCTACACACGTACTACCAACTCCAGTTACATCCTTTTCCATAGACTCATAGCCTATTGCGGTATTATCTGTTCCGCTAGATGCTAATCGTAGTGCTCGGAATCCAACTGCGGTTTGAGCACTTTGAGAAGTCTCCATCAGAGTTTCTCCTCCGATAGCTACATTATAAGCATGGGCAGTACCAGTATTATTCATAGCATTTTTACCGATTGCTACGTTTGTATGTCCTGTAGTTAAATTATCTGCAGCTTGAAACCCAATAGCAACATTATACTCTCCTGATTGCAATGCTCCAAGCGCAGAGTGTCCTACACCTACATTATGGCTACCAGTATTAATTGCATCTCCAGCATAGGCTCCAAGTACAGTATTATTGCTACCACTAGTCATCTGAGTTCCAGAGTTGTGACCAATAGCTACATTATCTTCTCCTTGTACATTCCCATTTTCCATTGCACCATAGCCCATCGCAACATTTCGAACTCCATCAGTTAGACCATACAAAGCACTAGTTCCTACACCAATATTTGAATGTCCTGATGTAAGAGAAAATTGTGACTGAAAGCCTATTCCTACATTATTATTTCCGGTACTCGTAGAGGCTTGAGGGCCGGAGTTACCTCCTACCCAAACACAATTATCGGCGGTTGTTGCTAGCTTACCTGCATCACGACCTATTCCTGTAGTATAGTTTGTTGCTCCGCTTAGATTTACAAGTGCTTCGGTGCCTACCGCAGTATTATAGTTTCCACTAATAATCGAGCTGAGTGCATCCATTCCAATAGCAGTATTTTCTATTCCTGTCTGTAGTGCATCTCCAGCTAGACCGCCGATGAGCGTGTTGCGGACTCCCGTGGTGACTGCCTCACCAGCACTGTACCCCACCGCTACGTTGTAAGTATTTGTCGGAGTAGTAAAGTCTTGTACCTTTAATGCGCCTCTACCAATAGCTACTGACTGACTACCTGACGTATCACCGCTTAGTGCTAATGCTCCGATAGCGACGTTATCGTTGGCATCTTCTAGAGCGTCCCCAGCCTCTGAACCCATAATAGTATTGCGAATCCCGCTAGTTATAAAAACCCCTGCAATATAACCTACTGCCGTGTTGTTTCCGTCAGCACCTGCATTTAGGGTTTTAAGAGCCTGATAACCAACAGCAGTATTTAACCCATGAGCATCTTCAGTAGTTAACGCTTGATAACCCACTGCAACATTAGCGTCACCAGTAGTCAAAGCCGTACCTGCTTCATCGCCCACGACAGTATTGTAGTTGCCGCCAGAGGCTATGCTGTTACCAGCGTTGACACCTAGTTTTACATTTGAAGTTCCTGCTGTGGGGGTGCTGATATGTCCAATAGCATCAAGAATGATGTTACCTGCGGTGTCTAATGTTAGGTTGCCTTCATTAGCAAAAATAGTTCCATTAGTGCCATCAGATGTAAGAATTAAATCTCCACCTGCACCCATTCTTAGTAAACCATTATCTACCATTTGAATGTCGTGATTAAAGGATGCTGAACCTGCCGCTGACATATCAAGGCGCAGCGCTTCAAAGATAGATCCACCATCGTTTCCTTCAAGCGTTATATCTTTATCACTGATAAGCGACCTTATTTGTAAGTCGCCATCATTCATCCTTATTTTGCCAGTTGAGGTGCCACCATCTTTAAAAAATACTTCACCACCATCCGCATCAAGAGTAATGTCGCCACCAGCGTCTATCGTAAAGTCTGATGCATGAGCAATGTTACCAGTCATCGTACCACCCGCAAGTGGCAGTTTTGTTGCGATGCTGTTTGTAACAGTCGTAGAGAAGTTTGCATCATCGCCTAATGCTGCTGCCAATTCGTTGAGTGTATCCAGCGTGCTGGGCGCAGAGTCTACCATATTTGCAAGTGCAGTTGTGACGTAAGCAGTTGTTGCAATCTTTGTCGTATTATCAGAAGCAGCTTGAGTTGTTGCAGTTGCAGCAGACCCGAGAGACCCCGTTACAGACGAAAGAACACCCGAGATAGTATTTGACCCCGTAGTGACATTTCCTGCGAAAGTTACATTTTGACTTGAGTCTATCGTAATTGCGGTCGAAGTGGAGCTATCACTAATGCCCGAGACTGATGATAGTTCTGATGGTATTGTTGTGAGTGCCATTTAGTTATTCTCCTTTAGACGATTTATTCAGCGTCTCTTTCTGCACGAGTTTGATAATCACTTCTACCAGTTACAAGAGACACGAAGTCTGCTTGATTACTAGGAATAGGATCCGTAAAACCATCATCATTCATAAGTTTTGTAGTCCACTCAGTCTGCATACGTTTCCAGCAATTATTTTCTTTGCCAGTTACTGCGTCCTCTATCCATGTCTTTATGTCCAACAAGTCATTAGTCATAATCGCTTGTTGAGTATCGTTAAGTGTTATTGTTACTGTTAAGTTTGCCATTTTTAATCTCCTTTAAGATTGCTTGTTTCAGCCTAGCACGCCAAAAATCCGTTGAAATGACTTTCAGTTGAAATGTCAGTTGTTGTACTTCCACCAGACTGATTGAAAAAAACCTTTGCAGTGTCACCCGCATCCATATCTGCGAGACAATTGACCTGTCCATTCCAATACGCTGGGTTGCTATCAAGACCGTCGGGGTCCATTAACCAGTGGTAGTTTCTGTTTGATGTTACGATTTTTATTTCTATGTAATTTGCATTCGTACTTATTTGGTCAAGCCTAATAACTGCGTTGAAGCTATATTTACCCGTAACAGGAGCCGTGAATGTATCAGAGGAAAAATTCGAACCTTGGTCGTAAATTTCAGTTCCAAAACTAACAGTGCTATTGCTAGTGCCTAGATTATTTTGAGGGGATGTTGGTTTAGCCAAAAACGCTGGCTGGTAGGGCTTTGTGACTATTCCGTTTAGAAGCACGCTTGTTGAGTCGATTTCTACGGTATTTGCGCCAGCGGCTGCGCCGAAAACGAACTTTCTAGCAGCCTGTGAATAAGCAATGTAGCCGTCGTAATTGACACCGGCATCGCCAAAATAAATGCTGCCCGAATATGACTGACCCGAAAGAATAGTGATCCCAGTGTTACCGTTACCTTCCACCACAAGTTCATCAGCACTCGCGTCCACCGTTGCACCAGAATCGGCTGTTTTCACATGAAGCTTACCTAACGGGGACGATTCACCGATGCCTAAGCCGGTCTGGTTTAGCGTCATCGAATGACTGCCAGTTCCATCAGAAGCGCTCACCATAAATTCCAACGACCCGATTGTTCCCGCGTTGATTCCGTAGGCTCTTATTTGTGATTTGCTAGAACCTTCGTGACCAATGACTAAGGACGCTGCACTGTGAGCAAGGTTTTGTCCTGTGAATCGAGCGACTCCAACATTGGAAGTGCCTGACAGGTGAAGGTCTGTGAAGCGGTGAGAAGACAAACCTAAACTAACGGTTGCGTCCGCATCTGACCCGCCGCTGCGCGGCATTAAACTTGATGATTGGAAACGAATCCCCGTATCGCCATCTATATTTAGGTCACCATTTGCAGCGCCCACCGAGCCTACGGTTGAGCCATCGCGATAAAATGAAACAATCCCGCCATCTGAACTTAGTCTGTTAAAATTACCACTGACATCATTAGTATTTGTTACAAGGATTTCTCCCCCGCTTCTTAAAACAACGCCATTGTTTGCTAAAGCATTATTCGTTTTCCCAACAAGCAAATTGCCGCTGCTGTCGATGCGCATGGCTTCGCTGCCCGCAGCAGCTAATGTCAACGCACGATTATTATGCTCATATTGGATGTATCCATCGTATGTCGCCGTCCCAGAAGTAGCATCAGCAAAAGCTAGTGTTCCTGCATGACTTGTGCTTGAACTTTTGACAGTAATGCCGCCATTTTGCGCTTTTGCCACTACGACCAAATCTGGAGAAAGATAACCTGAGTTGTTAGATTCTCCGATGCCCACATTACCGCTAGTGTCAATCCGCATACGCTCTGTATTACCACCAGTAGCAAATTTAATAATTCCACTACTAGCATTATCTGACATAAGAGTAGTTGCAGTTGTTGAATAAAAAGCACTCTCTCCACTTCCAAAAGCACCATAAGCAGCTTTTGATGCACCATATTGAATAATTGCTGCTTGGTTTGAATCAGAGTTCATTGATCTAATTGATGAAAAATTAGATGCATTAGTAGATTTTGCCTGTAAAACTGTTTCAGCAAAAGACAACTCCATTTGAGTTGCAGGACTTGCAGTACCAATACCCACACGATTGTTTGAGGCATCTATAGTAAGAGTCGTGGTATCAAAAGTTACATTTCCAGTAAAGTTTGGAGCTGCAAGATTTGCTTTTGCCGCCAAGCTAGTAGTAATTGTAGAAGAAAATGCTGCATCGTCTGCAAGTGCTGCTGCTAACTCATTCAAAGTATTGAGAGTGCCAGGAGCACCATCTATAAGAGCTGCAATTGCAGTTGTTACATATGCAGTTGTAGCAATCTTTGTTGTATTGTCACTCGCTGCTTGAGTTGTTGCGGTTGAAGCACTTGGAACTGCAACTGCAGGAAGTGTAAGAGACTTACCGCTCAGATCCAAACTTGATTCAATTTTTGCAGTCGTAACTGCACCCGCTTTGAGGTGTACAGTATCAACGGTATTCGATACAGGAACATTTACTTCAGTTTGAGTAAACGTCATTGCTTCTACTTCTACACCTGTGGGCGGAGCAGTAGAAAATGTAAGAGTAGTTCCTGATACACTAAAGGTTGATTTATTCTGATATACACCGTCAAAGAAAACTTGAACGTTATTCTCACTCACAGGATTAATTGAAAGTGTAAGTGTTGTATCACTTCCATCACCTGTCATTGTATCTATATTCAGATTGCTTCCGGAGACGCCTGCGGATACTTGATAAACAACAAGCTTTCTTCCGCTTGCTGGAGCAGCACTCATTGTAAGAGTGGTTGTACCCCCAGAAGTTGCAATACTATATGCACCTTGCTCTTGGAATACACCGTCTATAAATACAAGCAAATTGTTTTCGCTTTCAGTTGCTGCTGCAAGTGCAAAAGCTGTAGTAGATCCGTTGCCAGTAAATACATTATGATTGAATGTGTTTGTGCCACCACCACCGATTGCACCCCAAGCACTTGTATAGCCTTCGAATTGGCTTAAGCTGCTGTTGTATCGGAAGTATCCTGCTGCAGGACTGCCTGGACGCTGTGCGGTTGTACCTACTGGTATGTGAATTGAGTCAGTAGCAGAACCAATGTCCAAAGTAACATCTGGGGAAGCATTCAAAATACCCACGCGATTATTACTGCTATCTACTTTCAAAGTGCTTGTATCAACCGTTAGGTCTCCAGATACTGTTAAAGCTGAAAGAGTGCCTACGGAAGTGATTGCAGTTTGTGCAGCACCCGTTACAGTTGCTGCTGATCCAGAAACATTACCAGTTACATTACCTGCAACGGTACCCGTTAAAGCACCACTAAAAGCATTTGCTGTTACAGTTCCTGAGACATTTAAACTACCAAGAGTACCAACACTTGTAATATTTGTTTGTGCAGCAGTGACTAAAGTACCAGTAATTCCAGTACTTGCATAGATATTAACTCCATAGATACCCCTAAACTGCTTTGAAGAAGAGCCTAGATCTACGGTATCATCTACAGTTTGATTAGTAGAGTAAGGTAGCAATGCTTGTTGCTGGTAGTCAATACCATAGAGACTGTTTCCGGTAACAATAGGAACGCGTAAGGGATCCGCTAGCACTGATGCTCCGGATCCTATTTGAAATTTTTGAGTAGTTCCTAACTTATAGGTAAAGGAACCGCTGCTTTGTACTCCAAATAGAAGTGACCCTACAGCAGTAGTGATATTATTCATTGCTAGGCTAGAATCATGATAAATTTCTAAATCTTGATTCGATCCTACACGAATTTTTACATTATCATTCAGATCAAGATTACCGGTCATTGTACCGCCGGCTAATGCAAGTTTAGTAGCAATGGAGTTTGTAATTGTAGTAGAGAAGTTAGCATCGTCGCCCATTGCCGCCGCTAATTCATTCAACGTATCAAGAGCTGCAGGAGCAGAGTCAACCAAATTTGCGACAGCTGTATTTACATAAGCCGTAGTAGCAACCTTAGTGGTGTTATCAGAAGCAGCTTGAGTAACAGCAGTGGTAGCACTTGCAATTGTTCCAGCAAGAGCACCTTGTAAATTAGTAGCATTTACAGTAGTAAGACCGGATACCGTTGTAGGTAGCCCGATTTGAATTTGATTATTTGATACAGTAGTTTCTACTTCGTTTGAAGTACCTGCAAAAGTAAGAGTATCACTTCCAATCCCAACGGTATCATTTGAGCCGCTATCGGCTGCAATTGTCAAAGAGGAAGAAATAGCAGCAGTAGAAGCAGCTGTTATTCGTCCTTTTGCATCTACAGTAATTACTGGAATTGCAGTGGCTGAACCATAAGAATTTGCACTTACACCAGAAGCGGCAAGAGTAAGAGATGTAGTAGCATTTGCAGCACCAGTAAAGGAACCACTCGTACCCGTTGCATCACCTGTAAAACTAAAAGTTCTACCAGTTGCAAGAGCAGTAGCAGTTGTAGCATTTCCAGTTAAAGGACCTACAAAAGCAGTATTTGCAGTAATTGTAGTACCCGTAATTGCTGCAGGAGTAGATCCACCGATAACACTGTTATTTACAGTTCCGCCAACTAAAGCAATACCCAAACTGCTCTGCCAGCCTAGACCGCCAGAGCCATCTGTAAGCGCGAGAACAGCTCCAGAAGAGCCAACTGCAGAAGGCCACGTAATTGTATAGCTTGTAGTGGTGGCCGCCGCCTGTTGTTTTATAAATTGTCCGCCAGCGTCATCAATTAACGTTAGAATATTTGGTAGCGCTGCAATTTGTCTTGAGTTGCTCATTTATCGTTATCCTACTACTGAGTGTTCAGTCTGTTTTTCAGGCTAGCTAGCCATGAAAAGTATTTCAGCTCTTGAAGGTAATAAGGTGGTAACGTCTTCTGTATTTACAGAGCGTGTTCCAATCTCAACTTCAATTGCAGATGAATTTGCCGGAGCCGAAGAAAAAATAAGAGTAGTTCCACTAAGACTATAAGTAGATTTATTCTGGTATACTCCATTCACAAAAATGCTTGTATTTTCTTCTCTTTTTGGATTTGTAGAAAGACTAAAGTTTGTTGTGCTTCCATCTCCCGTAAAAGTATCTATTACAGTATCACCACTACCAATTGAGGCACTAAAAGCAAGAACAGTAAGCTCATCGCTCTCTTCTGCTCCGGAAGAAAGAGTTACAGAAGTACCATTACTTGCGGTATAATCATCCCCTCCACCTTTGAGTAGCACTCCATTTAAAAACACTTCTACATTACTTGCGTTGTACGCTAAGGTGTTTCCATTGGAGTCGCTGCCAGTGAAAGCGGTTTGTCCATCACTCGCAACGATAAAACTAAAAGTATCAAGTATGGCAGTCGTATTTTGACCAATCTCTACAACGGAGACACTGCCTCCTGCATTTTTCTTTGCATAAAGTTTACCATCAAATGTATTGACAGCAATCTCTCCAAGAGCTAAAGAGGCTGCGCTTGGGACTGCTCCTGCAGTTGCTGATCTTTTTAATTTTATTAACTGAGTCATGTATCTTACCTAAAAAGCACCACCGTCTGACGTTCCGCTTAGTTCGCCTGTTGCTGAAATAGCACCGTTTACAGCCATTCCTGTGCCAGAAACTGTGCCTATTGTGGAGCCCGAGACTTGAAATAACATATTACCATTTGTTGCTGTATTTACATGGTTTATAATACTGTTATTTCCGTCGTGAAAAAGTTGCAAGTCATTACTCGTACCAAGGATTACTTTTGTAGCATCAGGAAATGTAAGTCCTGACGAAGTATTTAATGATAGTTCATTTGTTCCTACTGAAATTTCAATTGCTGCTGAGTTTGCAGGAGCAGAAGAAAATGTTAAAGTAGTTCCAGTAATTGAATAAGCTGACTTTGATATATACGAACCATTTACAAAAACAAGAGTATTGTCTTCATTTTCTGGCTGGTGTGTAAGAGTGAAATCTGTTTCGCTTCCGTCTCCTGTAAAACTATTTACTACTTTTGTACCGTTTCCAATTTTTTGCTGAAACGCTACAACTGTAAGTGTGTCCCCTGCTGTTGCTCCCGATACTAAGTCTATTCGAGAAGCATTCGGAACAGTATAGTCCGAAGTTTTTGTAAGCATGAGACCATTTAGAAGAACTTGTACGGCATTGCTCTGAAATTTCAGAGAATCTCCACCATCATCTACACCCGTAAAAGTTATCTGATTTGCTGTTGCTGTATAAGTAAATGTCTTTAAAAGGTTTGTATCGGCAGTATTTGCTTCAAACTGAAGTATTGTAGGACTACCTCCAACCTCTTTTTTCATGAAGATTTTGCCGTCATATGTATTGACTGCTAGTTCTCCAAGTGCGAGGTCAGAAGTTGCGGGTACTGCGCCGCTAGAGCTAGATCTTTTTAGTTTAATTGTCTGAGTAGACACTTAGTTCTCCGAACGCTTTCGCGCATAAGGGGCGAGAAACCCGCCCCTTGGTTCTCTATTTATTAGTATGTTCCACCATCTACTGCAGCGAGAGACACAGCGCCTGAAGATACGGTAAAGTCACCGCTATCAAAACTTGCTACACCTTTTGCACCAGAAGTTGCATCACCAATCGTGTATGTAACAGTTCCACTGCTTTCTGCAACACTTAAACCACCACCAGCTGCTGCAAACGTAAGAGTTGCTGCAGAAGTAATTGCTGTACTGTTTGAACCATCACTAACAGTGAAAGAAGTGTACTTATCATACTCCGTAGAGAGTGGAATATTGAAGTAAGTAGAACCATCATTAGTAAATTCCCATCGGTCAGTAGATTCTTTATATCGTACAAGTACGTTAGTAGAAGTTCCACGTTCGATTTCGATACCAGCATTCGCAGAAGGAGTACCAGTTTCGTCAGAGTTAAGAACAATGATGTTATCGCCAATATTTACAGTATTGCTGTTAACAGTAGTCGTAGTGCCGTTTACAGTCAAGTTACCTGTAACAATAACGTTTCCAGAAGCAGTCATGTTAGCTGCCGTAATATCATCAGAAGTCAAGGTTCCATCTACTGCAACGTTGTTGAACGTTACGTTTGAAGTAGTAGCAACTGCTTGTCCGATAGAAACTGTAACTGCATCGCCAGAAACAGCCGTCGTTACGCCCGTTCCACCAGTAACAGTAGCAGTATCACCGTTTGCAATGCCAGAAGAACCAGAGTCACCAGCAAGTGTAAATCCTGCTGTGATTGCTGCTGAGCCTGCTGCAGTCAAACGACCTTGTGCATCTACTGTGAAAGTAGGGATTGCAGTTGTTGAACCAAAGCTACCTGCTGAAACAGCAGTATTATCAAGAGCAACCGTTATTGTGCTTGTGCCGCTTCCTCCGGTAGTAGTAAGACCAGTTCCACCAGCAATATCAAGAACTTCGGAGCCAAGAGCAATGCTATCAGCAGTACCGGAGTCGCCTTGAACTGCGAGGTTGGTTGAGATAGCGGCTGAGCCTGCTGCGGTCAAACGACCTTGTTGGTCAACAGTAAAGGTAGGAATTGCAGTAGCAGAACCGTAAGAGGCAGGAGTTACTGCAGTATCGTCAAGGTCAATCGTAATTTTGTTGTTTGAAACAACAGTTGAAATACCTGTATCGCCTTCAAAAGTAATAGTTTCGCCGCCTGCTACTGTATCAGTAGAACCGCTATCAGCAGCAATAAGAATGCTTGTTGATACGGTTGAGGTAGAAGCAGCAGTAATACGGCCATCAGCACCTATAGTAATAATAGGAACTGCACTGGAACTACCATAAGAACCTGCGGATACACCAGAAGCTGCAAGAGCAAAGTCCAACGTGCCGTCACTGTCTTCATAGGTAACACCTAAACCAGTTTCAGTATTGCTTGAAACCATTGCACCTACAATATCTTGTACTCTTTCTGCATTAAGAGTTACATCCCCAGAAGTAACAGTAAAGTCTGTTCCATCAAAAGTTGCAACACCCTTATTCGTTTCGGTAGCATCTTCGGCTGATATAGTAATTGTAGCATTTTCAGCACCACCGCCAGAAACATCAATACCTTCACCTGCAGTCAAGTCAGCTACATAGGCACCGGTTGTGTCCGTTCCAAGAGCAATACTGTTTGCTGCAATTGTCGTTGCAATTGAGACACCAGCAGATCCGTCAAAGTTTACAGTACCCGTTACATCACCAGTCAAAGCAATAGCTCTGGCAGTTGCTAAAGCACTCGCTGTAGACGCATTACCTGTTAGAGCTGCTGTGATTGTACCTGCTGAGAAGTTTCCGGATCCGTCTCTTTTTACGATTGCAGATGCTGTGTTTGCATTTGTTGCGGCATCTACGAGCGCGGTATAATACTTACCACCAATTGCGTCAATATCACCACTGCCGCCACCCGGACGACCAATAAATAATTTATGGGCACCACCACTGGTAGCTGAATACGCAAGTTCTCCGTTTGCTAGGGCGGTAGGAGACGCAGCTGAAGTACTACGTTTGATTTTAATTGTTTGAGTCATGTTTTGATGATCCTAATAAGCTCTTCTAGAAGCTTCCTGCGTCGAGCGTATCCGAGTCTCCTGCTATGTCTCCTATAATTAGTGGAACCCAATTGAAAACACCTGTACTCGTTTCACGATAGACTTTCATCTGATTGTCGTCTAAGTCGTACCAAGTATCGCCTTCATCTACTCCAACTGTTGGAGCTGAATTTGATTTAAACTGATTTGCTGCAAGTTGCTCAATGGCGCCTTGAAGCGTTGTTGCTGTTACCATTCCCGTAGGAGTTATGGTTACGGTTGCTGCATTATTAGTAGGAGTAGGAACAGCAAAATTGTTTATAGCTACTGTAAACTCATCTCCTTCTGAGATTGAAAGAGCTACAGTATCTCCGAAGTCTCCAGCAACTTGTCGCGCATATGCAACAATTGTAACTTGGTCTCCGGTTAAAGCACCTTCTATCAGGGTAATTGTACGTAAGTCTGTTCCTACCGTATAATCACTGCCTTCAATTAAAATTATACCGTTTAAGTAAACTTCTACGGCGTCAGAAATGTATACTAATAAAGCCCCATTAGCATCATTTCCATTAAAAACTGTTTGTCCAGCATTTGCGTTAAAGCGAAAAGTATTTAGAATATCCGCCATGATATTACCTCGTTACTTCGGGAGTTAGTATTATCTCTCCTTGTAAAATTCTTTTTACTAAATTATTGCCGGCGGTAAAGATTTCTAAATCGTAAAAGTAAAGTCCGGGCGTCATTGCAGAACTTGTAGCGTTTGTTAGCTGCATTTTTACTACCCCGTTTGTAGCAGGTGAAACTACAGTACAGGTAAATGATGCTGCGAGAGTTGAAGAACTTCTCTTTGATCGAATATGTGAACGAGCGCCGTATCCTGTAAGATCCTTTATTGCGCCTTTATCAGACACTACTAGATCAAAAACAAAATCGGAACCCTGGTCTATTGTGAGGTTGTGTTTTGGCGCTGCCATTTTCGTTCTCCATGTGGTAAATTATACTCAAAAAGACATGAACTGTCAAGAAGTATTTTTTTGGTGGTTGAATTTAGCCCTTGGGGTACTTATCTTTTACAGCTTTTAGCTTTGTATAAAAATCAGAAGTTTTATCTAAAGTACCGGAGTCAATGGCGTGCCAAAGCATATCGAGCTGCTCTGATATAAAGGGGTATGCTTCTTGTCTTTTTTCTCCGTAAGTAAGAGAATTATTGTATTTTAGTTCGATATTCATGGCATTGATACTCCTATTTCTATGAATGCTTCCTTGTAGGTTTTTGACCTTAAATTATAGATATAATTTCCTGGATCTGTTGCTGTAAAAGTTACTTCTTCCCCCGAAGATACAGAACTAGTAGCATCGGTAGTTATATCTAAAATCTGGCAGTCTTCAACCGCTGTCCAAGTGTGAGTCTGACCTACAGTTAGATGAATAGGGGAAGCAAAATTAGTATAAGTACTCGCTGCAACTATAGCACCACTATCATTTACGTAGTAGTCTCCTAGTTCACACGGCCATCCATCCGGAAAATCAGCATCCGAAACTTCTATGCCCGTTCTTCCTTCTACTTGATAGCCTTCTTTTTCTTCATCCTCTAAGTCACTTTCAATAACTGAAATAATGTTCCTGAGAGCTGTATTATATAATAAGTACATTTTTCTTTCCTATGCTGAAGTTGCAAAAATTAGATATGCAACATGAATTGATCCTGTTTTATTTGTATCTCGAAATTTTCTAACAGAGCCTGGAGAGCTGCCATGGCTGCCCTCTTGGTATCCATAATTAGTAAAAGTTACATTTGTTGTATCTACTTTCACCTCTAAACCAAAATTATACCTGTAATTACCAATGACGTTTGCGCCTCCCACGTCATATTTATGATAGTAGGGAGTTCTCATTTTTGTTGCTACTCCCGAACTTACTTCATTGGGAAAGCACCACTGAGCGAATACAAGAGGCCTAAAACTTTGTCCATGTGCTATAGAGGTAGTAGTTCCTGTAATACCTGAAGCTCCAGCAATAGTTAGCTGTCCTTTTCTTAATAACGTAAAATTTCCTACAGAAGACGCTTTACTATTAAAAAGTTGATTTGTCGCAGACGTTAAATTACCACTGCCATCGACTATATCCTGACCCGTTTTAGATACGAAGAGTCCGTGATCAGAAGTGTTTACTTTTCCTAGTACTATTCGCCTGGACATTTTATCCTCTCTTTATAACAATTGCTGTTACTGATAATGTTGATGGATTTTTATAAGCTACAGCATTTGATTGATTTCCCTTAGCAACGGATAAAGGAAGTCTTAAAGTTGTTGAGCTATTTGTTTGAGAAACTAAAGTAACTCCATTGGCAGAATAAACTCCGCCCTGTACTCTTACTTCTACGGCAGGAGTACTGCCTGTATTCTCATAAGTAAAGGTGTGGTCATTAGCACTGCTTGTATTTGAGCTTGCTCGAGTAAGAGTAACATTTTCAATTTTTAATACTGAAGAATAGTCCTGGCCCACATTTGAATCTGTGCTAAAAATCATTTCGTCTCGACTTGCTGAAGTAACATCTACTCCAGGTCTTGAAACATACATTCCTTGTCCATAGGTACCATGGTTTCCTATAAGTATTCTATTTGCAGAGGTACTTGATCCTAATGTATAAGTATCTGAACTTTGTCCAAACAGAGCAGAACTATTCATTTTTCCATAATGACAAGGAAATCTTAGAAAAGCATAGACATTGCTTGTCGAATAGTTTGAAACATGAATATTTGTATTAGAGTTATACCCTCCACTGTTTCCTTTCGGTAGCTGTTTAAAATCATCTATAGTCGTCTCTGTTAGCTCTGTAAAAGGTGCTGTTTGAAAATCAAGAGTGAGACCAAATGTAGGAGGTACTCCACCTATAGATATTTGATCTACAAAGAAATAATTATCCGGTCTTATTCCTGCAGTAATTACTGCAGGAATATACCCAAGAGAGCTTGAAGTCCAAGTCTTATCGCTTGTTGTACTCGGACTAAAAGTTTTATATATTACTCCGGATCTAAAAGTTCGAGAATCAAATACAAGTTGATTTGTCGAAGCTGTTAGTACATTTATTCCGGGCTGTGAAACAAATAACCCATAGCCATATGTTGGATGATTGCCTGCTAATACTCTATTTGCCATGATTTAATCCGAAATCAGTATTCTGCTATTGTTTCCATCAATTACAATATTTCCTACAGTAATTGATCCCCCGCTAATCATTGTAATGCCTTGATTTATATTTCCATCACTATTAAAGTTTTGTGCTTTATCATTTGCTGCATCGGCAGTATCGTCATTTGTAGCGTCAGTAGGAGGTTTTGTTCCTGTAATAGCTGAATACGCAACTGAAATACTTCCGCTTACACTAAGAGTAGTGCCATCCCAAGTAAGTTTATCTCCAAGACTAAAATTACCCGAACTATCTACATAAAATTGAGTATTTGAATTAGCATGAGCACCCGTGCCAATATATAACTTATTACTACCAATGGTAATTTGTCCAATGTCTCCCGATCTTGCTTTTAAAACACCTGCTGTAGTAACTGAAAAAGGAGCACTGCTAAAAGTTGCACTTCCTAGTTGGATACCAGTAGAAGTCGCTTTAAAAATACTGTTTCCTGTGCCGGCACTAAATTCACCATCAAGAGCAAGAACGCTGCCATTGAACGCTAGTTTATCCTTTAGGCTAAAGTTTCCACTACTATCAAGATAGAATCCAGTATTTGTATTATTAAAAGTTCCTGTACCTTGAAAAAGTTTACCGCTCGGATCAATAGTTACAGGGCCAACAGCACCCTCATCTAGAGAAAGATTCACACTTGATGCGCCATCTTGAATCGCTGTAGCTCCCGCCGCTGCCCCCGATTTAATTGTAGCAGCGCTCGTACCATCAATATTTCCTGTATGATTTCCTGCTAATATAGTAGATGTAGAGTCTTGGTTCGCTGTAGCTCCCGCTGCTGCACCGGACTTAACTGTAGAAACAGCAGTACCATCAACAGACCCTGTTAGGTCTCCTGCAAGTATCTGTGCATTAGTACTTT
>MDTC01146402.1_pt1 | contig 20894 bp, 18 predicted proteins | sample 811181 | NCBI WGS metagenome assembly MDTC01 (sample SAMN05326644, study PRJNA326480) | marine metagenome | isolation source: seawater | place: Pacific Ocean: North | collected 2011 | reverse complement strand
GGGGAGACCACGGTCATCGAGGATAATGTATCGATCCTACACGAGGTTACCCTAGGGGGGACCGGAAAAGAGAGGGGAGACAGGCATCCCAAGATCCGATCCGGCGTACTGATCGGAGCCGGGGCAAAAATATTGGGAAATGTAGAAATTGGAGAGGGTGCTCGTGTGGGGGCAAGCAGTGTGGTGCTGGCAGATGTTCCTCCCCATGTCTCTGTGGCAGGGGTGCCTTCAAAAATCCTTGGCTCGTTCGAGGATGATTCCGCTCCTTCCTTAGGCATGGACCATACTCTTGCAAATATGAGAGAGTATGAATCTGGTGGAGGGATCTGACTAGGTTTGTAACAATTTTATACCGCTGATATTGACGACATGCTCTTGTACCAATAGAACCAATTTTATGTCCAAAAGTTCCAGTCAAGATTTGGTTTCCTTCGAGGATAAGAGTGTTGGAGAGGTGCAGTCCTCCAAGCCGGTCGAAGATATTGAGGTTAAAGATGCACAACTAATCTTCCACTCTGTTTGGCATGAATTGGAAAAAGAAGTTGGTGTAGAGAACCTCAAGTTTCCTGCTGAAATATTTTGGTTAAATGGTGCTCCCGGTGCCGGCAAAGGGACCCAAACTGCTTTTATCATGGAGTTTCGTGATCTCACCGAAAAACCAATTGTAGTGAGTGAATTGCTAAAATCCCCTGAAGCTAAGAAAAAGATTGATGCCGGTCTTCTTGCTGGTGATCGGGAAGTTACGAAATTAGTTCTTCGGGAACTGCTCGACCCAAAATATGAAAGCGGTGCGGTAGTGGATGGTTATCCTCGAACCAAAACACAGGTTGAGTGCTTGAAGCGCTTTCATCGCAGGTTGAGTGATCTTCGGAGTAAGTATCTTGGCACTTTTCAGGAATCTCAGTTCCCCAAGCCAAGATTCCATATTATTATGCTCTTTATCGACGAGGATGAGAGTGTTCGTCGACAGCTTTTGCGCGGCGAACGATGCAGGGCTCACAACAAGGAAGTTGAAGCATCCGGAGTGGGAGAGGTCTGGGAAGTTCGCAAGACTGACCTTGATGATGCATCTGCTCACAAACGATACAAGACATTCAAGGAATCAACTTACGATTCGCTAACTACTCTACGGGAAGTCTTTCACTATCACTTTATTAACGCCCATGGGTCCATCATTGAGGTTCAGCAGCGCATCATTAGTGAGTTGAAATATCAAAGTTCCCTGGAGCTTGATCAACCAACCTACGACCGGATATCTTCCATTCCATTGGCTGAGCAGTTATCTCTTCATGCCCGGCAGTTATTGGTCAACCGGCTGGATTCCTACGAGAAATTTCACTGCGAATTATTTGAGCAGGTCGTGGGATTGATCAAATCAAAGTTTATTCCGATTGTGGAAAAACATTCGATTTCTGGTTTGGCTTACATCAACTCGGAAGATTCTGTACTGAATGATCCACTGGCCATTACCATGCTGATCGATGTTTTTACGGAACGTGGATTCACTGCGGTGGTGGACATTCGCAAGATGGAAGTGCCCTCACGCATTGATCCTAAGTCTTATGAAATTATAAATCGGGTAAAGAATGTGTACCGGGTACGAATCAATTTCCCTGGTTCGAAGATTCGCCGCGGTTAATCCAAGCTTTACTGAATTTCTAAAAATGGATCCGAGGTATCATACCCTTGCAAAGAATTTAGTCTCGCACTCGGTCCATCTCCAGGCGGGTGAAAAAGTGCTTATTCATGCTTTTGATGTTCCTGAAAATATGACTCTTGCCCTCATTCGGGCAGCGAGGGAGTGCGGCGCAAATCCCTTTGTTCAATTACAGAGTGGTCGAATTGATAGGGAATGTGTATTTGGAGGGAAGGAGGAACAATTCGAAGCTTCTCTTAAATGGGAACTGGAGAGAATGAAAGAGATGGATGCCTACATTGCCCTACGGGGATCCTCCAATGTTTTTGAGTCTTCAGACCTTCCATCATCTGACATCCAACGGGCGATGAAAATTTTAAAACCCGTACTTGACTGGAGAGTTAATAAAACTAAGTGGTGTGTTTTGCGTTGGCCCACACCTTCGATGGCCCAACAGGCAAAAATGAGTACCGAAAGGTTTCAAGATTTCTATTTTAAAGCCTGTTGTATGGATTATGGCCGAATGAAGGCTGCAATGAATGGTCTTATTGAACGGATGAGTAAAGCTGACCAAGTTTCTATTACAGGTCCTGGTACAGATCTCCATTTTTCGATAAAAGGGATTAATGCAATCGGATGCGGCGGAACTCACAACATACCTGACGGTGAAGTTTTTTCCTGCCCAGTGAAAGATAGTGTTGAAGGTCATATTTCTTACAATACGGACACCATCTACCAAGGTACTTCTTTTTCTGGTATTAAGTTATCTTTTAGAGAGGGTAAGATAGTCAGTGCTACCGCATCTTCCAATGAGAAGAAACTGAATGAAATCCTCGATTCCGATGACGGCGCTCGTTACATCGGTGAATTCGCTATTGGTTTTAATCCTATGATTAATGAACCGATGCTTGATATATTGTTTGACGAAAAGATTTCAGGTTCGTTTCATTTTACCCCTGGCCAAGCATACGAGGAAGCAAATAACGGAAATCAATCGCAGGTGCATTGGGATATGGTCTGCATACAGCGACCAGAATGGGGTGGGGGAGAAATTTATTTCGATAATGAATTGATTCGTAAAGATGGATTATTTTTACCCGATGACCTGAAGGTTCTTAATCCAGACAATCTTTTGTCTTCATAATTAGCACCTTTCAATGATCAGCTTTATTGAGGCTCTTCCAAAAACAGAGACTCATTTGCATATTGAAGGGGCAATCCCTTGGGAAATATTCCAACACAGGTTCCCCAAAGAATTTCAAGAGGTTCCGGAATTCAGGCATCCCGAGTTCAGGTACGACAATTTTTCTCATTTTGAGAACATCCTAATAGACCATGCCCTAAAAATTATTAAGGAAGCTGCAGACTATGCTCAAATTGCTCAAAAGGTTTTCGATCAGCATCTAAGGCAAAATGTTCGCTATGTAGAACTCAGTTTTCATGCCGGCATCATGGAATTCCTTAAGATACCAGGTGAAGAAATCATATCTGCTATCCGCTCCGTTGTGCCAAAGGAGTTAGAGGTTCGAATTTTTTTGGGCATGAGCAGAGACTCTTACACAGACTATCTAGGTCCCATTCTGGAAGACGCTATCGAGAGATGGGATGGACTTTATGGGATTGACTTACACGGGCCAGAAGACCTTACGAATTTAGATTGGGTTCCTAGGTTATGGAATATAGGGAAGGTTAATGGACGCCTATTAAAAGCTCATGCTGGGGAATTCGGGCCTGCCTCCAATGTAAGTTGGGCAGTTAATGAATTGGGAGTAAAGAGAATACAGCATGGCATAAATGCCTTTAAAGATGAAGAAGTAATGAAGCTCCTTGCTGACCAAGGAGTAGTTCTCGATATTTGCCCAATTAGCAACTATAAACTAAGGGTTATTAATTGCTGGGGAGATTATCCTATTCGTAATTTCATTGAAATGGGCATTCCTTGTACCATTAGTACAGATGATCCTTTATCTTTCGGAAATTGTTTATTGGACGAGTATAAAGCACTTTATCAAAAACTCGGCTTTAATGCAGGAGAATTAGCTCAGTTTGCTAAAAATGGATTTGCGGCGGCTGATTTCAGTGATGATCAGCGCGTGAAGGCCATTAAGGAAATTGATCAATTACTCAAAATTGAAGAAAGCAAATCTTGATGCAGGATCGGTTTATTTGCCCTGATGGAATTAGTGGGCGAGCAGACAAAATACTTTCTGCTCACTACCCGAATTTCAGCCGTGTGTTAATACAGCAATCAATGGAAGAGGGCAAAATTACATACGCTGACGGATCTGGGATTCTTCCAAAATCCAAGATTTCTCCAGGTGATATACTGTTGGTCTCCCTACATCGACAGTCTACAGAAGACTTAAAGCCTTATGAGTGTGAATTATCGGTTTTATATGAAGATGATCATATCTTAGTCGTAGACAAAGAATCAGGCATGGTGGTTCATCCAGGAGACGGCACCGATGATACGACTTTAGTTCACGCTCTACTTCACCACTGCGGAGAAGATTTATCCAAAGTTGGTGCTCCTCTTCGCCCAGGAATTGTTCATCGTTTGGACAAGGAAACTAGCGGTGTCATGGTAGTAGCCAAGACCGAATTGGCACACCTTTCACTGGTAGATCAATTTGCCAACCGTAAAACAATAAAACTATATCAGGCTATAGTTTCTGGAAAACTCAATGGCATGGGAGAATACTGCCAACCAATTGGGAGGCACCCCACTGTTAGAGTCAAAATGTCTGTATCAGATAAAGGCAAACCAGCATTAACAAGGTGGAAATCTCTAAAAAATTTCGGCGATTATTTCACACAAGTGGAATGTGAAATAAGAACGGGAAGGACCCACCAGATAAGAGTACATTTTTCTAGCTCTGGGCATTCTTTAGTTGGGGATAAGACTTATGGATACAAAATAAAGAGAAAGGAAGTGGTTTCATTTCCCAGGATCATGCTACATGCTTGTAGACTCGGCTTTCATCACCCCAAGACTATGGATAAAATGGAGTTCATGGCACCACTACCACAAGACTTTAGCCAATGTCTGCAACAATTAGATCAAGAATATCTGTAAGTTAACCTATTTGATTAATCAATACTAGCTTGTGATCGATTGAGTAATTCGGGTGAATGCATCGTCCACATCATCTACAATTTGAAAAAGGTTGAGGTCGTCGGGTGAGATTACTCCCCATTTTATAAAGTGGTCGAAATTAATGAGACCCTCCCAAAATTCTTTCCCGTATAGAAAAACTGGCATTTTTTTATTTAATTTATTGGTTTGCCCAAGGGTCAGGGTTTCAAACAATTCATCCATTGTCCCGAATCCGCCAGGAAAAACTACAATGGCTTTTGCATGATAAAGAAAGTAAAATTTTCTTAAAAAGAAATAATGGAATTCAAAAGAAAGCGCAGGGTCTGCGTATGCATTCAGTCCTTGCTCAAATGGCAAGCTAATCCCAAGGGCAATTGATTTACCTCCTGCATCTTTAGCACCTTTATTTGCGGCTTCCATCATACCTGGTCCCCCTCCTGAACAAATTAAGTATTTATGATCGGCAGGATTGTCATCGGACCATTCAGTCAGTTTTTTTGATAATTCGACCGCATGGTCGTAATACTTGGATAACCGAGAAATAGACTGAAGCCTCTTTAACCGAGCAACTTGCTCTGCATTTCTTTGTTCATGAGGAGGTATCTGCGTCAAGAATTCTCTAAGTTCTTGATCGGCAATGGTGGACGATTTTGGGCGGGCGGACCCAAAAAAAACAATGGTATTCTCAATTCCTGCATTTTGTAACCTGATTTCGGGTTCAATTAGTTCGCAAAGAACGCGAATTGAGCGGGCATCATGACTACTCAAGAAATCCCTGTTGTCATATGCTTTTGAAATATTGTTTTTCATGATTTAGATCATGATTCTCAATTGTGAATTGAAAAGAGAAAAGAAAATGTAAAATTACTACTAAAGATTATTATTTCGCGGTCGACTATGGTTATTAGCCACATGGAAGTGGCCCCAGAAAATTGGTTCGATCTACAGGAGGTTGATTGGAATCAGCGAATTTCCCATCCGGGAATTATAATTTTTAGCTGTGCTTTACTTCAACGACTACATCGATACAAATTTTCAGGATCATTCACCAGATTGCTATGACGAGTCTCCTAATGATGAAAACTTGATCAAGTTTTCAAGCAGTCAGACTAAGGTAAGCAACCAAGAAATTGGTAAGTATGTGGATATGCTTATGCAGATGTCCGATAAAGAAGATTCTCCCGAAAACTCGAAGTCCTCGTTCACGAATGAGAAAAATAAAGAATGCGAGAAACTTGCCCGAATAATTTTAGAGAAAGGCATTTTATAAGCATCAAAATGTTTCCTTTCTTTCTCGTTTTGCTAAGCCTAACTACGGTCTACTCCTGCAGGGAGGAAAGTCCTGAAAATTCACCCAAAAAAATCTTACAAGTTGATGAAAGCGACAAACTAACTTTTTTCGATAAAGATGAATTCGTACAGAAACCTGGAGCGAAAGAAGTAATTAAAAACGAACTCTTAAAAGATTTTGACAAGCCGCTTTCTAGCTACCCTCTTATTGAAGCTTCGACGGCTTCATATAAAAAAAATGGCATTTTATATCGTGACGACATTCAGAGCCCATTTACTGGACGACTGATTGAAAAGAATAGTGATGGCGTGGTGGTACTTGAAGCATCATTTCTTAATGGTCAGCCACACGGTCAGCAAATAAGAAGAAACGATGATGGAACAATCGCTATGGAAGCGTTTTTTGAATACGGCATACTTTCAGGAATCAAAACTAAGTGGTGGCCCAATGGGTTGATTAAAGAAGAGGAATACTGGCAGAATGGAAATTACAAAGGCAGGTGTATCTGGGATGATCACGGAAGGCTGGTTAAGAAAGAAAGGGTAAAGTAAAGTTAAAGTTTTATTTTTACTGATCTCCTAATCTGTCTAGGTAAATGCCCAGATCACCAACTCGTATAAAAGATAAGTTGGGAATTAATCCGTCCCGTTCTATTTCTCGCCAATTATGAAAGATCAGGTCGGGTAAATTGTCAGGGCAGACAACTACCAGAAATTTGGTTTTTTTTGATCTATTTGTGTTTTCAAGAATTGTGATCAGCTCTTCTTTTTCATTATTGCCCCGGTAGATTTCATCTCGTATTTCGATTCCCAAACCTAACCCAGGGACCCAAATATCAACTTCATTGGCAGTAAAACTTGAAACAGCTTTTAAATTGCGCCGTTTTAATTTCTCCTGACAAATTTGAATGAGATCAAAGATTTTAGCCGAATCCCCATTTAATGAATTGCGTTCATTAACAACCAAGCAATTGAGATAGGAAATAAGGTTTCCTTTGTGTAACAGTCGGACTCTTTCTAATACATATTCCTTTATCTGGATATCAGGAAATAATACTTCAATTGGAATTTGAGTACTAGGCTTTAGTTTTGTAAGGGGAGATACTTTACACCTTTGATCAATAAAATTAGAAATCCGGGGAGGAAATTTTAATGCATGTACTCTTAAATCATATCCTCCTTTTTCACTGGCCAACTTAGAAAGTTCTTCCCGAATCCACATTGCCAGAGTATATGCATTATCATTCGACTGATAGCCCAAAGATTCGATTCCAGAAACCAAACCTTTAAATCCCTTTATCCTGTGATCAGAATTCAATTTCCTCCAGTTTTCATTATCAGTATTTTTCAAGATTTCCTCGATTAAATATTGGTCGTCGCGCCAATCACGTCTACGCCTATGATAAACCGGAGTACCAAGAGTAGTAGCACTTGGTTTCTTCAACTCTTTTTTTGTAATTGTTTTTTTCAAAAAATTGATATGTTCATTGGGAATGTTGATTATTATAGACCTATCATTTTATGCAATTTAACAATTTTCTAGTTTTTTTGTTAGTTTTGACTTCTCCCCAAAAGATAATTCTCTTGGGGATTTGCTTTATGTTGCTTTACATTGGTACTGCATTCTCGGAAGAGAAAAATGCCAGTCATTCCAATATAGATCTGGTAAAAATTGGGATTGTGCGGGTCATTCAACCTGGAGTCTTTGATTACCAAAGTGAAGATTATCTCATACGTATGCGAGCGTGGGGAGTAACTTTCCCCGAAAGAGGGCAACCTGGATATGATGATGCAATTAACTTCACTGAACTAAAATTACTCGACAGCAATGCGAGCATAAAGGTCAGAAAAGCGTTTGATCAAAAAAACCTCAAAGTGGTCGAGGTTTTCACAGGCGATAAAGAGGAGAATTTCTCCAGAGTTGCCATTGAAAATGGAGTGGGATGGCACCATGAAGAGGAAACAGATAGAACCGGATCATTTGTGATCGCTCAAATGAAAGCCAAGAGGCAGGAACTTGGCATTTGGCAAAATGATGGGAATTTCAGGGCACTGAATCAAAGCAGTAAACTCCCAACGCCATTACTAAAGAGAATGATTGGGCAGAATCCATTCTCCTCAAGTATTAACTATTGGGTAACATCTTTTGGTAAGATACACCGACCAAATTGCTCTTTTTATGAAAGAGGCAGGGGCACCCTTAGCAGAAGACCCACGGGAACGGACTGTCGAATATGCGGGGGCACAAACCCGCGGTAAAAAAAGATCAAGACTGAATAATTTCAGTAAGTTCTTCTTTTGTTTTTAAACCTACAAGGGTTTGAGAAATGTTACCGTTTTTATACACGAGGATAGTAGGAATTGACTGAACACCATGTTCCTGAGCAAGGGTTGTGTTCTCATCTACATTAACTTTGTAGATACTTACCTGCTCAGCCATTTCTGAATTCAGTTCCTCTAAGATCGGCCCAAGTGCTTTACAAGGACCACACCAAGGAGCCCAAAAATCTACTAAGGTGGTTTTCCCTGGTGAGGAGACCGCATTCTCAAAGCTTTCTTTGTTTAAATTTATAATATCGCTCATAAAACTAGTTATTGAAGGAAAATTAATACAGTAAGTGCAATTGCACCTCCGAAAACAAGGATATCAAGCAATAACAGAATAATACTAGGTTTCGGGGGTTTAGAATCAGACTCAGATTTGGTCGCCTTGGATTTTTTATTCTTCTTGGGATTTTTTACCGATGCTTCATTTGGTAACACATCTGCTCCCGACTCAGGAGGATTTGCCTGCGCGGGGGAGGGGACTGGAGCGACAGGTGAGGGTGATGAAGGAGGAGCGACAGGCGTGGGTGAGGAAGGAAGGGCGGCAGGTGAAGGTGAACCGGGAGGGGCAACTGTTGGGACTGATGGCACTGGCATTGCTTGGCCACCAGGTACAACTGCGGTCGGAGCCGAAGGAACTGGTGGTTTTGCCTGAGCAGGAATAGGACCAGGGGATGGCGCTGCACCAAGTGCAGGCACTGGTGAAGGAAATGCTGGAGTAGGAGATGCCGGCGTAGGCACTTTCAGCTTCGGTTGTGCGGCGGTTGGTGACTGAGCAGGCGCTCCTGGAACCTTGAGTTTTAGGTTCTGTCCGGGCTGAGGTGGTGGCAGTTCAGGCATTGCGGGAAGGATTACTTTTCAGGAGTATTTTTGGAAATAATGTCAGACAATTCATCCGAAGTTGTTTCTTCAAGTGTTTTCCCCTTAATAGATAAGTCCTCCATTGTCTTGAGTAAAGTCTCAGTCATTCTTCCGTGGGTTTCGTCAGACCCACCGAGAATTGAAAATTTATCAGCTTGTGTGATTCGCTTGTGCCCGTCAGTACAGTCCAATCCGAGACCTAATAAGTGAGCCATTACTTTAGGGTCTTTGTAAGGAATCTGTGGATTATAAGGTCTGCTATTCATTACTCTAAGTTATTTGGAAAAGTTACTATTAGTCAACATTACATGGAATAGATAGATTCAATTCTATCCGCTTCAGCTAGGCGATTGCGTTCAAATCCGCCAAGACTCAGCCCAATACTCCATTCTGTATTATTCTCCTTCCTCGTGCCTTTTCTCTGGTTGACGGAAAAATCCCATATCCAACTTCCCCTTGTTCTGTACTCCAACCTGCCTCTCCAGTAAGTTACATAATTTTTATCTAAATCGTAAAGAACACTGACCGAAGAGTGTAGTTTCTCATTCAACCTCTTCCATGCGGATAAATATGAATAATCATTAAAATCTAAGTAGCTAAGGTAACTAAAGCTAGCCCCTTGAAATCTTCCATCTCTTAGGTTTATTCCATAAGATTGCCTGTAGTTTTTTCCGGAACGCAGATCAATCTTATTTTTAAGATTCAGACTGAGCCAATAGATCGGATGAATCGAAATCTCGGAATACAAAAAATCTCCACTCTCAGTTGCATTAGAATTTTCGAAATTCATGTCATAATAAGAACGCATGGACAATAATTCCCTGCTTTTCTCTTCCCATTTAACCAGAATATTATTTTCCCACCCAAACCTAATCAGTTTCCTGTCATCAACCCTTTCACTACCCCTAAAATCCAATATATCCAGGGGGTCCAAGTTGAGGTCGTCCATCTGGGAATAAAAGTTAGGAAGCGGATTAAGGGGGTTACCAGTAAGCATTTCAGAAAACCTAAACCCAGTTGAGAATCGCATTAAATGGGTAAGTTGAGAAATTTCCCAAGTTCGATTTTGGTATGGAATAGCCTGATACATTGATGCGTGAATATCCAAGCCAAACTCATTGTAGGAACGACTGAATGAATTTTCTGGCAAGTTATAATCCTCAATTAAAAAGGCGACTGATGGAGTCATTGTAATTCCATCGACCAACCTCAATGGTCTTTCTATTTTATATCCAAGGTACAACCTATCAGCGAAACTCTCTTTAACTCCCAATCTATCTCTTTTTATAAGTTTCGAGAAATTGATAGTACCGGAGTGATAGAAGTTGGAAACGGGCATTGGATTAGGTCCTGAGTCAAAACTCAAGAGTGGAAGTTGCTCAATCCTTGACTCATGATCATTCGCTTGCCAGCGAGAAAGCATTGAGATTGTGTATCCATTTCCTTCGTAGCTGATTTCATTGTGATTTTGATTCCATTGGTTTCTGTAAAAATGATTTCTCCTGAAATCTCTAATTATTTCAGAATCGCTTTCCCACTCCAGTATGGTTGATGACCGCCACTTTTCCTTGAATCGCCAGGTGCTTTTGAAATGTGTAAATGATCTTTGTGATGGAACCGTATATCCTCTCGTATCTACTCCACGATTATTAATTTTATCATCTATCCAGCCCCCATTAAGAGTGCTTCGAATGAAGCCATCATTCCAACTTTTTGAATATGCTAATCGGGGAGAGAACCAAGTCCCACGTTCATGGTAGTAGACCATTTTTGTGGAGGCAGTAAGGTCATCCCATCTATAACTCAATCCAGTTTCTCCATACCAACCTAGGTTAGTGTTCTTACCAAACTTGATCATCGTATTCATTCCCCATAACCCTGATCTTTCCTTCCCTCTAAATGGGGGCAGAATGCCGACGATGATATTACCCACTCTAACTATCGAAGGTGCAATAGTTATTGTAGATGAATTCTCGTCGCTTGAATATAATTTTGTAGTCAGATTTGGCTCTAACATCCCTGGTTCCGACATATACAAACGATTATTTCTGTAAGTTTCAACTGAGGCATTCCTTTCAAGGACACCTGAAGTAAAAAAGCTTGGATATGTGCCACCCCGAGTGTTAGTTGCAATAAAGTCACCTGAGATAGTTGATAATTTTATTTCATCCGCCAATATCCTAGTGTTTTCCTTAGTCAATGAAACCGAACCCTTAGCGATAGTTTCGCCTGATTTTCGATTCATGGTAATTTTATCAGCGAGTAGCAAAAAATTATTTCCCCGCAATGAGACATTATTGGATGCACTAATGGTAGTGTTGTCATCTTCATAGATGATCGGGTCGATTGATTCCAAAACGTATTCATGCGAAACCTTTTCTCCCGCGATGAGGAGAGCGTGCAAAAACCAACTACTTAAAATCGAAAAACTTAATACTGCTCGAACCACTTATTAGAAAGATGTTTGAATGAAGAAAAGGCACAAGGAAAAATAAATTTGATTAATCGATCTTGCGTTTTTCTTTTTAGCCGACTCTATCTGACTCGCAGATGACCTTATCGGAACGGGAAATTAAGAGTATTGTAAGCGGTTGTTGCTATGATCCACACGCAATACTAGGAATGCATACTAGGGGCGAGACAGGTGGGGTTATCATAAGAGCATGGGATCCTGGTGCAAAAAAAATTATCTTAAATTCTACCGAAACAGACAAGGTAGTTGAATTACAAGTGATTAACAAAGCCGGTCTTTTTGAAGCAGAATTACCAAATATCTCTAAAACTTTTAAATATTCCCTTTCTTCGCTCTATCCCGGAGGTGAACGAAACTGGGTTTGTCCCTATTCATTTTTACCCAGTGTAACCAGCGATCAACTTACTCCATTCAATGAAGGATGGGATCGTCGACCATTTGCAAAGTTGGGAGCCAGACCCATCCTACACGAAAACCAAGAGGGCACTTCTTTTGTCATCTGGGCACCATCAGCAAAATCGATTCATTTGGTCGGTGATTTTAATCATTGGAATACAAGATCTTTACCCATGCGAAATCTCGGGTCATGTGGGTGCTGGGAATTATTTGTTCCATTTGCCCAAAGGGGTGATAAGTACAAATTCAGAGTCCTTGGTTCCGATGGAGTGCTTCGCGAGAAAACTGACCCATTTGGTTGGAGATTTGAATGCCTCCCCGGAAATGCTTCTATTGTGGAAGATCGAAAAGTTTCGAGAAAATCAATAATTTCGATCGAAGGAAATAACCCTCGTACTCTACCGGTTTCCATTTACGAAATGCACCTTGGTTCTTGGAAGTTTTCCAAAGACAATTCCCGGCCACTTAACTTTCTCGAGTTAGTAGATGTGCTTCCAGATTACTTGAATTCAATGGGATTTACTCATGTTGAATTCTTGCCACCCAGTGAATATCCGTTTGGGGCGAGTTGGGGGTATCAAGTCACGGGTTATTATGCATCAACCCATCGATATGGGTCACCGGAAGATTTTTCTACTCTTTTAAATAATTTACAGGAATCAGGCATCGGGGTGATTATTGACTGGGTACCTGCTCACTTTCCATCTGATGAGTTTGCACTCGCCCGGTTTGACGGAACTTGCCTGTTTGAACATGAAGATCCAAGAAAAGGAATGCATGCAGAGTGGGGCACATTATGCTTTAATTATGGCCGGGCGGAAGTGAGAAGTTTCTTAATTGGTAGTGCTATCGCGTGGCTCGATCGCTTCGGCGTGGATGGTTTTCGTGTAGATGCTGTCGCTTCCATGTTATATTTGGACTATGCTCGAAAAGATGGTGAATGGTGCCCCAACGAATTTGGCGGAAATGAAAATCTCGAAGCCATAGACTTTATCAAACAATTTAATCAAGCAATCCATGAGGAATACCCAGATGTTATAAGCATCGCTGAAGAATCCACTTCTTTCCCGCAGATCACGAAACCTCCTTCATGTGGCGGGCTTGGGTTTGACTTAAAGTGGAACATGGGCTGGATGCATGATATTCTCGGCTATTTTTCTACTGCCCCCATAGATCGAAAGTATAAACACAACCAACTGACTTTCGGAGCAATGTATCAATTTTCCGAAAATTTCGTCCAGGCCTTCTCCCATGATGAAGTGGTTCATGGGAAAGGATCTCTGGTCAATAAAATGAGTTTGGCATATGAGGAAGATCGAATTGCCAATCTACGTGCCCTTTTAGCCCTGCAATGGACCTGGCCCGGTAAAAAAACTTTGTTTATGGGTTGTGAGTTCGGTCAGTGGACAGAGTGGAATTTCGAGACTCCTCTAGATTGGGCGCTATTAAGTTTTCCCACGCACTATGGGATTAGCTTACTCATTCGAGATTTAAATAATTTATATAAAAGTCATCCGACATGGGCGGCGAGCGATCATATTGCAGATAAGTTTAAATGGATAGATTGCAATGATGCCGAGGGGCAAACTCTGAGCTTCCTTAAATTTGGCTCATACCCTACTGATACCTTGATGATTGCGTGCAACTTTTCTGACTCAAATAAACACAAAGATTGGGGCTGCCCACATCATGGAGATTGGGAAGTTATTCTCGACACTGATTCTCCGGATTATTCAGGTCAAGGCGCTGCAGGTGGAACTCGATTTCAATCAATGGAGCGGTCGTGCGGTGACTTGCCTTATAGCCTCTCCTTTTCGGTTAGCCGCTGGAGCGTAAGAATACTTTCCTTAGTTAGCAGCTAGTGATATAATAAGTTATACAAGTCCGTTATTTGAGAAACTGTAATAGCCCAATCCATGAGGGCAAGCATTGGGTTCACCAATAATTACATGATCATGAAAATCAATATCCAGGCACTTTGATGCCTCCAAAATTTTTCGGGTTACTTGAAGATTGCTCGTACTGGGAGACGGATCTCCACTTGGGTGATTGTGTGCTAGGATAATAGCAGTGGCACCCCAACGAATTGCCGGCCGGAATACTTCTCTCGGGTGTACAAGGCTACCAGTTGCTGTCCCTGAAGTAATAGTTTCCGATCGTAAGACTCTATTTTTCCTGTCTAAACATAAAACCCAGACTTTTTCTACGCTTTGGGAAATCGAATCCGCATAAAGGAGGCTCCAAACTTTTTCGGGTCCATCAATAGCAGGTTTTTCCAGTCTCTTGCCATTGGCAATGCGATTAGCCATTTCAATTTGCACAGATAGTTGTAGTGCTTTGACCTTTCCAATGCCAGGTATTTTTTGAAAATCAGAAACATCCCAACGCACCAAACCAGTAAGAGATCCAGTTTGCCTAATTAAATAATCGGCCAGAGATAAAACATCATAATTTGCTGTTCCTGTGCGAAGAATCATGGCCAATAGTTCGCGGTCCGAAAGGGCACGGGGACCCAGTTTCTCAAGTCTTTCTTGAGGACGTTCGCCGGGCGGCAAATCTTTAAGGCACAACCGTTTTCTGCCAGTAACTTCGCCCATTAATTAATGTTCAAAATTACTCCGGCAAATTAATATCAACATAAGCATCTCGCTTTTGCCTTGAAAGCCATATGCGTTGTTCCCTTATTTCAATTTCTTTTGCGAGTATTTTTTCGATTTCTTGACTAACCTCATCTATGGGAAGCAACTTGGCCGGTTCTACCTCATCAACTTTTAAAATATACCAAGTAAAATTACTGGACTCACCAATTGATCCATCTTTCTTTTTCTCAAGCAATTTAACCTTAAAGGGTGGGGAAACATCGTTTTTACCCAAAGAGAATGCAACTTTCCTAATTTTAACATTTCTAATTTCGCTTGGGGTGACAAAAACTCCCCAGTCGCCTCCATTAGAATAAAATGGGCTTTGCCCATTTGAAGAGGCAAGGGCATTAAAATCTCCGCCTTCGAGAATACTGGCATGTACAATTCTAGCACTTTCTTCTGATGTTTTGTTCAGATCTGAATTGTTTTCGGAAAAAACGATTTCCCGCAACCGGATCCTTCTTTCAGTACGAAAACTTTCAAGATTTTGCTGGTAATATTCTTCTACACTTTGTGGACTTATCTCGTCTCCGTTGCGCTTTCTTTGCCCTAGCATGTGCATGTGGATAATGTCTTCTTTAAGCTGATTTTTGTATTCCATTGGCGATTGCCCATTGCTTTGCAGTACTTCACGAAATAATTTTCGATCCCCATTGAAATTAGACATTAGCTTTTGTGAGTATTCTTGCTCTATGTAAGACTCAGGGATTTCCATTCCTTTATTTCGAAATGCTAATTGAGATAATAGCCTATCAATTTTGCCGTCCACGAATTCTTGGGCACGCAGTGATTTTTCTTTCGCGGAGAAATTTAATTTCTCCATGGCTATTTCAATCTCTCCCCATGTGATTACCTGATCGTTAACCCTAGCTACTATGCGGTTCACTTCAACCAGATCATTCCCAAGTACATCAACTAAGAAACCAAAAAAAATAAAGATCCAACATTTCGTCAAATTAAGTCCCATATAGTTCGATTTTGAGAAAACGAATGATTTCCTTCAACTTTAAAAGAGGTTCTTTTTCGCCAATCTTTGGAAACTTGCCCAGTTTTCTCAAATATTTCACTCCTTCGCTACTTCTCACCCGTACCTTTCTACACAATAAATCATTCCCTTTGTTGGATATACAGTCAAATCCTGCCTCTTGGGCGAGGCACCTAATTTCCGCTTCAAGAAGGAGTGCTTCAACGGGTACCGGGAATTGACCAAATCGATCAATTAGTTCCTCCCTAAGTTCCTTAATTCCTCCAACTTCCAAAAGGTTAGCAATTTTTCGATAAAGTTCTATGCGTAATCGTGGCTCGCTTACATACGAGGAGGGAATACAGGACGCTATCATGGATTTTTCAGAATCTTCGGAATCCGTTTCATCCGCATGTAAAAAGTCTAACCGAACAAGAGCCACTGGTCGAAGTGCAACCTCATCACCCTTAAGTCGGGAAACACTCTCCCGCAGGAGCTTACAATACATTTCGAAACCGACTCCTGCAATATGACCACTTTGCTCACTTCCAAGCAAATTTCCTGCTCCCCGTAATTCTAAGTCACGAAGTGCAATCTTGAAACCTGCACCCAAGCTACTCGTATTTCTTAAGGCAGATAGCCTCTTGCGTGCCTTTTCCTTCACAGGCAACAGGGGATTTACGAGTAAATACGCGTATGCCTGCTTAGTAAACCTGCCAACTCTTCCTCTAAGTTGGTATAACTGGGAAAGGCCAAATTTATCAGCCTCTTCAATTATTATAGTATTACAGTTCGGAATATCGAGCCCTGATTCAATGATTGTTGTACAGAGCAAGAGGTCAAATTTTCCGGAAATAAATTCGACCATCACCTGCTCCAACTCAGCTTCAGGCATCTGTCCATGCCCAATGGCAATTCGCAGCTTGGGGAAAAGGTTCTGTATTTTACATGCAACAGAACCAATTGTTTTTACTCGATTGTGAAGATAAAAAACCTGCCCACCTCTCTGGAGTTCTAAATTGATTGCTTTTTTTAGAATCTCATTGGTTCCTCGTACAATTTCCGTTCGAATCGGTCTTCTGTTTATTGGTGCAGTTTCTATCGTACTGAACGAACGCACACCAACCATAGCAAAATAAAGAGTCCTTGGAATAGGAGTTGCACTAAGGGTAAGAACATCGATATTGGCTCTTAGTCTTTTAAGTTTTTCTTTGTGCTCTACGCCAAATCTTTGTTCTTCATCAATAATCAAAAGTCCCAAGTCTTTAAATTTCAAATCATTCGAAAACATTCGATGCGTTCCGATCACCATATCGATGGATCCGGTGTTCAACCCGGCGATAATCATCTTTTGTTGTCCTGAAGTCCGAAAGCGGGAAAGCACTTCAATAGTAACGGGAAAGTCACAAATGCGGTCCTGAAAGCTCCGTAAATGTTGCTGGCACAAAATAGTTGTCGGGGCGAGCATGGCAACTTGCTTTCCGTCCATTATTGCTTTGAACGCGGCACGGATTGCAACCTCCGTCTTTCCGTAACCTACATCACCACAAACTAAACGATCCATGGGTTTTTCCGACTCCATATCTTCCTTCACTTCCAGAATTGACCTTAACTGATCTGGAGTTTCCGAGTAAGGGAAAGAATCCTCGAATTCCTTCTGCCACTTATCATCATCAGAGAATGCATACCCCTTTTCTGAGTCTCTTGAAGCTTGCAACCTCAGGAGGTCGGCGGCTAGGTCAATTGCGGCTAATTCAGCGGACTCTTTGGTCTTAGCCCAACTTTTCCCTCCAAGTTTGGCAAGCTTGGGCTTTCCTTTTTTCAGTCCAACATAGCGCGAAAGAAGGTGTGATTCTTGAAGAGGGACATGCAGTAAGATACCATCCGCAAATTCGACGGTTATTGCTTCCGTCATTATACCTTCCTGTTCGATTTTACCGAGATCCTCAAATCTACAAATGCCGTGCTGCAAGTGCACCAGAAGGTCGCCTTCAATTAATTCTGCAAAGTCGAGTGCTTGATCAACTTCCTTCCTCTGCACCCTGGCTTTTCGGGAGCGATTGGGACGGCGACTTCTCGCCCTTCCTAAAATTTCACGGGAAGTTGCAATAATGAATTTATTTTCATTAGCGGGAGTAAATGAGCTAAGAAAATGTGATCCCTTTACACCTTTATAAGTGAAACCGCGATTCAAACCAACTGGAAGAAAAGAAAAAGTCAGATTACCCAGTTCGTTTTCCTCCATAATGCTCTCAATTCTTTTTTTCTCAGAATGTGCTCCGATGGAGATGAAGACTTGATAGCCTGATAAACCGTACTCTTTAATCAAGCGAAGAATTTTCTTCGATCTCCGGAGTGAATATTCATGATTAAGAAGGTCGGGATTACTCCACTGCGAGTCTTCCAATTCAGGCATAAGGGGTTGAAGATCCAAGGGAGATCTTGGGGAGTTTTGGAATATACCTGCACCTGCATCTATCTCACTGGTAGTGAGAAAAAAATCCTTTACCTTATCTGACCGTTTCCAAATTAACGAAATGTTTGCTTTTTCGGAAACTTGATTTCCGGTCTCATGAAAGATCAGAGGGTAGGACCTAAGTAAGTTCTCTGGCTCATCAAAGTGCCATAATACAGAGTTTGGCAGATACCTTAAGAATTCACCCTCTCTTTCCTTAGTATTTTCTTTATCGATAGAGGAAATTCTTATTTCATCCACTTTTTCAGTAGCTCTCTGAGAGGTAGGATCAAACCTCCGTAATTCTTCGACCAGATCGCCAAAAAAATCTATCCTTACAGGAAAATCTGCGTTAACAGGATAAATATCAATAAGCCCCCCGCGAATGGCAAATTGCCCGGGTTCTTCACACAGAACTTCGCTGGAATAATCGAATTTTTTGATTAAATCCTTACTAAAATCACTGTAGCAAAGTTCCATTCCACTTTTAATAATCACTTCAGATTCTATAGTTTTTTCGAGAATCGGACAGGGTCCTAAAAGGGCCTCGAATGTGGTAGCGATTAAAGAAAGATAATCATTTGACCGTGAAGTATTGATTTTTCTTAAAGACGAAAGAAGTGATAGCCTTTCACAAGTCTTATCGAATGCATCTGGCTGATCCGGACCCTGTGTTCGGTCGAATAAGTGGAAGCCAATAGTTACGCCGGGAAGGATTGTCTCCACAATGGCAGCGATATCCTCGCATTTATTTTCTGCATCCGGTAGTGTCTCACCCAGTACGATAACGACTGGATACCGACCTCTTATCCACTGATCCGCAACCAATGCTGTTGCTGCAGGAGTTGGGCAGTTTGGAATAAAACAGGACTCTAATGAGTCGTGCGGCTCAATTCTCTTCACTTGCAGATGGTAAAAGTTTTTTCATCGCGGATAAGGCTGCTTGTTCCTCTGCCATTTTCTTGCTCTTGCCTGAGCCAGTGGAAACTGGGTTGCCGTTTATTGTAACTTCTACCTTAAATTGTTTATTGTGATCCGGGCCTGATTGCTTGATTACCTGGTAAGCAACTCTTGGAGTATCCGGTTGTGATTGCAGGAATTCTTGTAATTTTCCTTTAGGATTAAAGCTGTTCGCTTCTTCCTTTAGAGTAGATTGAAAAGCTTCTTCCCATTTGAGGATAATCCTTTCAGTCGTAGAGTAATTACTGTCCAGATAAATTGCCCCGATAAGTGCTTCCAAAGCATCTTCTAGGACCGCCTGCCTTAAATATCCACTACTCTCAGACTCTGACTTCCCTACAATTAAATGGTTCTGTAGGTTTAATGTCCGAGCAATTTGAGCAAGGGTTTTTCCCCTTGCGAGGAGCGATTTCTTTCGACTAAGTTCACCCTCTGACAAATCAGGGAATTGTTGAAATAACCACTTCGCTAACACGCATCCAACCACAGAATCCCCAAGGAATTCCAACCTTTGATTGTTCCTTAAGCCCGTCTTTCGTGTATCAAGAGATGGATGGGTGAGGGACTCCTTAAGAAGGCTATTATTTTTGAAATGATAACCAATTTTTTCTTCCAGTTCATAAAATTCCGAATTCTTGGTCTGATCAACCGATCTCTGAATCGTTGATTTAATTGTCTCTAATAGCCCCATTGCCCTTGTCAGGTAAGGAAGCGGGCAGCAAATTCCCTGGCGAATGAACGGTAAGCCAAGCTACCAGAAGATTCCGGGGCATATTCAAAAACCGTTTGGCCAAAGCTTGGAGCTTCGCTAAGTCTAGAGTTTCGAGGTATTGCGGTTCTAAAAACCTTCCCTTGGTAATATTGATTAACTTCCTGCCAAACTTCGTAGGATAAACGTGTTCGACTATCGTACATCGTCATAACAATACCTCCGAGTGCTAAATCTGGGTTTACTCCTGCTTCATGAAGTTTGCTCACAACATTGGTGATTTGACCCAGACCTTCCATGGCTAAGTATTCAGATTGCAGGGTAACTACGAGATAGTCTGCTGCACAGAGGGAATTCATTGACAATAATCCAAGTGTTGGCGGACAATCAATGAGGATTACTTGTAAACCATAATGGACTTTTAGGGAATTTAATGAAGACCGTAATTTCATTAAATATTCATCTTGCCCACTTAGCTCCAGTTCAGCAGCTGCGAGATCAAGTTCAGATGGAACAACCCAGAGGTTTTTTCGATTGCTTGAAATGACGCGTGAAGCAACATCTGAACCGTTCAAGAGCGGTTCATAAATACCTTTCCCAGGCTTTTTCTCGAGCCCCAAGCAACTGGTCGCATTAGCCTGTGGATCCATGTCCACAATTAGAGTAGGGACATCCATAAGGGCCAAAGCATGGCCTAAACTCACGGTAGTGGTCGTTTTTCCAACTCCGCCCTTTTGGTTGGCAATGGCAAAGGTTAAGGCAGGCATCGTAATGAACAAAAGAATGAATAATGCATTGAACTGGCAAACATTTTAAAAATTAAAAGTAACCACTCCATTAATCTTTGTTAAGGACATACCTGTAGGGAACTGAGGATGAGAGGGAATGCATTTACTACTTCCTGATTCTTCTAATAAATGCCAGGTAATAGAATTTAGCCCAGCCCTCAAGGCGAGTGGACTCGCACCTCCTAGACGTGGATTAATTTCAACCAAATGCAAATGATCATCTTTGTCTACTATTACTTGTGCGAGGCAATGACCTCGAGCACCCGGTATATGCAAAAATAATTTCCTAATTAACTCT
>MDTC01229053.1_pt1 | contig 20899 bp, 20 predicted proteins | sample 811181 | NCBI WGS metagenome assembly MDTC01 (sample SAMN05326644, study PRJNA326480) | marine metagenome | isolation source: seawater | place: Pacific Ocean: North | collected 2011 | reverse complement strand
TGAGTAAAGTCATTCCTCCCTTATCGAAATTATCGAAAACAATAGCCGAAATCATCGCATTTTGCGAGCGGCAGTGATTATGCGCGGCCACATGTTGCCCCACTCGCGCGAAAAAAATATCTCCATTTTATTAAATGATTTCAAACAAACTTACGAAGGCAGAGATAAAACTTCAAAATATATCCACAGAGGAGATGCTATCAGTAATCGAGAAACGTTTCGAAAAATACCGTCATTATGAAACTTTGAGGAACGCTACAAAAAAAAAATGGCATGATCCTATTTTATGGGATAAGGCCAACAATCCTGAATTCTTCTTCGGACATAATCCTCTTGATCAATCTTTACCCAGAAAACGTAATTTCGCAACATCTCAACGTAGACGAAAAACAAGTCGACGAAAAAAGCAAAAGCGGAAAAGGTGAAGTAGACACATGCATCGACGGCGCGATCACTCACCTGAGTAAAGTCATTCCTCCCTTATCGAAATTATCGAAAACAATAGCCGAAATCATCGCATTTTGCGAGCGGCAGTGATTATGCGCGGCCACATGTGTCGGAAAGCGCTGTACGGCGAGTCGTGACTCAGCATGGGCGCTCTACCGCGATCGTTCGCCTCGAAATTCTTCTCGATCAATTTCAGTTCCTACGTTTTGGGTTCATGTGCCTTTTTTTTCGACTGCTACGGTTTTTTGTTCGTGACGAAAAACTGGAACGATTTGATTGGTTGAATCTTAAAATTTTGAAATCGTCTTCCTGTACGAATGTGCGAAGAATAACTACTGTCATCAAAAGTCGCTCGTCTTTTGGTTTTCTAACTTGAGCTCTGGATGGAAGAAGTGCCAAATTGTCCTTTATGCGTTCTATATATTTTCCCTCAACAATAAGTATATGTTTTTTAAATAGTTCCGCATTTTGAATATAATTGCGTAAAGGTTCATTTAAATTATCATCATCGACAAAAACTCGGATGCTTGGATCCGGATCATCTAAAACTACGTCGATTTTTTTTCCTTCTGACTTCGCCTCCTCTTGCGCCGCGTATAATTTTCTGGCATTTGTGGAAACATCTTCGAGTGGGAATAGAGATTCTTTCAAGGCTTCACATGTCGCCAACATGGCTAATGAGGATTTTTGATAAACTAGTTGATAAATTTCAACAGTTGTTCCACACTCTGTGGTAAGTTTAGGCATTTTAGTTACGTCAGATTAAAAAATCTAGCGTATGTCAACAAACAGAAGTCAGAGAAACGAATGAAACGCAAGCGGACATTGGCAATTTTGTCGAAGGCGTTGTGTCGACGAGCCACCTTAGCGACAACAGAGCAAGCAAATACAAAGAACATCGATTGCCTCGTTCGCCCCTAGCCAAATGACCTAATCCATCTTTCAAGTTCTACGGCTTCTTTCACGATTTGTTGTACCTTGCAGTGGAGAAAGATTATTCTTGGCGTTGTAGAGCTCAAGAATCGAATTATTCGAACGAGCTTAAAAGTGAAGTTACCAAAAACTTGAAAATTTTGGACTCAATCCACCCGATAATAAAAATTGTCCAAAATAAGATGTTGGCAAATATCCAATACAATTGTACTCCGAAAATTGTTTTTTTTAATCTCATACAAGTGCTACATTCATCCAATAACCCAAGCGCATTTTTGTGGGTTTTCCAGAGATGGTTGGATTCATGTTCAATCTTAGCCTGTACTTCGCACTTTTCTTGCAAGTCGACATAAGACCAAATAATGTCAATGAGGTTTGTTGATTGAACTCTTCTGTACAACACTAATTTTAAAAAGGTGCATGGCCGACAGCGAGGTTGATGCAACATGACACAGAGAAACAATTCTACGTCATACCATTTCATTGGATAATCACACTGATTACGAAAGTCCGGCTCATATCTGGGATCAGGATTGAACTTCAACTTTTTCAAACGGTCGTAAAAAACTATTTTTTCCGATTGCGAACAGCCGCTTGATAAAAAGTACTGGATTTCGTACAGCCATTCTTCACGGCAATGACCGTAATTTATTACGGAAGCATGGTGGCCATTAGGAAAATCGTACAGCTTTAGAAAAGCTGCACGGTAAGTAGTCCTATCATCAAAATGGTTATGTCCTACTTCCTTTTTCCGACTCAATATGTCTCTGTGGCTAACCTTTACCATGCGCATGAATGGAGCTAGTTTCCTTTCGGAGTCCTCCGCATATTCGCCAAATGCGAGTTTTCGACATTCGTGCCAATACTCCGTCATTGCCGCTGACAATCTGAGCCATATGTACTAATTCATTATGTGTACTCACAACATGGCGGAACAACTGATGACATGCAAGTCGACACGAAAACATCACTGGCCAAGGTCACGATAGGTAGGCACAACGAATATCGCGCAGAATTGGTGTCTTTTTTGAGGTGGACCAGCTCCCGAGAAATCAGACTCGAATTTGAGCAAACGTGACTGTTTCGATCTTATCAAAGTGGTATGACAACATGAGTAAAGATCGAAGAATTGACCTTTTCCTGTACTCATGGCTGACGACGTTCTGCAATGACTGATCCGGGCGCATCCGAATTTCGAAAGAAATACCCATCGCGCGGAAAAAAAAGCTTGCAAGGATTTTTGCAATCGGCGGCGTCGCCTTTAGAATCCATGTAAACGAGAGGCATTTATTTTCGCCGCCGCCGCTCTTCCCCTCTCTACATGGATCCAGCGAAGACATGCATCAAAAAATACTAAGTGCGAATGTCTCGCCACTGCGTGGCCATGTCGGAAAACCGAAAAAAATGACATTTCACAAGAGCGGAAAATTACATGTGAGTGCGAATGTCTCGCCACTGTGTGGCCATGTCGGAAAACCGAAAAAAATGACATTTCACAAACGGTAAGATCTGGTCGTCGACTCATCGGAGAGAGTATCCGCTTCCTCCAAACGGTTGGAATTCTTTGCTGCTATTATCCTGATCCCATTTCTCTTCCAACTGTCGAATAAGGTCATCGATGTCACCGACGTAGGCCGTGCCACCGACCCACTGACCATTAATTTGCGCGAAACCTCGGTCAATTAGCTGCCTTTCAACAAATTTATTCCTCGACAAAATTTTGCCCATATCTGATATCTTTGAAGAACAATTTGGAGCGGACCTGGACAAATTTCTATACCAAACCTCATCATCAAGCTCCTCCTTCTGGCAATCCCAATCAACGCTGGATGCACAGCTGGCTCCACAGCTGGATGCACCGCTAGCTGCCCCGCTATCTGCCCCGCTATCTGCCCCGCTTTCAGCACCGTCTTCCGCTTCAACTGCCGGCAGGTGAGCGACATACAGAGGCATTGTGCGCATATATGCAGGTTCACTAGTCGCAAGGGCAGAGTGCTCCGAGTAGTGCTGGAATGCTGGAGTAGTCGGCTCAGGTGGCGAATCCGGCTTGCATGGCTTGAGTTGCTTTGGGTCACGAGGACAATCACCAGGTTCGAAGGCGGCCTTGGGTTTCCTTAGGCGTTGTTTCTTTTTTCTCTCAGATAGGCAAGGCTCATCGGCGCGCGCGTAGATGCGCATTGCGACGTTCATGCGCAATCGAGTTGGGTCACTAAAGAGTACTCGTTCTTTCTCTTCACACCACCACCACGTGTAACCCTGAGTTGGATGCGTGTACATGTCCCATTTGAGAATTTCCCGATTTGCGAGCACTTCCTCTACCGTTGTCTTCCGGTCGTCAGCGGCTACAAAGAGAGACATATCACTTTTCATGAACCCTTCTACAAACCATTTTTTGATATGTTCTTTGGTAAATGGCCCTTGTTGAATATTCTTATTGTTCATGTAATAGAATAGGCAAGACATAATTACGCTCTCAACCTTTACTTCACTCCCGTCAGTGCTGCGAAAAAGTGACATGTCACTTTGCATGTACCCTTCTTCAAACCAGATTTCAATTGTATCGGATGGGAATGGTCCTTGGCGATCACCGTTCATGTCATTGTAGAAGAACTCCGCACCGAAATCACCCACCACCGAAGTGTGCGGTTTGGGCGTTGGCGATGAAATCTCGATTAATGGATCGAAGTGCAAACCTTTGGCCACTTGTTTGCCATTGACAATCCAATTGATGATGTGTACAGTTTTGAGAGTTGCATCATCTTCGAAATTTGGAGTAAATCTCTGAGAAAGAGCTTCGTTATATTCCAGCGTGTATATGTCTACCGCATGAACCTGAATCGCGCAATTCATATTCAACGACATGGTGATAATCTCTTCATGTGTCCCCCAGATGCCGTACTCGAGTTTACCCGTGAGAGCAGAACGCCAGTGTTTAGACGTCATACCGAAGATCTCTTCAAAGGTGTTGTACAAACACTCACCTTCGCCTCCAACGTCACGGAACTGGAGATTCACGTTGTATCGAAGACTAATATATTTTGCAACAATTTCACCGTTCGATAGATCCTCTGTATGTGTCTCTTCTTCTGTGTCTTCTGGGAAGAGAGCGCGACTCATTTCGCTATCGACTCTCGTCTCGATCCAATTTTTGAGGTCTTCTCCTTCATTGGACCGCGAAGTGAAATTACGTCCCATCAACCCTCTTTCCTTTATGTTAAAAGGAAAATCCAACACCGAGTTAATTAGTATAATCGACTCCTCTGTGATTGGGGGCCCCAAATCCACTGCACGCTGGTATGCTCTGGTGTACATATTTAGTGCACGCACGACATCCTTCCAGACATTCCTGATGATGGTGTCTGATTTAAAGCATCGGGGACCATTTGGAAAAGCTAATTGCGAATTCAGACAAACCATTCTTTTCTTGATGAACTCAATCTCCTGGTAGACCTCTTCAATTTTATCGAACCCAAATGTAACCGTCGGCTCCATAGCATCATTGTCAGTATCGCCTAGTATGTTGTCGGCCCACATCTGTAGAGACCTTATCGTGTGCATCTTGTGTGTATACATGATTAGCATTTTATCGCGTTCGGCTTGAAGATTTGCAGAAGCTCTCAACATGGTCCTTTCCAAGAGATTACTAGCGTGTCTTCGCTCCGCAGCAGTACCTCCTCTTTGCTTGTATACATCAAGTCTTTCCATCAAACTTCGTGTCCTGGCATCAATATTTACAAATCTCCAATTAATGGGATGGAACTGATTAAAATACCCGTGACGACCAAGTAATGGTGGCCATTCCCATTTTGGCCACCAACTAAGAATGATGATCTCCCAGACAAATCCCATCCCATTTTCGATGCTCATGCGATACATCTTCCACGTAGCTCTGTCAACCATGAAGATGGAACGGCAGGCGTCGAATGAAGTCATACACGCAGAAATGACACACAGTGCGAGCATTGGAAGTTTACGCATCCAAGGAGTAGCATGGACTTTGCTCAATTTCCAATATGACATAGGAGGTGCTTTGTAATCGCACCCAGCGAAATCCGAGTCTTGATACAGTGTCCGACCGTCGTATGCATCGCCGCCACGGCTCCACCCCTTCATCGAAGTCAGTTTACGCCGCACTCGAGCCGCACAGATAATTCTACACGTTTACATATTTAGCGATTTGCCACTTGGAGGAATTTGCGCGTTTGTTCATTCGCTGAACCAAACTTACCCTCTCTTACGTCGCTGAGGTCTTTTCTTCTGTTTTCTTGATCGGTTTTTTCTTGACTTCCAAGTTCTAGGCAATCGAGCATCGCAGCGCGCCTCGTGTGCGATTTTATTGAGTGTCTGTCTGCAAGTCAATGAAAAAATGCTTGTGTGTAGCCGCAGCCATGTCGAAAAGAATTCGAATAAAATTACACAGTAAGTTTGCAATCTTCTACGATCATAATTAAAAGCGTACTCCCGCGTGGCGCAGGACATAGCACGCCAAGAACAAAAAAAAAAACTCGCGGCCCCCGCTTCTAGCACGGGACGTAGCCACTAATGTATTCCCCAGAATGCGCAATTTTCTGACGATGCCGTAGATATGCGAGCATCGAAACTTTCTGAGGTGCGCCTCATGTGCTTGTGTCTAGCCGAAGCTGTGTCGAAAAGAATTCGACAAAAAAAGACACATCGCAAAAATCAAATCCGACGAGCATTCACGACGCGTCATTGTATATCCTCTCGCAATTGAGCGAGCTCAGCCATGCGTAGCTCTTCTTCTTCAAGCTCAGCCATGCGTAGCTCTTCTTCTTCAAGCTCTTCGCTCCGCATTGTTGTCGCATTTTCTCCCTTTTGGATTATGAATCCTTTCTGAGGAACCCAACCTGCCCTGCCAGTCCTCATGGACAACCCAAAGAAGAAATCACTCCTCGTGCAGAATACGAGAATGTCGTAGATATGTCCACTTCCGTCGCAGGGCAAAGGTTCATTGATTGAATTCCAACGCCATGGCTGTATCACAGGAAATTTCTTCGTGATATTCAACTCGGCAGTCGAATCGGAATTATATCTCGAGGAAAAAACTTCTTGGTGGTACTTATGTACGCAGGACGTCTCATCTTGATGCTGCAAAATCCGTCGTCCGGCTGCGCCCCAATCGGCTGCGCGCCAACGTCGTCCGGCTGCGCCCCAATCGGCTGCGCGCCAATCGTTCTGCACATTGGGCTGTGGCGCGAAATTGGCCAATCCAGGTAGACCTGAGGTAGTGTCATTCTATAATGACGAAAAACCAACTCTTTTTATTATGTCGTCATGGTAACTCTTGGCTCGTATTGTTAAATTATCTCTACACAGGGGGCACTCCTGTGTGAAGTTAGCTTTCCAGTATTTACTGATACAACTTTTGTGAAATTTATGGCCACCACGGCAAGGAAGTTTTATTACTTGAGCACAGGGTGCTGTGAAATCACCATCAACAATTTCTTCGTTTAAAGGCTGCAAACAAATAGAACAATCTTCGGCAAAATCCCCCCAATCCAGATCCGGTGGATCTACTTTAAGGATGCGTGGTTTGCATATAGCATATGGTACATTATTTTTTTGCACACGTGCTGAAACCCAATGCGAAAATGGTACATTCGAATATTTAAGAGTGGTTATTGGATACTTTGGATTTCTCTTAATTTTAGAATTAATTTTGTCTACCGCATGAAAAACAGGTAAAAGTTTGTCTACCGTATCGTAAATAGGTAAAATATTCATCTTTCTTTTTCCATCCAATCTATGTAAAATTGGATTTAGAAGACATATTTCAAATTCCCTTCTGTCGTCCTCAACCGCATACATATTCACATTTACATATTTTCTTTCTCCAATCAAAAAAAGATATATAGGCATGTATTTGGTTGTATTCCCAACTATATATATGTGATGTCGGGGTTTCGTGATATTATTAGCAAAGGAAGTTGACAATACAGAGCATGAAAAGAAATTTGTATTGCTATCATCCATTACTCCATTTAAGTCGTTCCTGTAAAGTTCAATACCTTCCGGAATCATTGGCAATTCAATTTCATATTTTTCTTCGATGTCTTTTATTCTCTGCAGAAACCTGAACTCAGTCATATTAGCATTTTTCCAATCTAAAGCTATTTTCGCAAGCTCAGTGTAAGCTTTATCGACATGAATTTTGAAATTAGCTAACATAGAATAAATCGGTGGAGGGACTGGGCTTAGATAATTTATACCATGTCGGTAGTTAATACCGAAAACTACATGCGAATGAGCAACAGTAGGTACCTTACGAATTATCTTATTGTAATTATACAAATATCCTACATTTTCTACATATACAATGTCATCTTCTTTGGATCTGTTCCATTTGTCTACAATTAGCGCAAGTGAAGCACTTATAAACAAAAAAAGTATAATGTAATTAGTGTAATCTGTACCTTTATAAATTAGTAATCTATTAGTTGATCTACTCTTGTATGTATCTTTTTTTTCCTTCTCGCCGAAGGGAAAAAAATTCTCGACGAGTGGACGAAATAAAAATAATGGCAATAATAATGGCACTGACATTTAATACAATTTAGATTTTTTTTTTTTTTTCGTAAAAGACTATTGGAAATAAAAAAACTTGAGTGCTCAGTCGGTCAGCTTGTTCATACCTTCTCGACGTGGTTCACGAATTCCACGCGACGGCATCAATCCCTGAATGCGAAATAAGTCAATCCGCATTTTATGAAGTTTTTTCGGAGGGAGAAGAAAGCTGGTCCAAGGGTACATCACAAATTCATGAATCCGGTCGAATACATGTATGATTGCAGTCTTCGAGAAAATCCGTTCGATGATAAACTTGTACTTCTTCATGATTTGATCCTCAAGTTCCCTTTTTTCCTCGAGTAACTTCTCGAGTACCTTCTGGAGTACCTCACGACCATAGCGTTCAAAATCACGACAAGCAGAGTACTTATTCGCTGTTCTCACAACCACGTCGTAATTTCTTGAAATCTCTTCGTCCATTATCTGGAGAATTCGGTTCATCTCTCCTGGTCCTTTATAGACGACAGGATTGCTGTCACCAAAATCCGCGTCAGACATGTTCGGCCATTCGCACCATGTATTTGTTGAAGGGAAACCCCACAATCCCGTCTTTGCCATGGTATCGAGATACACCTTGATGTAGTTGGCGCAATCCTGGAGCGGCGAATGGCGTATAGACGTGCATGACTCATTGACTAACTTCCAACGACAACCGTGCTGTGTCAATTTGAACGCGGAAGTTCTTGTCATTTTAATCTTTGCCTCCTTATTGTACGTCGACGTGATTGTCATGCACAAATCCTGTGCCTTGCGCGCTTCATCCACTGATTCAAATTGAAGATAAATCGAGCTCATATCGTCCCTTAAATGCCAGTTACGATATGAGCTAGCATCCACAATGTAAGCTTTCGTAGCTGGCGCACCCAGAAGTCGCATTTCTCGCAGTATCCGCATGACCGTCATCTGAGTAGCATCCTCCTCACGCATGTACATATGCAGAAACGGACGCTCCGCTGAGATATCCTTACCTGTCAGAAGCTGCGTCCAATCGGCCATCGTCTGTAGGCACCAGTCAGCTGCACGAAAGCCTTGCAACAAAACATCAGCGCCATGTGCACTTAGAGATAGGCTGTTGTCGCGGAATGCGAAAATGTCGTTCAGTCTCCACTCCCTTCGTTTTCGAGGCTTGATCAGCCTCTTGCCATGAGGTGTGAGAACGTCAATAATGTGATTGGTATAGTTGAACTCCCAGCCGAAGAAGCGCATGAACTTATACAACAGAGAAGCCAATGAGTCAGGTGGCACCTGGAAGGATTTGATCTTGTCGAATGCATCATTGACATGATTCCCGGCGCTATAATCGATTTGAATAGAGTTGAATACAGTCGATTTGAATAGAGCAGACAAGCAGACATCTTCATCATCCGGGTTAAATACTTGTGGCAAGTGAGGTTCTTGAAGACCTACTCGCAAGAAGTACATCCAAAGAGTCGTCATAGCTTCTCCTTGAGGTATGAGGTCGGGTGCAATGAAGCCGCTAAATCTTGCCCATTCTTTCAAAATAATCGCACCAAGTCGAAAATTCGGATTCAGATCCATGAGCCTCTTGATGTAATGCGTTGCTGTAATATCCATATATCCACGTGCACCTGTAGTGAGGACGACTTGGGGACGATTCTTCTCCAGCTTGTCGGTCAAAATGAGGCAAAGTGAGTCACAGGCATCAGATGTGTACTTCGATTTACATTCGATGTAAAAACGCTCCTCGAGAATTTTTCCAACATCACACAGAATGTCCTTCCGTTCCCATTCGTCTTGAAATTCAAATTCGTCCAACCCAGATCTCATGACCACCAAATCATATGTCGATCCAATCGTTACCGCTCCGGTCGCGTGCGATCCAATTACCTATCAATTCTGTATTTCACAGTTACCTTGCTTTATATCTAGTATTTTTTTCTATTTTAATATGTATATATATTTTTGGAGAGGGTTTATATCAAGCAAAGCTTTGCACCTCGAGTCGGTACCAGCCACCCAACATTCTTTGAATGTCATCGTGCACGCGCTGAACGTACTGTATATCGCTTTGAACATGTCTTCGGATATCCTCTAAGTGCTCCGAGATTGTGCCATCCAACCAGCCCAAATTGCTGGGCGTCATAGAATCATACGTTCGGTATGGCCCCCTTTCGCATGTGGGTACCTTTGCACTGCATATTAGTTTCTGCATGTGACTCTAGCAAAAATTATAATTAAACGATAATAAAAAAAAAAAAATATATATTAAAAATTTATCCAGACAATCCTTCTGAAGAAAATTCCAAGGGTGTGTAAATAAGCATACTGAAGTGCCAACTTCTGACCTTCCTCAGAAACGTCCAATGAAAGACCACCATTGCGAGCGAGGTGTAGAAAAAGCACATGCTCCAAATAATTGGAGTAAATGGCTCTGCAGGGAACGGAGTAAGAATGGGTGGAAAGGAAGCGATCATGCTCGAGCCTTTGTCGCAATTCCACGCGGATGTCTCCTGACCGCGTTTTTGGGGGGAGAGGACCTGTACCCGCATGTGAACAGAATTCAAATTTGACGAGCGCGGCGTTAATCACTTTCGAATGGCACGGGATCAAAAATTTGCTGAGAGCATTCCTTATCCTTCAGAAATACATTGCTCACGAATGGCTCAGAAATGGCTCGTTTGACGAAAACATCTGTCAGGGATATCCAGATTGGCGCCGCGAAAATACGAATAAAGATGTCAGCTTCATCTCAAACTCCACTGAAATGGTTAGATGATAAAATACAACTAAGATACATAATTGGTAGAGAAAACGAAAAGGTCAGAAGTTCAAGTAAACTCGCACTTCTGGGGAAACTCCAGGAGACCTCGGCGGAACTAAGGTATCTTCTAAAATGTGTTGCCAAGGAGAATCATCGAAATCGCCCAAAGATGCGACAGTATCACATTCGGCACTACTATAGAGACTGGGCGTGAACGTTGGAATAGACGGTGCTAAAGGCAACGAATACTCGTTGTTAGCGGGGATGTCACGAGGGACTACTGGCGGTGGAGTCTCGCTCCTTGTCGTAGGCGGAGGAGTAAAGACTCGTCCCTGGAGCTCTGCCGGTGTATACGATCGATTCTGGATGCGGTGTCGCCGAGCCGTACCTTTTACAACAAATCAAAAATATGTATTAACAAACGAGATTAACTAATAATTTAAATGTTCCTTTGAATAACATGGAAAGGAAATTTGTGCAATTGTGACTCGCTATACTCCAAAAGCAAGTTGCCTGCAGATGAAGCTTGTCCTTGAAGTTCAGCGAAGCGAATCGCAGGAGGATAGAAGAATACCTCAATTTTGTTGCTATAGCTTATTCTTTTCTTTCAACTAGCGCATTAACATTTTACGTGACAATTGTTCTTATCTTTGGAACTTCAACTTTTGATGACTTAGTAATTGACCCCATCTTGAAGGCCGTGCTCCGACGCCGACGCGACAAACGGAGTGTTCGGAGTGACCAACGCCATTTGCCACAACTTGTGAACCAAGGAAAGTTAACTCTCAAATGTGAAAGTCAGCATAGCTAAACGGTAGATGTATGCACACTTAAACAACTTCTCTACACAAACGCAAATACACGTGGTTTTTCAGTGGCTCACTGATGTGCGGGCGCACGATTTCATATACTGAAGTTTGTCGGTAAAAAGTTCAATGGAGTGAAAACTAGTGAACAAGTAAGAAACAGCCCCTACGCACCAGTATTTGGAAAAGAAAACAGCCGAAAAGTACCGCTATAAATAGCAATGTCCAACGGAAAAAATGTACACTTCAGCATTTTTATGCGATGCCTTTTTTAAACTTTCTTATTTACATCGCGCCAAGTGTTTGGCGATCAAGAAAGTTCCAATTATTGAAAGATACGAAAAATACCTTCAATACGCCTTTTGCAAATGGCGCAAGGCCTTTGTAGTCTTTGCAAATCCTGCGCACATGGACCACAAAAATGGCGGTGACCACACGGGTAAATAGCTGTATCCCGAGCACTAACCAAGCAAATTGCGCAAGGCTCCCTCTCCTTCTGCAGATTAGATAGCTCATGTTCTTTCCTAGCAAGCTCAAACTCCAGCCTTCCGATTAGAAGTCTTTGCTTCGATCTCTCTTCAGCGGATCTTTCTAAAATGGTCCGCCGATTAAAGCCAACCAACGCTTCCGATGTGGGTGAGACATTCTCTATTAAATTAAAGAAACCATCTCTTAAATTCAAAATAGCAGGATTCCCGTGTGGAAGTGAGGAATATGAGCGAATCCAGTGTTCTATGATACTAATCTGACCTGCGTGGCGAATACACACCGTTTGCTCTCCGTGGAGATTCTCTTTAGAGATGATTTCATTGGAAATGAAACACCTTTTGTCCAAACAGTGAGTATGTTCAGCAGCTTCAAAAATCTCAAATCCGACAAGTCCACGGATTTCGTAGCCTCTCCTTACCATTTTTACGAGACGCGAAATTATTTGAACACGGTATGCAACACGATAGCTCAGCAATTCATCCACATATTCTTTCTTCCCATCAAAATCTATCTCGGGATGATCATAATAGAAATGCTGTGGAATATCTATAGAAGTAGTTAAGCGAAAAGAATTTTCATCGGACACACCTGTGGCACACCAAGTATCATTAGCCATATGACACATGTATGCTACTTTCTGTACGATTTGCTTTCCTAGAGTATTCATAACGTCTACATTTTCTTGTGCATTACAACCATGAAAAGCGGAATAATGAACACCTTTGGCCAGGAGAATCATATCAACATCTAAACAGTTGAAAAGAGACCATGGACCATAACACGTGTCGTAGAGATGTTCATCCCATTCCGTTTTGCTCATATCTTTTCTTGGTGTGACGACGTCGATGGTAAAGCGGTGGACGGGTACCTCTAGCTGGCTGCTTGCCTTGGATTGCTCCTTTTATATGAATAATAATAATTCGACGTAAATAATTTCTGAAGCTGCAGAGCCAGCTGCAGAGCCAGCTGAGCCAGCTGCAGAGCCAGCTGCAGAGCCAGCTGAGCCAGCTGAAGAGCCAGGCATCACGAACATTACGTCAGCGAAAAAAAAAAAATATTGCAGAGCCAGCTGACACGAGAGGCATCGCCTCTCGTTTGTAGAGGGCCTGATCGAATCTTCGGCGCTTGACGTCCTCGGTCCGCGGACTTACTCGCACCGTTGCTCTCGGAATCTTGTAGTCGTACGTGAGGGTCGTGACCTTGAACCTTTGCGAAAAGCATGGATGTTGGTGGTAATCTTTTCCTTCTGATTGGAAGACGAACTCGATATACCCATTATTGATGTCCCATTCATTGTCGATAGAAAATCCTTGTGTGAAATTCTGCATGCATGCGATTACTTCTTCAACCGTGCGTGCGAAAATATCGATATCATGGGGAATAGTCAGACGGTCAATCGTGTCGACATCATTTGATGAATCAGCGTAAATCACGTCACCCCGCACACTGGTCGGCAGATGCGCCAGCTTCGGATCATGATCTCGTTTTTCATACTTCTCACGCGTGTTATAGAAGAATTCCGACGACGAAAAGTAGTGCAGGATCATGTCGCGATTATAACCACCAAAGATCACGCCAATGTAAGACAAGAATCTTCCAACAATCTGCATCATCTTGTAGACGAATTTGTCCGCAACAATTTTAGAAACGTCCATATTCCCGTTCTCGAGCCTAGAACTTCGTCAGACAGCGCTGTGTCGCAGATGATTCATCGCTTTCCTTGTCCAAAAATAAATTCTTACAGTATTGTAATCATGAAAAATGCAAGCAAATTGCCGAAAATGTTTGTACTTTTATTTTTAATGATGTCCTACCAGTATTTTTCGTATTCCGAACCTGTATCAAATTTATCGTATTCCGAAACTGCTAATTGCAAAGTTATCGAACTGCAAAAAGGGCGTTTGTGCGGCGCTCACGCATTAAATAACGTTTTGCAACAAAATCTGATACCTTGTAATAAATTCAACGATTTGAAGAAACCAATTCGTGTAATTTTCGAAGAAGTAAATAGAGATGTAATACCTCCTCCCGATAAGACAGAGGTGTATGATTGGGAACAAAAAGACGAAGATTTTTCAATAGAATTCATGGTTTATGTAATTTTGTACACAGTTGGTAAATGCTCTCAACTGTCATTTGATGATTTAAGCGATGGATATTTGAAGACAAATGTTTATAATACAATATTAAATTCAGGAAAAAAAACGATAATTCTAAAAGACAGCCACTACACCGCATTAACCGAAGCGTCCGATGGAAAGTGGTGTCACATAGACAGTAATCCCCCCGATAGGGGAAGCGTACACTCATATACTCAAAATGAGATGTACGACTACTTGTATAAAGAGAAAATCTTTCGAACTGGCGTGTTCTATATAATTATCGATAAAATTACATCCAATATTCCGATTACTTCAGCTGAAGGACAAAAAAATCTAGAAGACCATTTAAGAAAGAATTTACTTCCGGTTCCGAAGCCGTCGGGCGGTCGTTCGGAAAGTAGTCGATGAAGCAATCTTTTCAATCTTGTGAAAATTTTGCGAAATGTCTTGAGTGTATGAAAAACAACTTTACTTCCGTGTATGCAGAAGTTCGACTAAGACTAGTATATTTACACATTGCTCAAATTTTATATCGTCTCCATATACATTATAGTATTTCTGGAAAACTTCTTCTACTCGATTGTGTACGATCCAACTTATGTCGACAGCTTTGTGTGGATCGATGAACACATCAGGAGTCGCTGCCCCGGATTCGTCGGAATTACTTATTGCCAATCGCTCTAGCTCCGCGTTCGCACTTAGGTACGACATGCGCCGACCTTTTTTTGAAGTCGATTTAGTTCCTAAAAACGTAATTTGCAACAAATGCAACGAATTCACAAAAATCGCGAAACTTTTTTTGCAAGCTAGAGAACGTCGAAGACGCAACTTAGCTGCTGACCGATCACTGCACGAGCTTCTCGCACCGGAAATCAGAGCATCGCAGGCGCGCCCCCTGCGCGTATTGAAAGAAGCGAACAATAATAACTACGTTCTCTTGACTACCAATTGGCGTCTACAGAATGGGCATACCAATTTTTTCAATGAGCAGTGGCATAAGTAGCACATTTGATGACCGCACGAATAATCATAATACATTGCACAATGCTCATAACATATACCGCAATACATGAGCAAAACTCATTGACATTAATACAAATGGCCCCTCACCGAACGCGATATTCGAACGAGTAATTCATCGATCTTCCACATTGCAAAGAAAATAGCTTCCAAACACACTCAACCTAATCGAAAATTACAAAAACTAGAAGCCGACTTCAGCGCAATCACGCGCGGCTTTTTCTTCAAAAGTAATAACAACAAAATTACACCAAGGCACTTAATCGCCAAGTAACTTCGCTGGAAACGAATACTAGCACTACTGCTTATACCACTCATCATTCTTCTTATCGTAACGCCACACATCGTCCCAAAAATCTGGGGTTGACGGACGATCACCGCCTGCGGAGACGAATTCCTCATCGCCGCATTCCTCCGGAGTCGTGGTTACAAGTGTGTCAACTTTGTAATATGTCTCTGTATGCGAAAGTACATATCTAAGTGAACCCTTGTAACGTAAGATACTTCTCTTCTTTCGACTCCAAACGATGCTACGGTCATCGATGGGAATGAGGATCATGATTCCCAATTCATTTATCAATTGCTTGATAAAGGGACCAAATGCGGTCCGGTACACCTTCACCCTGGTCTTGCATTTGAATTGGACATTATATATTTTCGCTTTTTGAAGCTCAGCCAGCAACTCTTCAGAAGCATCTGTGCACTTCGGAACTTTAGTGCTGAAGCCGATATTTGGATGTCTTGTCCAGCGAACCGCTTCGCAACTTCTGGCGGGTTCCGGTCCCATACGCATCGACTCAAGACCTTTTTCTACACATTGAACGAAGATAGCAAATCGGAGCTATTACAATTAAATTCAACAAATGTCTCGGGAGCCATCGTCAACAAGAAATAATTAGGCCCTATATAAGCTGACTTGGAGGCTTTGGTGGGAAAATGCCGAAATCAATCATGGCAAGAATTTCTTTTCTGAGCCTTGAATTCCACTTTACGATAAGACATTTTTATTGTATGATGTTTGCGTTACACTAGTGTCGAACTTGATCGGTAAGCGCACCGGATAACAAAAACGACATTCCCTAAAACAAACGACATTATGACCGCGAAGCGTGCAGAGAGGCATGTAATGTCATCACAATTCTTTTCTGAAAAAGGAAATACACAAAATGAAAATACAAAGAAAAAACGTAAGCTGTGTATTTCATCTGTTCACTGTGTTTTGCATTCATTATCCAACTCTTGCATAGCATCACGTGATTGATATTCTAAGATGCGATTGACATCGCTGGTACTGTCTGGGTGACGAAGACGCAAAAACTGAACTTGATTCGAGAATTTAGACCTGGCAGAAGTGATCACGTCCCTAATTCTCTGCCTTCTTTCAGGGGGACAACGATCTGCTGAGCAATTTGCACGGTCCAAGACAGAAAGAATTTGTTTGACAACTTTTTGAATCGGTGGCCATAGATCAAATTCAATGTCACTCATTTGATTAAACTCAAACGACGTAAGATTATCATATCGGGTTTGGAATCGAAGATTCCTCTGAGAAAATTCACAGAGGAGCGATTTCAAATCAGTTGACTTGCCGTCCGATTTACACACAAGAATTCTTTTTATCCAATACTTTTCATCACTTGCCAGATCATAATTCTCAATAAGCATGCACATTTGCCAATTGCGCTCAATTGCCTCAATTGCCTTGATTTGCCTCAATTGCATTGCAGACATGTTGATGACCGTGCCCGGTTACACCATATCAGCGCAGCCCGTCCTTCGAACCATTACGCGTACTACCTTGTTTGTGACAATTGTCCACAGAAGGCAAATGCGAGGGCACAAAATGCGTACTTTTCTGCTGTGACAGTATGGAAAATGGTTTCATTAACGTTTTTATTTTTTTTTTACGTGATGATTGACTTATTTTATTTTCGGCACTGCGTTTCCAAACGTAATAAGTAATTATCTGGAAAAATGCAATAATTGAGGAAATTATTATAATATATTGTAATATCTCGTTTCTCTTCGTCAGCGTTACGTTTTCTTCAAGGAGTCTCTCTTGGCGGGCCACCAAGGGTATCAATTTTCGTAAATTTGCACCGATCGCACATTTATTTTCGCCAATGGCCCATTCTTCGGCGGAATTTTCCGCCAACTTAAAAAGAACATACTGTGAAGTCAATCGGTTGTTGTTTTGTTCTGTACGATCACCGAATAGAGCATGTAACTCATCACACCTCGCTGTTTTGAATACACGATGCTGAGTGCGTCCGGTCACAATATCACTTAGTGTACCTTCAATTCTGATCGCCGCTCCCTCCAAGCCCCCGTATGCACGAGAATCAATGAATTTTTCTCGAAGTTCAACGTCTCTATGACCCTTTAGGTTGTTGTGATTAAGGCCAGGCTTACAAACATATTTAATACTCCTGAGGGAATCCACGTCAGACGGAGTTACAAGCATCGCCAACGTCTCCTTTGACACGACCACGCCATTGTTATTATCTTCATATATTATGAAAACGTGATCATTATATTTATTATCAGCCAGGCCATCCTTGACAATCCCAACATTCTTCATTTCATAGGGATCATAAAATATGAGATTGCTGTAATCGCAGGTCGTGTAATCGCTGTTCATCTTTTTTACTATTATATTTTTTTATACACTGATCATTGATGACCCAGAACAAACCCAACATATGGCAGATGCAAACGCTTCAGCGCAGATGTCTCAGTGGAAACATAATGACTCTGAATCTCCGAAAATGATGGAAACCACGAAAAAAATTACGCGTGCTTCACAGATGGCTTCACAGATGGCTTCACAAACTGAGCCCTGGCTCCACAATTTGCTTTACGGATATCGATCGAAACTTGAGAAAAATCAGACAGCTCGACCAACAAAAAATATGTTTGAAAATGACAAGACTAACCTGGACTCAGGCGCCTCTCTCCAGCGACGCTCCAAGTAAGCTCGTGTGAAAAGCTGTACGGTCACCCGATACGGTGCGCGCGTCTTGCGAATCGTCGCAATTTCTACTACAGCTGGGTAGCTGGCTGTGCACCTGGCTGTGCACCTGGCTGTGCAGCTCCGTAAAGGAGCTATAGAGCCGGCTGTATCAGCAGGTTCTGCAGCTCCGTAAAGGCATTCATTGCCGTATGTACAACTCGCTTTTTATGCGGAATGGCATGGATAATGTTTGGGTTGTACTCATGCTGAGGGATAAGGTCACAAGCACGCTGAACAACTTTAATTGGTGCATTGCAATAGCTTGGATCGTACGTGCAGCCTTCCGGTCGGTCCACCAAAATTCCATTAAACTTTATCTGTAAAGGACCATTTGTGCAAAACCACGGTTTGAAACCATGAGTTGGGTTAAGGCAAAAAGGACTTTCGATAGGATCGAGAATAGTAATCTCTCTTACGTTGGGATGTCCCGTACGAATTACGTCTACGTTGTCGTTTATGTCACAATTAGGAACAAGCGGGATCAAGCCCTGTTGACAAAAAAAAATCCGCATCGTGAAAGTGGTAACCGAGATTCCTGTCTCTGGGCAAGATTCTTGACGGCTACGAAGATCGACAACCAAATTTCTATTCCACGGAACTGTGAATTCCCAAAACATTAGTAGATTTTCATCCGAAACTCCCAACGCTCTGCATCCTATTTGCACTTGTATCGGTGTTGGCTCCACCTCCAATGATCCTTGTGGTACTAGAAACAATTCGTAACCGACACCAAGTGGCAAAGAACTTTCTCCGCAAGTCACGAAAAAACCAGGAGGCGGAATGCGTGTAAGAATGCGTTGATCTAAGCTTACAAGATAACCTGTTCTAAGACCGCATGGCCAGCTTTCAAATCTCTGAGCTTCGCTTAGTTTTGCAAAACATGCTATGTTACACTCGTACCCCCGATATATATACTCAAGTGGTCGATACAGGTACAGTTTATCCAGCAAGCTCTCGTCACAGTCTATAACAAGAAAAATGTCCCTGTTAACTGTGGCTAAATACGCTATGTTAGGAGCTGTCAAAAATAAACAGACGCTGATTATATTTACCGGCTTGAGAGACCGCATGAAATTCTTCGCCCTATGTTCTTTAAGAGCGATATTCATGGCAATCCTATCTCCTGGAGTCTCAATGGAAACTCGAGCTAGCGCCTTGTACTTCTCTTTTTCCTCGTAGGTCAATCTGTTCCATAAACGCATTGCCTCGATAGTCGGCGGAGGAAGCGTCGGTGGTATCGGGATGCCATTGCGCATTTTTACTTCATGAACCAAGCGAGAAACGTAGCTCAGATGATACGCGTATACGTCGATTGATGTCGACAAATTTCAGTCTTCAAGAAAGTCATCGATGCGTTCAAGGAATCAGCGAATCGTTTTGAAAGAAAACACCGAAACGAATAATGTTCTGACTGTCTTCAAATGTCTGAAATGGGCAATGGCTACTACATAGAAAGCTTTTCCCACACGCCCAAGTGATCGCGGCAACATTAATGTCATTCTTATCTGCGAAAAATCGTAGTGAAAAGGCGACACCTTCTGCGCGACGCCCACTACAAAAAATAATCTGACAGCGTCCTTATTTCAGTATGCGCACGCTGCGTCATGGTTAGTGAAATTATCTTTCAACTCTCTCTACGCAGCATGAAGGAGATGAAAACTTCTCTTTCTGCAGCCGTCTCCGCTTCTTCGGCGGATCCCATGGGCTGCTCTACCGCATGAGTCGGGCGCGCGGGACAGCTCGCTTCGTGATTAAGCACCTCCTCGAATGTGCCCACGAAGCCGCACCCGAAGTCGCAATTGTGAGGTACGGCCCAGGTACAGTTCGTTTGAGTCATCCCATCAGGTCTTCGAAGTCATCGGCACTTCCACGCGTGGGCTGTGCAGCGGGCTTTGCAGTGGACTGTGCGGCGGGCTGTGCGGCGGGCTGTGCAGCGGGCTGTGCGGCGGGCTGTGCAGCGGGCTGTGGTGGGCTGTGCAGCGGGCTTTGCAGCGGGCTGTGCGGTGGGCTGTGCAGCGTGTCTGCAGAGCCAGCTGCAGAGACTGCGTGCAGCTCAGCACGCAGCTGAGAGACACGAAGTCGAAGCTCAGCATGAAGCTGAGCTTCACGAGCTTCAAGTCGCTCTTGGTGCCGCGTAAGCTGAGCTTCACGAGCTTCAAGTCGCTCTTGGTGCTGCGTAAGTTGAGAAACGCGAAGTTGAAGTCGCTCTTGGTGCTGCGTAAGCTGAGAAATGCGAAGTTGAAGTCGCTCTTGGCTGTGCAGCGGGCTGTGCAGTGGACTCTCAGCCATATCGAGCTGCTCAAACATCACTGGGCCGTTGAACGACGAAGCATCCTGCGTCACAAATCCCTCAATGCCGGCTGCGGTGCGAACCTTCATGCGCTGGATAGTGCGGTGAACCTGCAGCGGCTGGAGCGGCTCTATCTGCTGCACTATCTCTCCCATGCCGAGTTTCACGTCCAGCGCGGGTGTTGTGAGCTCCAAGCCCGTCCGCAAGACGACCTGCCCATTCATATGCCCGATGACGCGCCAGCTAGGAAACGTGCCGGCGGCTGGCCCGGCGATCCGTGGGTTCTCCGGTTCCTTCATCGCGACTTCTCTTGGAGACGGATGATCTCGAGCCTAACACTTTGTTCACGACGTTTTTTGCTCTTTTATCTTTGCTTTTTCTTCCCCTTTGATTTTCCTGCTCTTCTTTCACAGATGGCTTCACAGATGGCTTCACAGATGGCTTCACAGATGGCTTCACAGATGGCTTCACAGATGGCTTCACAGATGG
>MDTC01194000.1_pt1 | contig 20906 bp, 5 predicted proteins | sample 811181 | NCBI WGS metagenome assembly MDTC01 (sample SAMN05326644, study PRJNA326480) | marine metagenome | isolation source: seawater | place: Pacific Ocean: North | collected 2011 | reverse complement strand
GCTATTGCATTGAGATCTATGGAAATAATTAATGAAATGGAAAAAGATTCAGGAACTAAATTTAAAAACCTTAAAGTTGATGGTGGAGCAAGTAACAATGATCTTTTGATGCAAATACAATCTAACTTATTACAGTCTAGGGTTGTTAGACCAAAGCTTACTGAAACCACTGCCTTGGGAGTTGCATTTTTTTCTGGATTAGCATCAGGTTTTTGGTCATCTATAGATGAGCTAAAATCGATTTGGGAGGTAGATAAAGAATTTTTACCTGAGAATGATGACAGTTGTCGGGAAATAATTGAAAATTGGAATAAAAGAATTAGAAATACTTAAAAAATTAAAATACTTTTAAATAAAATTACAAACTATGGATTCATTTTTAGCAGAATTTATTGGAACAGCAATATTAATGTTGCTTGGAATTGGAGTAAACGCAAATACAAGTTTAAAAGATACTATTGGGGGAAATAACTCCAATTGGATTTTAGTAAGTATGGCTTGGGGGCTCTCTGTTTTTGTTGCAGTTTTCATCACTGGTCAATTTAGCGGAGCACATTTAAATCCAGCCGTTACAATTGGATTGGCACTAATTGGAAAATTTTCATGGTCTTTAGTTCCAACATACTTAATTATTCAGCTCCTCGGAGCAATGTTTGGAAGTTGGCTTGCTTACTTAGTTTATATTGATCATTATCGTGCAACAACTGATGAAAATAAAGCTAGAGGATCGTTTTGTACAGGTCCTGCAATTAGAAATTATAAAAATAATTTCTTTAGTGAAACCGTAGCAACATTTATTTTAGTGTTTGGAATATTTTACATTGTTGAGCCTAACTTAGAAATTAATGGTGAGGTTGTTAATTTTGGTTTAGGATCACTGGATGCCTTACCTGTTGGAATTTTGGTTTGGGTTATTGGGATGACACTAGGTGGAACAACAGGTTTTGCTATTAATCCAGCCAGAGATTTTGGACCAAGATTAGTTTATTCATTAATTCCAAGAAAAAATAAGAATCCTGATTGGTCTTACAGTTGGATTCCTGTTTTTGGTCCATTTACAGGTGCAATTATTGCTGGATTACTTTATAATTTTATTATGTAATGATTAATAAAAATCTTGTTCCGGCTGTTGCAGGCTCATCAGGACTGGTAGGATCATTTTTAATAAAAAATTTAGCTAAAATTCATACTAAGGTAATTTCGTTTTCTCGGAAAGAAATTGATTTTGAAAATACTAATGTGATTAATCAAATCATTGATTTTGATAATTTAGAAAAGGAAACTTTTTTCAGAAAAATTGACCATCTCTATATCTCACTTGGAACTACAATCAAAAAAGCAGGAAATGTAAAAAATTTCGAAAAAGTAGACTATCATTATTGTCTCGAGCTGGCAAAACTAGCTTTTAAATTTGGTGTTAGAAGATTATCAATTGTTTCCTCAGTTGGATCTAATCCCGATTCAAAACTTCTTTATCCTAGAACAAAGGGCAGAATTGAAAAAGAATTAGCAAAAATAGGTTTTGATCATTTGAGTATCATGAAACCCGGAATTATTATGGGAATGCGAAAAGAAAATAGGACGGGAGAGAAGTTGGCTAAGTTTATTTTTAAACTTATTAACCCTCTACTAATACATAAACTTTCTAAATACAAACCCATTCACGCTAATGTGATTTCTAAAGCCATGATTAATATTTTAAATTTAAGTGGAAAAGGAATCTTTGAACTTGAATATAAAGATTTAATAAAATTTTCAAAAAAATAGTAATAACTTAAGTTGCCTAATTTTTATTTACTCAAATAGGAATCTTATATTTATAGCATGAGAAAATATCTCTTATATTTTGCATTATTAATATTTGGAAATTCCTTTTCTCAAAATGTTCCTGTTGCATATGATTTATCCGTTTCTTTTTATAAAGATTCTAGCGGAATTATTCAGCTAGTTGGATCCGACCAAGACGGTGATGATTTGACTTATGTGATATATACAGTCTGTTCGGGAACTATTCAGTATACTGATGATGGGGTTTTTCAAGCTCCTGGTTCGACCAGTGATCACGGAAGACTTATTTATAAACCTTATAAAACATCAGAATACAATTATTTTGTTAATGGAACCGATACGTTTGAGTATTTGGTTAGGGACGAAGACGGAGATAGTGCTCGTGCAACTGTTACTATTAAAGTCTATGATGAATATTTAAACCCTCCAACTTTGATAGGTGAAATTGACGGAGAGGCGGAAGGAGATAATTTTGGTCATGCAATTTCTTTTAGTGAAAATGGAAACATAATGGCAGTAGGAGCTCCAAATAATGATGCCGATGTTGTAGATTCAGAAAAAGGTAGCGTTAGAGTTTACCAGTATAGTGGGTCAGGAACAGATTGGCAACAAATTGGAAATGATATTGATGGAAGTAACGATGGAGATGAATTTGGATCAAGTGTTTCTTTAAGTGGAGATGGAAAGATTTTAGCTGTTGGTATCCCAGAAAACGATGATGCAAAAGCTAATTATAACCCTGGCCAGGTTAAAGTTTATACTTATGATTCAGAGACTACTACTTGGAATTTAACAGCGACAATTAGTCCAAATATTACGGAAACTGGTATCAATAAAAAAGTTTCAGAACAATTTGGTCATGATGTTAGATTAAGTCTTGACGGAAAAACACTCGCCGTAAGTGACATATGGTTTAATAAAGATGGTGGTGTCGATGCTGGAAGGGTAATGGTTTACAAATACGATGGAACCACTTGGAATGCAATTAGTGGAGAATTAGAATTGGTCGGAGGGGGCGGTGATAATGCAAGTTGGGGAATTGCATTAAGTGCAAGAGGTGATATTTTGGCAGTTGGTATGCATGTAAATGATGAAACTGCTCGAGATGCAGGTAAAGTCGTAGTCTATGAATATAATAAATCATCAAATTCTTGGGATACAAAAGGAACTTTATTAGGTTCTTCACAGTATGAAAGGTTCGGTGCTGCTGTAGATCTAAATGGTGATGGTAGTACTCTTATAGTTGGTGCTCCACACTTTAGAGAAAATAGCACACGAACCTACCTGGGAAAAGTAAAGGTATTCAAGTGGGACGGATCAGCATATTCTATTTTGGGACAAGAAATTATAGGCTCTGACAAGTATGATTATTTTGGGGCTCAGTTATCCATTGATAGCCAAGGAAGTACAATTGCTGTAATGGGTCCAGGTCATGACGCAGATCCAGGAACAAGTGCCGCATATTTTAATAAAGGTAGGGTTCGAGTATATAATTATGATGAGACATCTACTAGTTGGATACAAACACCAACCAGTTATGATTTTGATGGAGAAGCTGATGGTGATCAAAATACTGGAAGTAATAAAGAGTCTAGAGGACATGCTGCAGTTTTAAGTGCTGATGGTTCTGTACTTGCTTATGGTGCTAACGAAAATGACGGTAATGGTAGTAATTCAGGCCATGTCAGAATGTATAGATTATTTGAAACACAAATAAAACCAACTGTTACAAGTAAAATGGTTGATGATTTTCTTCTTTATGAACAACAAACTACAGATGAAGAAATTACACTTGATGGATCAGATCCTGATAGTGGACCAAGTGATTTGGTTTATATAATTACACAACTAGAAACAGCAAAATTATTTGAGGGAGATACTCCAATAACTAAAAGCGACCTTCCCTACACATTAACTGGCAATAAAGTAAAGTACAATAGTAATTCAGACACGATTGTGAATGATGAATTTTATTTCATTGCTCAAGACGGAAAGGCTAGTAGTTGTCCAGGAAGGATCCAATTGACTGTCATTCCAGATAATGATGCACCTGTAGCTATTGCGCAAGAAACTTTAACAACTGATGAAGATGTAGCACTAAGTATTACTCTTGCTGGTACGGATGTAGATTCACCAACCAGTGATTTTACTTACATTATTGGAACGTTACCAAGTAATGGAACTTTAAAACAAGGAGATACTGAAATTAATGCTGCTGAAACCTCACTAACAGGAACAGATATCACTTATACCCCAAATTCTAATTATTCTGGAAATGATTCATTCACCTTTAAAATAAAAGATAAAGGGGTGAATTCTGACGGAGTGACCGATGTTGAAACTAGTGATGCGGCCAATATTTCTATAACTGTAAACAATACAGATAACGATCCTCCGGTTGCTGAAAATAAATCCATTTCTGCAGGTCAAGACACGGAAACTTCTGCAATTACACTGGTCGCTTCAGACCCTGATTCGGATAATTCAACATTAATATATTCCATAGCAAGCTTACCTTCAAATGGTATTTTGAAAGATGGTGGAACTGAAATTACTGGGGCTGCTGATTTAACTGGAGCTTTAACTTATTTACCCAATGATGGTTATGCTGGAAATGATTCATTTACTTTCACAGCAAAAGATGATCAATCTGCTGTAAGTGCAGCAGCAACGGTATCCATTTCAGTTTCTGACACAAATGATCCACCAGTAGCAACTGCTAAATCTATTACGGTTAATGAAGATGTTGAGTCTGAAACAATAGTTCTTGAAGCAACAGACCCCGACGCAACAGACACTACATTTACTTTTTTCATAGCTAGTCTCCCTTCAAATGGTACTTTAAAAGACGATGGAACTATTATTACTGGTCCTACACAAATCTCAGGTGCATTAACTTATTTATCCAACACTAATTATGTTGGGGACGATTCTTTCACATTTACTGCAAAAGATGATGAATCAGCTGAAAGTACTGCAGCAACCGTGTCAATAACAGTTAACAATACTAATGACCCACCTGTTGCCGACAATCAATCCGTAACAACAAGAGAAGATACTACAACAAATCCTGTTATTACTTTGACGGCTACTGACCCTGATACATCGGATACATCTTTTACTTTTACAATTAAATCTCTTCCCACAAATGGTGTTTTAAAAGATGGAGATAGTGAAATAAATACAGTTGATACCGATTTAAGTTCTGCCACATTAACTTACACTCCAAATCTAAATTATAATGGAAGTGACTCATTTACCTTTACAGCTAAGGATGATGAATCAGCCATAAGTTCATCAGCCACATTAAGTTTAACTGTTAGTCCCTGGAATGATCCACCAGTTGCAAAATCTCAAGATTTAACAACAGATGAGAACGTTGATTTGTCTATTACGGTTTCAGGAACTGATATAGATGGCGATACATTGACATATGTTTTGTACACTCTTCCATCAAATGGAACTTTGAAACAGGGGGATACATCAATTCAAGCTTCGGATATTCCTCTTACTTTATCTTCTAATGATTTCACATATGTTCCAAATACGGGTTATAATGGTGCAGATTCATTTAAATTTAAAGTTAGAGATTTAACTCCTGATTCATTTGCAACTGCAAATAGTATGGAATTAATCAAAAATGCAGGAACTCCAATTACCTATGAAACGGAGTATGGTAAAACTTACTTTTTAATTCAATCAACCCCTACAAAAATGGATTGGCCTGATGCTAAGGCTCTAACAGATTCCTATTATGGAGCTAGAATGTATGTTGTTATTAATGCTGATATGGAAAAAGCAGTATACGATGCATTACAATCAATGAATCGATTAGACGGACCGTTTTGGATGGGTCTTTTCCAAGACAGAAATGCAGACGATTATGATGAACCTGACAAGGGGTGGTATTGGGTAAATGGAAACAAATTAGGTGATGGTTATGTTAATTGGGGAGAAGATGAACCAAATAATTCTAATGATATTGAGGACTATGGTCAATTTAATTATGGAGACAAGGGAATTAAGTGGAATGATATGGAAATTGGAAAAGGTCAATCATATGCTTTGTTTGAATTCACTGCTGAGGATAGTTCCGCTGATATAAATATTACAGTATCCGAATTCAATGATCCTCCAGTTGCTACTCCTCAAAGTGTTTCGACAGATGAGGACGTGGAATTAGACATAACACTAGCTGGAACCGATTCAGAAGGTTCTACTTTGTCGTATATCGTATCAGAGTTACCAACCAACGGCGAACTAAAAGATGGAAGTGAAACAATTAAAACTGATGACCTTCCTAAAACTCTATCATCTAGTTCTGTTAAATACATTCCAAACAATTATTATAACGGTTCGGATTCATTTAAATTTAGAGTAAAAGATACTGGAAATTCAGATGGATCTAATAAAAAAGAGAGTTCTGACGCGGTTATTTCTATAACAATAAATTCAATCAATAATAAACCTGTTCCCACACCACAATCACCGCTAAAAACAAAAGAGGATACACCAATTGAAATTACTCATACTGGAACAGATCCTGACGGAGATAATTTAGATTTTATAATTATGACTCTGCCTTCTAACGGAAAACTTGAGGATAGTGGTACCGAAATTACAAGTGGAGATCTTCCTAAAAAACTATCGACTGAAAAAGTTACTTATACTCCAAATGATGATTTTAGTGGGACAGACAGCTATTCTTTTAAAGCCAATGATGGAATTGTTGATAGTGACTCAGCAGCATTAATTGAGTTGAATATCGATAATGTAAATGATCCACCAAAGGCCGATAACCAAAGTTTAAAAACTAATGAGGATACTGAACTAAAAATCACTCTTACTGGAAGTGATCCTGAAAATGATCCACTAACATATATTGTTAAAACACTTCCAGCGTATGGAAAATTAATAGAGAATGGGAATGTTATATTGGAATCAGAACTTCCAAAACTTCTGCCTGCTGATTCTTTAACTTACGTTCCTGATGCCAACTACATTGGAAATGATTCCTTTGATTTTATAATTAATGCTAATTATTTAAATTCTTTTACAAAAGCTAATGGCTTAAAGTATATTAGTCAAAATGGAGTCCCAGTTACTTATCAAAAACCAAAAGGAAAAACATATTTCTTGATTCAAGAAAATACAGGTGTTGCAGGTAATAATCCAATTGATTGGACTGATGCTCGTGATTTGACAAACTCTATTGAAGGTGCAACGATGTATATTATTTTAAATGCTGAAATGGAATTATTGGTTTGGAATGGTTTGAAATCAATGGGTTTAACCGGGCAATCTGACTTATATTACTGGATTGGTTTGTTTCAAGATAGAAATGCAGATGATTATGATGAACCTGATAAAGGTTGGTATTGGGTTGATGGAGTCAAATTAGGTTCTGCTGAACGTCGATATACCAATTGGTATCAAAATGAACCTAACGATGCAGGTGGTGAAGATTATGCTCAATTTGAGTTTAGTAGTAACGGACCTGATGGTATTAAATGGAACGATATGTCTTTGGGGGCTAATGCTGCAAAATCATGGCCTGTATTTGAATTTGCTATTAGCGGAAGTTCCGATAGTAATACTGCAACAATATCAATTGAGGTTCAAGAGGTCAATGACCCTCCAATAGCCGATAATATTGATTTATCTATGGATGAAGATGGAGAAGTAAATGTTACAATGAATGCTACGGACCCTGAGGGTGCTATAGAAATGAATTATGTTATAAAATCTTTACCAAAAAATGGTAAAATTTCAGAAAACAATGTTGAGTTAAACGATAGTGATATACCAAAGATTTTATCAGGAAAAACTGTAAAATATGAACCTGTTCAGGATTTTAATGGAACTGACAACTTTACTTATAATGCAATCGATAAAGACTGTCCAAATACTAATACTTCAAAATTAGAAATTACTGGAGATTTTACAGCCTCAGCTACTGGATCTAATCCAATGATTATTCCTCCTCAAAATATTAAAGGGAACCAAAGTGTAAATCAGAAACAAGTGGATATTAAATTTACAGTTGGTCAGGGTGATATTTTTCAGAGCTGTGAAATAAAGTTAGATGTCAAAAGTTTTGATGATGGTTTGCAATTTACCATTGACGGAGTAAATCTTTTGAGTTTTTCACAAAAGCATTGGGATCCATCGTTTGGAGCAAATACAACTGAGTTCAGTGGTTCTGGGAGATTTGTAACAAATGGAAACTTATGGCAACCATGGTTAGGAGATGGAAATCCAAAATTAGAAATAGCAACTGGAAAGATTAAACTCATGGTGGATACTAAAAATGGAACAAGAGAAGATGCTTTACCTTTTATGGATCCATCGGCTGATTCAAATTGGGCTAAAGTAAATAGTTTCACTTACGATTGTGAGGCTGGATTTAATCTTTTAATTGGAAATCATAACGGAGGAGGAGGAGCTGGTGGTATTGATGCTGATTTAACTGTTGAAGCTTACATAGTTCCGTGCGAAGAAAGCAATGTAGCCACAGTATCAGTTACTGTAAACGGTATCAACGATCCCCCTAAAGCTGATGATCAAACTGTAAACACTGATGAAGATTTAGAAGTTGATATTACTAACGTAGGAAGCGACATTGAAACAGATGTTTTAAACTTAAATTACATTGTTACATCTTTACCTTCAAATGGTATTTTAAAAGATGGATCAAAAACAATTACTGCCTCTGATATTCCTTATACTTTAAATAATTCCAATATTGCTACCTATGTGCCAAACTCAGATTTTTATGGTGAGGACAAATATAATTTTAAAGTAAATGATGGAGAAGATGATAGTAATATTGCGACTGTTACAATAAAAATTAAAGAATTTATATTAGATCTTCCAAATAACTATAATATCGTAACAACTGAAACTTGTACAGGTTCTGATTTTGGGATTATTGATATTGAGGTTGTTGCCACCTCTTACAAGAAAACACCATCAGGTCCAGAAATACCAATAACTTATAATGTTGTAATTGAAGGTAAAGGAAATGTTGGTAAAATTACTTCACCTGCAAAAACTCTACAAATAATAGATTTACCTGAGGGTACTCATAAATTAGTTTTCACTGTCGAAAGTGAACTAAAATATGAGCATACAGAAAATGTAATAATTGATGCAACTGACCCACCAGCAGCATACCCTGTTGAAAAATTTGAAACTTGTGATGATGATAAGGATAATGATGATGCGAATGGAAAAGTGAATTTTGATACAACGACACTCATTGATAAATTATTAACAAATCCTGGAACAGGAACAAAGCAGGATCAGAATTTATTTGAATTCGAGTTTACTTATTTTGATGAAGCTACTTCAGCAAGTGTAACTAAATCAACTCTTCCAAATCCTTTTTACTCAGCAAATCAAACAATTTCAGTTAAGTTCAAAAGTAAAATAAATGGAAAATGTGAGGCGTCACAGAATATTGACTTTCAGGTTAATCCATTGCCTTCGATTGAAAGAATTGAGGATAACAAGAGTGTGTGTTTAAATTTACCTGCTATAACAATTGGGGTGAAAAGTTCTGATAGCAGAACTTACACTTACACATGGACTAGAGATGGTACTGATTTTCCACCAAACATTAATGGAACTGACAGCAGTATTTTAGTAGGTTTAGGTGGTGAGTACGTAGTTACTGCCACAACAACAGATGGTACCAATTGTTCAAAAACAATGAAAATTACTCTTTCTGAATCAGAAACAGCAACATTTATTAAAAAGGATGTAGAAATAAAAGATTTATTCGCTGGACCTAATAATACCATAACGATTTTAACAACCACTTTAGGTATCGGAGATTATGAATATGCTTTGGATGATCAAACTGGTCCTTACCAAGATGATCCTGTTTTTGAGAAGGTAAGACCAGGAAAGCATACAGTTTTTGTAAGAGATAAAAATGGTTGTGGAACTGTAAGTATGGATATTTGGGTAATTGGATTTAAAAAGTTCTTTACTCCCAATGGTGACGGTTACACAGATTTTTGGAATATTATTGGTATTACTGAGAGGTATCAAGCAAATTCTAAAATTTATATTTTTGACAGGTTAGGTAAGCTTTTAAAAGAATTAGATCCTCTGAGTCCAGGATGGAATGGAAATTTCAACGGTAAACCTATGCCTCAAACAGATTATTGGTTTAAAGTAATCCTAGAGGACGGAAGAACTTTTGAAGGGCACTTCAGTTTAGTTAGAGGTTGGTAAATTTTTTTCAAAAAAAAATAGATGAATAGTTTGCATTTATTGTATTATCTTTAAATCTTGTAGATATCTCAAGGTAAATGCGTCTATTTATACTCGTTTTTTTATTTATTTCGTCTATTGGGTTTTCACAAGATCCAGTATTTACTCAGTTTTATAATATACCTGAATCCATGAACCCTGCATTTGCCGGGGGAGGTGGTGGAACTGAAATTGGGGTTTTAAACAGAACCCAATGGCCTGGTCTGGATTATTCTTTGAATAGTCAATTTTTTTATTTTGATAATTATATTGAACAGTATAAAAGCGGTATTGAACTCACTGTTTTAAATCAAGTAGAAACCGTAACAAGATATAATTATACACAAATAGGAATTAATTATTCATATAGAGTTCAACTTAACAACCAGTGGTATTTTTATCCAGGATTATCTGTTGGTTATGGAAATAAAGATTATGCTTTTAATAATCTTGTTTTAGAAGATCAGATTTTGATAAATTCAGGAATCATCAATTTTGATTCTAAAGACCCATTTTTAATGAACGAAAGTAAAAGTATTTTGGATATTGGAGCTGGATTTATAGTTTTTAATGAGAATGTTTGGTTTGGAGGTAGCTTTAAACATCTAAATACACCAAATATTGCTTTTGAGCCTGATGGAGATCTAAAATTAGATCCTTTTATTTCAATTCATGGCGGATACAAAATGCCATTAAATCAAAGGTTTTCAAGATCGGAAATGAATTTATTTTTTAATTTACACTATATGAATCAAAATGGATATGACAGATTGGACATTGGATCAAAATTTCAAATCAATGATTTTACAATTGGTGCATTTGGTACATTAGCCCCAACATCTGTTCAAAATGATTCCCATAAGTTGACATCTGTAAATTTCATAACTAATTTTGATTACAGGCAATTTAGTTTTGGATATTCATATGATTTAAATATAAGTAGTTTAAAAAGAACTAAAGGAGTTTTTGAAATATCTGTATCATACAAATTTGATTCTTTGTTTAACGATAACCCAATTCCATGTGGATGTAAATAAATGATAATTTGAATAGAATAATTAACATATTAATATTATTTATCCTTTTGGGAAGCAGCAATTTTATTTTTTCTCAGAATTATGTAAAAGCAGGGGAGAACCTTGAAAAATATTATGGAGGTGCAGATTTTAAAAAAAACCACGTTTTTACAATGAGTAAAACGGGTGCTAATTATGATCCATTAACAATTGATGTATATCTAGAAAAAGGAAAATTTGCTCAAGGAGCAACATTATACGGCTATGATAGTGATAATCCTATTCCCGATGGTTGGACAGCTGAAATAATAAGTGTTAATAATGGAGCAACAATAAATGATGCAAAAACTGCATTCACCTTTACTGGAAATCCTATTGCAAATATTCAAGTTAATCTTAAGGTAATGTCGGGAGGTTCGGTTGTGTCTGGACTAGAAAACGTTGTATTTCAGTATAGAATTGAAGGCCCATTCACTGCTATATCTGTTAAATATAACTCCTGTAGCGGAGGACAAGAATTTGTATTGTATGAAGTTTCAATTGGATCTAAAAGACCATGTGCTGGTACAGCTGACGATCCTAAATATAATATAAAGATTTTTAATGCAGGAGCAGATATGGATACTGCAAGTCCAGTAAATGATCTTGATGGTAATCCTGCAAATAAGACTCAAGTATCTAATAAATTTTTATTCTCATTAGCAAAAGGGGATTATAGTTATAAAGCTGAAGATGGTTGCGGGAGAAGTTTTACAGGAACTTTTACAATACTTGAAGCATATGATATTGGAGCAAAGGTTAAGTATGCAGGTTTTGAGTGTGCAGCAGATGCAAATGGTACAGCTGTACTAACTATTGAAGGAGCAGAAAGACCTTTAACATGGAAATTAGAAAAGAAAAATGGCGACACTTTCAATGAACTTTATAATCAAGGAAATGGTGGTGCTAATGTTACTAGCAGTTCTGATGTTTCTGGAACAGGATCAGGTAATTTTACTATCACCATAAATAATTTGGAACAAGCTACTTATAAATTCTCATTTAGTGATTCAAATGGTTGTGATAAAGAACAAGTATTTGAGGTTATTACACCTCCAGCTATGGCTCATGAATTAGTAGATAATGATACAGAAACCTTACAAGCTTTATTATGTAGTGCAAGTGTAAACGGATCGTTTACTTTCAGAGGCTATGGAGGGTGGACCTCTCCTTTTGTAGGTAATGTATATAGGAATGATAACGAAAATGCTGAAACTTTATGGCCAGCAGTAGGATACACTTTTACGTTATTAAAAAGCGATGGAGCTACTCCACCTACTTACAGTTCTGTAGGTGAAGTGGAATCACGGGACTTTGTTCCATGGGCACAAGCTGAAGATGGTTCTCAAAATGGTTTTTTTGCTGAATTTGACGGATTAGGTCCAGGGAGTTATATTTTAAAAATGTATGAGCAATTTAATGAAAATTCTGAGGAAGGTAATATTTATAGTTGTACTTCATATTTTGATATGAATGGAATGATTTCTGGTCCTGGATCTGCTACTGCTCCCTATCAAATAACAGTTCCAGCACCACTTGTTGTAGTTGAAGATGAACACATTGATATTTCATGTTTTGGACAAAATGATGGAGAAATTAAAGTTTCAACTTCAGGAGGGACACCTGATTACACTTATGTATGGAAAAGAACAGTAGATGGAGTTTTAGATGGTGATTTTGTTAATCCTGGTACAGAAGATTTGACAGGACTTTCTAAAGGAATTTATGAACTTACGGTTACTGATGCAAATGGTTGTGATGCTTCTTTGGCTGCAATTGAAATTATTGAACCATCTCAACTTGCAGCTGAACTGGATGCTGATTTTGATTCTGAGATAGAATGTTATGATGGTAATGGGTCTATTAAAATTAATGTAACTGTTTCTTCCACTCCACCATTTATCTTTTCACTTACAGGTACAAACTACAACGGAGATAACGTAAATGATTCTTTCACCTCAGCCGATGGCGAATTATTACCATCACACACATTTAATGTGAAAGCTGGAACATATCAGGTCACTGTTACAGATTCTAGAAATTGTTCTGTTGATATTCCGGATACTGACCCTGCTACCAATATTGAACTAACTCAACCTGATTCTAAAATTATAATAACCGGAAAGGTAAAGGCTGATTTTGATGGAACCGAAAACGGTGGTACTGAATTTAAAAATGGAGACGGAATGCACATGTCGTGTAACGGGGGATTTGTTACTGGTATAGAACCCGTACAAGCAAACGGAGAAATTAATATTGAAGTTACCGGTGGAAATGCACCATACACTTATACATGGACTGCAGTTTCGGGTGATGGATCCAAATTAGTTGCTGGTCAAGCAGATCAGACCGGTTTAACTGCAGGTGTATACAGGGTTTCGGTTTCTGATAGCTCTGAAAATGGTTGTCCTGTTACAAAATTATTTATTGTCTCAGATCCCGCTCCATTAACAATTCCTGAAAATGATATGTTAGATGCAGATAAACCAAATTACACCTATTTAGGTGAATTTGAAACAAGTAAATATTATTTGTCTAATACATCCTTAACCTACATGGAAGCCAGAGATATAGCTGCCTCATTAGGGGGTTATCTTGTTTCAATTAAAAAACAAGAAGAAAATCAGTGGCTCATTGATAATGATGTATTGAAGGGTTTGAGTATTACGAATTTTTGGCTTGGACTCGATGATATAGTTAATGAATCTGAAAATCAAAATAATAAATCTAGGTTCAAGTGGAATGATGGTACTTCCTTAGATTGGCATAATTTTGGAAGCGGTGAACCAAATGATGTTTTAAAAAACTCTGAGGATAGTAATCCTGGTGAGGATTATATTGAGTTTAGTCAAGGAACTTGGAATGATATTTATCATGATACCAAAATAAGATTCATAATTGAATTCAATCCAACTCAAATCAAAGATTTTAATGGAAATAGTATTGATTGTAATGGACAACAAACAGGTGAAATAGACTTTACTGTAACTGGAGGAACAAAACCATATACATATGCTTGGACCAAAAAATTCCTAAATGATGCTGCAGATGATACCTTTGGTGAAGATACAGAGAACATAACTGCTTTGGGGGCTGGAAAATATACAATTGTTGTTACTGATGCAAGTGGATGTACAACAACAAAAACTTATACACTAACTGAACCTGATGAATTATTAGCTTCTTTTGATACTGATGTTAGCAGCGAGATTGGGTGTTACGGAGAAGATGGAAGTTTAAAAGTAGACTTAACACAAGAATCTACTCCCCCATATACATATACTTTAACTGGAACTAATTATCTAGATGAAGCAATAAATATTGTTGAAGAAAATCAAACCGTTTTAACGAAAACCTACCCTAATTTAAAGGCTGCTAAAATAAATACAAAATATAAAGTTGAAATTAAGGATGCTAATGGTTGCACAATTGAATTTGAAAGAGTTTTAACTCAACCTGACAAAGAATTGGAGATTACACAAGGGAAATTAGGTAACTCAGGCGGGGGAGATACAGATTTCAAAACAATAACTTGTAATGGAGATGATGATGCTACTATTGATATTGAGGTTGATGGGGGAACACCAGATGGTGATGGTAAGTATTCGTATCAGTGGATAAAAAGTGCAAATGCGGATTTTACTGATGGTGATGAAGTTGCATTCTCAACCGATCAAGATTTAACTGATATTGGTCCAGGATACTATAAAGTTACTGTTACGGATTCAAACGGTTGCTTTAAAACCATAACAAGACAAGTAACTGAACCAGATGCATTGTCATTAACTGAAAATATTTACGTAAAAAATGGATTTAATATTACTTGTTTTGGAGATGATGATGGAAAAATTGATATTGATGTAATTGGCGGAACAGGAGTATACACTTATCAATGGACAAAAAGTACTAATGCGGATTTTACTGATGGTGATGAAGTTGCATACTCAACTGATAAAAATATAGCTGATTTGGGTCCAGGATGGTATCGTATAACCGTTACTGATTCCAATTCATGTACACTAGTCAAAGAATTTCCTGAAATAAAAGAACCACTTGCAATTGATTTAAGTCATAGTACTTCAGACTTTAATGGTTTTGATACAAGTTGTAATGGTGCAGTTGATGGTGAAATAACATTACAAGTAGATGGAGGGGTTCCTGATTATACATACAGCTGGGAAAGATATGTAGGTGGTCTTAAGGGCGGTAGTGGTGTTAAGGATGATGATTTCAGTGCTAATACTAAGGATTTGAAAAATCTCAAAGCAGGAGCTTATTATGTCACAGTGACTGATGCTAATCTATGCCCTAAGGTTTCTGATGCATTTGTAATTGAAGAACCACCACCGCTGATAATGACAAGTAAATTATCTGATTATAATGGAAAAAATATAAGTTGTTTCGGTTTTAATGATGGTAAAATAGAAATTGAAGTTAACGGCGGTTTTTTAAGTCCTGGAGAGACTTATAAATATGAATGGAGAAAGGATGATATTACTTCAGCAATTATATCAACAGAAAAAGATTTAGATGGTTTAGTAGCAGGTAAATACTGGATAACCATTACGGATTCAAACAATTGTATTTTAGAAACTGATATTGATATTGAACAGTACGATCAAATTGAATACAGTGGCTTAACATCTGATTACAACGGATTTGAAGTTAGTATAAAAGGTAATACAGATGGTTTTATCAATATAACACCAAAGGGTGGTACGGGTGATTATTTATTTGATTGGAAAAGACAAGAACTTGACGGCACTCTTGATAATACTTTTAGTGCTTCAACCCAAAATTTAGAGGGATTAAAAATTGGAAAATATACTTTAACCCTAACAGATTCTAATGGATGTACTATAACTTTAGATGATCCATTTGTACTAGAAGAACCAAATGAACTACTTATAGATCTTGGAAATGAGCCTACAAATATTCTTTGTTATGGTGAAAAAACAGGAGATTTTAAGGCTATTATTACACAAGGTTCTGTGCCTACTTACCAGTACATATTAAATGGTAAAGATTACGACAGTCTTCCTGTTACTGAAACAGTTTCAAGTATAAAAGAGTTAAATTATAATTTCAAGGTAAAAGCTGGTGAATATTCTATAACTGTTGTTGATTTAAATGGTGGAACCAAGACTAGCGCAAAAAGAAAATTTACTCAACCTGATGCGCCATTGAGAATTGTTGGTGAAGTTTCAAAGTTCAATAATGATAATTTTAATATAAGTTGTAATGGAGCTTCAGATGCCACTATTAAATTAACTGTTACAGGTGGGACTATCTCAGGCACTGACTATGATTACACTTGGTCTACAACTAACGGAACAAATCTTGACCTTAAATCTAAGGACCAAAGTAAACTTGGTCCTGGAGATTATACTGTTATCGTTGAAGATGAAAATGGATGTACAATTGAAGATACATTTACAATTATAGAACCTAAATTAATTGCATACACACTTGAGCTGAAAAAAGATATTACTTGTTTTGGACAAAACGATGGATCTATAGATATTACTGTCAATGAGGGAACAGGTATATACGACTACACTTGGAGTACTGAAGATGGAGCTGGCATTGTAGATCCAAAATCTCAAGATCAATCTGGATTATCAAAAGGAACATATAAGCTTATTTTAAATGATGGTTGTGAAACATTGCAATACATTTATGAAATAAAAGAACCTGATGTTTTAAAAATAGATTTGGATGAAAAAGTGGATATACTTTGTTTTGGTGAAAAAACAGGTATTTTGAAGGTAACTGTCAGTGGAGGAACCTCACCTTACTCATATGAATGGGAGGACAATTTTGGAAACAAATACAATAGAGATATAGGAAATGTTTTTAATAAAGGAGATTTAAGTAATATTCCTGCAGGAACTTATGATTTAAAGGTTACCGATAGCAACGGTTGTGAAACAACTTTAGAAGATGTTAAAGTTGAGCAACCTGATGAATTAAAAATCGATTACACAGCAGTTGATGTTTCTTGTTTCAATGGTAATGATGGTACTATTAACGTTACTCCATCTGGAGGTGTTGCTCCATACACTTATTCATGGAGTGATTTAGGTAATGGATCTTCCAGAACTAATTTAGAGGCTGGTAAGTATACTGTAACTGTTACAGATAATAATAATTGTGTAAAGTCAGTTGAGATAGAAATTAAATCTGCACCACAATTTAATTTAACTGCGGATGTAACTCCTATCACATGCTTTGGAGCAAATGATGGATCTATAAAATTAACCGTGGACGGAGGACAAGCACCCATTACTTTAGAGTGGGCTGATGATCCAAATGCAGGTATTTCTAGAACCAATTTAAAATCCGGTGTATATTCCGTTCTTTTGACTGATAGTAGTGGTTGTGAAATCAATGAAATTTATACCATTACTGAACCTGCAAAATTACAATTATCAGCAATTACATCTGATGCATTAGATTGTGATAACCCAAATAGTGGAAGTATTGATCTTCAAGTAGTGGGAGGGAATCCACCATATACATATGTTTGGTCATCTGGTGAGACAACAGAGGACATTAAAGATCTTTCTGCGAATAATTATACTGTTTCAGTGACAGATAGCAAAGGATGTAAAGCAGAACAAACCTTTTCTGTAGTTAGACCATTTGATATTACGGTTGATCTTTCAACTGATTTAAGGGTTGTTTGTGAAACAAGAGATGTTTATCAAGTTAGTAAAGTTAAAATTGATGGCGGTGTATTACCATATACCATTAAGTGGTCGTCTGGAGATGTTTCAGGAGCAAATGGCGAAATTATGGAGACAAATAAAGAAGGTTCTTACTCAGTTGAAATTACAGATGATAACGGATGTTCAAAAACAGTTTTATTTGATATTACATTACCTAAATTAGGTTACCCTGAATTTGATTATACTTCATTTTATTGGGAAACTTTTGATGCACTGACATTTAATGATCCAATAACATTTACAAATAACTCTACGGAAAATTATCTTAGTGTCTCTTGGGATTTTGGAGATGGTAATACCTCAAGCGATAATGATCCTGTTCATACATATGAGAAAAAGGGATCTTATGATGTTACTTTATATGTGACTTATTTATCAGGTTGTATTTATGAAATTAAGAAAACAATATATGTTGGAGATTCCTATGAAATTGAGTTACCCAATGCTTTTACTCCAAACGCTGATGGATTAAACGATACTTTTCGACCGGTTTACTATGGATTTAAAACTGTTGATTTAAAAGTTTTTGATACATGGGGGACTTTAATATATTCTGAAACTGCTGATGGAGCAAAAATGATAGGGTGGAATGGAACCTTAAACAATAAACCAGCAACAAATGGTAATTATATTTATCAAGTTACTGGCGAGGCCTATAACGGAGAAACTATAATCAAAAACGGACCGTTTACTCTTCTGAGATAAATAATTATAAAATGAAAAAAATTATATTTTTATTTTATTTCATTATAGTTCCCAATCTACTTTTTTCTAATAGTGAAATTGTTTTAAATACGAAGCCAACTGCTAATGCTCAATCTAATATTCAAGCTTTTGAACAAACTAAAGTGTCCATAACACTTACAGGCTCAGATCCGGAGGATGATGCTTTGACTTACATTTTACATAAAGTTCCTTTAAATGGCAGAGTAATGGATCCAAATAATAATAATAAGACTATCTATGCGGGAACGATCATAACAACTGATAAAATTGATTATATCAGTACATCAGATAGTGCAGAATCTGATGTTTTTGAATTCAAAGTTTTTGACGGTAAACTTCAAAGTGAGCCCGCTAAAATATCTATTTCTATTTTGGTTGAAAATGATACTCCAATTGCAGAAAATCAAACTGTTGAATTAACTGAAAATACACCTACTTTAATTACCCTTAGCGGAACAGATCCTGATGGGACAGTTCCAACTGTATTTAAAATTGTGACTCTTCCTGTTACAGGAATATTAACTGATCCAGCTAATAACAACGAATTAATTGTAGCTGAAAGCTATATTTCTGGAAATCAGGTTACATATACAGGTCAAGACACATCCACATCAGATTCATTTTTGTTCAAAACAAATGATGGTGTTGTTGAAAGTTTATCTGGATCTATATCTATTATAAAAATTATAACAGATGCTCCAGATGCCAATGCACAAAACGTTAATGTTGTGGAACAAGTTGAAAAATCAATAACCCTTACTGGTTTTGATAGGGAAGGAGATGATTTAAGTTTTATTATTAATGCCTTGCCAAAAAACGGAAATTTAAAAAATAACGATACTAACATTACTGAAAATGATTTACCAAAAAATATCATTGGATCAAAAGTTGTTTATTCAAGCACGTCTGATAGTGCTACTATAGATTCTTTTACATTTAGAACTAATGATGGAATTTCGTCTAGCTTTTCTGCCAAAGTATCTATTTCAATAGAGGGAGTTAATGATAAACCTATAGCTTCAGATATATCAGGAGTTACTGCTTTTGAACAAATATTAAGGACCATTACTTTACAAGCTAGTGACCCCGATGGAGATGAAATAACATACTCAATTGTAGATTTACCTACCAGTGGAGTAGTTAGTTTAAACGAAAATATTGCATCTTATACCAGCACATCTGACACAGCGAATAAAGACAGCTTTACCTACAAGGTTAACGATAAAGTTTTTGATAGTGAAAAAGCTACAGTAACAATTAATATTGTTCAAATAAATGATGCTCCATTAGCCTATTCTCAAAATATTTCAGTTGTGGAGGATCAATCAATTGAAATAACTTTAACTGGAAAAGATAATGATAATGATGATTATACTTATAAAATAATAGGTAATCCAATAAATGGTGATGCTACATTAAATATAAATAAAGTCACATATAAACCCAAGTCAGGTTATTTTGGTTCGGATTCTTTTATTTTTCAAACAAACGATAGTAAAGAGGATAGTGACCCTGCATCTGTTACCATAACAATAACTAGTAATGACTTAGATGATGATGGTGTTTTGAATGATGATGATATATGTCCAAATACTCCACCGGGTTCTAAGGTTAATGCAAAAGGTTGTCGTTTTTTTGAACTCCCAGTGAATAATTACACAATTGAGGTAACCAGTGCTACTTGTATTGGTTCAGAAGATGGATCTTTAAAACTCAGTGTATTAAATTCCGCTTATGTTTATAATGTTACGATAACTGGAAGAAATCCTATTTCGATGAATACAGATAACAAGACTGCTTCTATTACTGGATTAGCTAAGGGTACTTATACTGTTTGCTTCAAGGTGGATGGTCAATCGGATTATGAGCAGTGTTTTGATGTAGAGATAGAGGAGCCCAAGGCGTTATCTGCCTTTATTGATGTGGATAATGATAAAAGGACTACTAGTATACAGTTAAGCGGTTCTAAGACTTATAACATAGATATAAACGGTCAGAGACACCATGTTAAGGGAGATAACTTCACTTCTGTACTTCCAACAGGGTTGAGTATAATTAAGATTTATACGGATTTAGAGTGTCAAGGAATGATTGAGAGGGAGATCTTTATATCAGAAGACATATTGTACTATCCTAATCCAACACAAGGAGAAGTAGATGTATTTGTACATGGTGAGGACAAGGGAGTTACGATGAGTGTATTTACAACAAAAGGAGATCTAGTTTTTACAAGAGAACAAGGTATCCAAGAATCTAGAAAGACTCAATTAGACTTGAGCGGTGTACCCGCAGGTACATATTTAATAACGTTGGATGGTCCAACAGTAAGAAAAACATTTAAAAT
>MDTC01053041.1_pt1 | contig 20908 bp, 13 predicted proteins | sample 811181 | NCBI WGS metagenome assembly MDTC01 (sample SAMN05326644, study PRJNA326480) | marine metagenome | isolation source: seawater | place: Pacific Ocean: North | collected 2011 | reverse complement strand
TGAAAAAAACAATAAGCCGAACTGCCCAGATTCATGGGCGGGGATCGCAACCCTACCGTTGGGTTTCCCGACTCACAGTGGAAGAAAAAGACGCCGTGATAAGAGGGGAACTAGTCCTCATCCGTGATCACCCCCCCCTGTCGGGATGTGATTACAAAAAAGTTGTGTATGATCGACGATCAAAAAGATTTGGCCACCGAAACTACAACCCATGATTCTAAAAATCAACCACCAAAATCTATGACAAATAAACAAATAAACGACATGACCGACGAAGGTCATGGTTGCCCCGTAGTCCACCTCAACGGCTCCAGCAAGGATGCCCTCTTGAAAGAGTGGTTCACCTTCCAGAAAGCCCTCGAAACAGCGCGAGAGTTGTTCCCTAACGAGAGCTTTCATGGCCGTAACCATTACCCGAAAGGCGATGCCGGAGAGCAAAAGGCTGATGAGTATAGAAAGGCATTACTAGCCCAGTTAGATACTCTGATCCATTGTGCTGCTGGAAACAACGCCGGAATCGACGCACAATAGAAGCTATGGACTTACATACCATTCCATCTAAACCGAATGTTCCTGATAACTACAAGGAATACATCGGGCATGCAGTCATCACAGCCCGTTCATACCTCACACAAGAGGGTAAGATTGTCTTAGGCTTTGAAGGCCGAGGCAGTGAGACCAATGAGTTGAATGAGTGGGATGTTGAGTTCGACATCTATGATTTCCTCGCTTGGATGAACAAGCATAAGTTAGAGGAACTCGCAAAAAAACCCATAATGTCTCTCGCAGACCCGCATAAGAACAAATAGAGCCATGCCAACCGAAATACCTGTTATATTTAAACCTAGTTACGGTAACTTAACGTGCTACGTAGCTGACGTCAGTCTAAAACGTATCATCACTAAGCTTACGGGCCATAAATCACTCACTGAAAGTGACCGTGAGGCTCTCAAAGAGTTAGGTTTCACCTTCAGAGTCATCCAACCTCACTATCACGTATAATAACTATCACGCAAATCGCTAGTTACCTTGCATTTACGCCCTTGCTACCCATCGGTATTTGCTGTATCGTAGCTAACATGCAACGCACGCAAAAACGATTCGACCAAAAGCGTGTGAAGCAGACCAACAAAACTTAGCGGGCAATAGCCCACACCCAACACCCGCTGCCATTTTGTGTTTTTTATGGCAGCGGGTGTTTTTATTTAATCCAAAGGATTAACTCTAGGTTTCTCTTTGAGAATACTCTGAACATCTTTGCCTCGCTTACGTAGAACCTCGTCTTTTTTCAGTCTATCCAAAGTCGAAGAGCTTAAAGATCTATTCTTAAAATCAGATCCGCGTATGGCTTTTGCAACATCTGAGTTTAACCTCAAAGATTTAATAATTAAGTCTTTTTCTTTTTTAGGAAGTGGGGAAGTTTTATACCAACCGCGAGCGCGTTTCATGATCTTGAGGTCATCAGAATAAAAAGTATTAGCGATCTCTTCTACATCATCATCCGACAGAAACTGATTAGAAGCTAATTTGTCTGTAGTAGACCTAGAAGCATTCAAATCATCGCGAGTCTCGCGCATAGCACTGTAGAAAGCATTAGTGTGATCTACATTCAAGTTTCTCACAGGAGAAATTTCATTCATCACAAGCTGACCCAACTTATCCTCTGCGGACATCGAAGGCGACTCGCCTTTAGTAGTCTGAATAACTTTTCTGGCAAAGTTGAGCGCCCGAGGCTCAAATGCATTCTTGAGGATGTAAGAAGCCCTCTTAGCAAAGATTACTTCAGGTTCATCAAAGTCATTATAAATCTTCTGCTTAGTAACAGAATCAATATTCTCTTGGGACTCCCGCCAAGCTTGGCCGAGAATAGGTGACTCAATAAACTCGTTAAGGAACATACCAGAGGCTTCAGTAATCCCTTTTAAGAACTGACCTTTTTGAGCGTATTTTGACAACCTCTCAATGGAATTAGTAACAGGTGACATCGGGTTAAGGAAAGTCATGTCCCACTGGACCTGCTCACCGAACCAATTGAAATACCAAATGGTAGAGTTTTGTCGGTATTCAGGTAAGCCTTTCCTGTTCAACTCATCTTCTTCTTCAGAAACACCGAAAATAGCCCGCATGATTTGCGCTCCCAGTATACTTACCCCACCTACGATTGCGGAGCATCCAACAAGCCTGCGGAAACCCCTCTTTTTGATGACTGGGTTGCTGCTACTTATTTCTTTTTTAATCACAGAGGGAGTCGCTAAAAAGATCCGAACAGTGTCTGTCTTAAACCTTAAGAAGGACGCAAAGACAAAACCATACCTTGAAGAAAGGTCTTTTATAGCCTCATAAGAATCTACATAAGATTGAGAAGTGTCCCGAACGGTTTTAGACGCTATGACTTCAAGGTCTTCATCCGTAAGGTTTTTATAACCTGTGTCATTACCGCTCTTTAAATCGCTGTGTCTGGCTCTCTTCAAAACAGAAAGCTCAAACTCATAGTAACCAATCTTATAGAAGTCATCTACTGCCTGAGAAAGAAGCATCATCCGGTTAACAACAGGATCTAAAGTTTTCTTTCTAACTGCGGCAGAAGCATTCATAGCCTTCAGTTTAACTTTCGCACTTAGGAGTTTCTCTGATTCTTTCTGTAGTCTTTCTCTTAGGACGTCTATATTAGTGTTTCCGTTAACTAAGTCCGATAAAAGCTGACTGGTGATATCCCCCTGAATTACGTTCAGGCTAAGTAACCTACCCTGATATGCGTCGATAGACCTGAGACTCTCATTAGAGTTTAGTGGGTTTAGGACCTTACCTACTTGGGTAATATGCTCAGTAAGGGTCAAGGGGTTTAGGCCCTGCATCGGCCCGAAGAAACCTAAGTTACCAATCACGTTACGCGTATAGAAACCGATACCGAATAATGTCTTAGCTGTTAGTGTGGCCCCTTGGGCGAGTTGAACACCTCCCACAATCCAGTTACCTAACTCAGACTCTTGTGCGTTTATCTTATCTTGTTTCTGAACATAGGATTGGATCTGTTTAAAAGCTTCAGCATCAATGTAATGATGGAACCCCTTATTGAATTCAGCATCCTCCTCGCTTAAACCTTCTGGTTCTTGATTGTAGCGGTAAGCTTCCCCCGTCCTCATGTTGACGATATTCAACTTTAACGTGGCCTCTGGACCCATTCGGTCTAAATCATCGGTAGAGTAAACGAAATTATTACCTTCGGCTTGCCCGAGAGCAATCATATTAGATATCATTGACTCCCTACTGAGAGACCGACTTAAAATAGACACAGATCGGATTACGTTGTTAACTACCTCTGAATCAGCGTGCTGCCCTAAAAACTTACGGATGGCTGGAGGAACTCTTTTACGCCTTTTTAGGTTATCGATAATTGATTTAGCAATGCTTCCGTCCTTGAGACCTCCCTTAGAACTACCAAATTGTTTGTCCGCATCAAGAGACTCAACGTAATCCCTCATCGCTTCTTTAATTTGAATAGCTATGGCGGGGTCAGTATTGTAGATATCCTCTACTCTCTTTCGGGCTTCTTGTGCGGAAACACCAGCCTCGCGTTTTCTTACCTCAGACTCGATGTAGAATTCTTTGAATTGCTCTAAAGCATTCTCGTAATTCTCAACCATCACTTGGTCGATATTAGTGAAGTCTCCTCGCATGATACGCCTCACATTGTCCATGTAGGCTTCATCAGTGAAAGCGCGATAAGTTCTGGTAACATAAACGCCTAGCCTACTGTCAATCACAGCTCCAAGATCGCCACTAATACCGAACTCATCTTTCATAATCTTAGACATAGAGTCTAAGACAAACCTGAGTTTCCCAAGATTCTCATGCAGCTCAGGGTGGCTAGCGGCTAGAACGCTAGCAGCAGCCTCTCTTTTCGCTTTCGATAAACCGAGGAGAGGATTCTTTTCCGCTGCCTTCCTATCCAGAACGTGCAGTTTGTAGAGAGAAGCTTCTTGTTCGGAAGTAATCTTCTTACCGCTATTCTTATAATCCCTTATACGAACCCGATATTCGTTCTCGATCTGAGTCTCTACCTCTTCACTAATCTCAATATCATCAGGTCGTCCTAAGTAATCCCCTAAAATAGTGTCTTCAACTGTATTCTTTTTAAGGTAGCTTGTAATCTTATTAGCGATTGTCTCAGTTGATTTTTCAACAGCCCGCTGCACCGCATCAGCTTGTTTTTTAAGTTCCAATATTCTTGGGTCAAGGTTACCTTGGAAGATTCTTTTAATGCCCGTGCGACTGGTATACTTACCGCCTGCGAAAGCGCCCAGAGCAATTTTATACCCCTTGAACATCGGTAGCTTGGCTACGATCTCTTCGTAAGTTGTGTCCTCAGTTATTTCATTAAGAGTAAGGCTGATTTGGTTAGCGAAACTTACGAGAGATTCGTCGGGAACTTCAATGTCGAACTGTTTAACAGCGTAATCAAACCGACCACCACTCTTGATATAACTAATCTCATCCGAGATTTCGTTTATCTTTCGGGAAAGTTTCGGGTTATTCTTTCGGAGTTTAGCTCGTAGGGAAAGTTTCTTCAGACTACCAGCGAAGAACCTCATCAAGACACGAGCCGTGTTAGGTTGAGTCAGGTAAAAAGAAGCGTCTTCGTAGGAAGTATAGCCTCTAGTTGCTCTCTCATAATGATCCGCAAACATATCACGGACGAGGTTTCTTTTAAGGTCAACGTCCCCCGCATCAATTGCTTTTAAGACATTTTCAAGTTCAGTGGGGTCTTGAATATATTTTTCAGCGAAGTTTTTGAAGGACCCGTCGCTCGTTTCGGCAATCGCTGAATCAATTTCTTGGTCGGTCAACTCGATTGACTGGACTGACTTAACGAAAATACTATTTAGTTCCGCCTCAAGAATCATTTTGAGGTGAATAGAGTTCCTTGCGACATCTCCATACCTAGCCAAGATCTGACCAGAGTTTTTACCATTCACAAGGATAACTAAATTACTGCCGCCGTCTTCATTAGGAGTTTGGACCGTCTTAAACAACTCATTAGGGGCATACTTAAACTCAGCTTCGGATTGCTCGTTGTTTAATATAACAACAGGAGCTGCGGATGCAGGCATAGTATGCGCCGCTACCTCTTGAATCATTCTATTTATATCAGCTAACTGATCCTCTGTTACATCATCATCCGAACTTAAGTTCTCAAGAGAGTCATATTTTTTTCTCTCAAAATTCTTACGTGCGTTGTCGTTAGTTTCTGCCTTACTCTTTTCAATAACTTCTTCAGCTTTGAGGATCTGAAGCTCTTGCATTATCCGCCGCTCAACTAAATACCTACCAGCAAGATCAGGGACTACATCCATGTTAAGGAAATCAACTAAATCATCGAAGGCGGTATCTAAATTAGTCTTAGGTTCGATACCAAATAATTGTTTGATGCTGTTTATAATTCTTCGCAATAAACCCTTTTGAGGGAGGTCCCTGACACCTTGTTGGAAACGAGGGGAAGTGAATATTGAAGAAATAAACTCATCGATGTTAGCCAAGCCAGCTTCAAAAGCTGTTTGATCCTGTTGCGAGTCAAACTTCTTAGGGTTCTTGGCGTGTTCTTTGAACATCAACTGCCTAAGTGACTCAAGTTTGTCGAGCGACCTACGCTGCTCGACAGTCAACAATGACCGATCAGTAGAAAGAAGTTTCTTTGTGAAAGCGTGAAGGTATTCATGCAATAAAATTGACTCTACCCCTTTACCGTAGGTAGAAGAAATATTGATCCTGACTGTCCCCCTCCCTTTCTCATCTTGTAAGAATGAACCAGCGGAATCTTGGATGTCATCTACAATTTCAAAGTTAACCGAGCGAACAAATTCAGGGTCTCTCAACAACAACTCAGCAACGAGTTTGTGGGAATCATCAACTCCAGACTTTTCGATAATTTTAAGAGCCGCTAAGACAGATTCTGGTTCCCCGCTCTCTAAAGCGAGCCTGTTAATATCCGCTATATTTTCTTCGATCCGCTGTTTAGCATCTGCGTCGGTGATTAAGTTCGGAGCGTTGTTTCTAGTTACATACAAATTCTCGTAAACTGATCTTGCTCTTTTTAGGTCTGGTGTAATGGCTTCTCCAGTATCATAACCTACAAGGACAAGGAAATCTTTCTCTGCTTTACTTAAACCCAAGAAGTCCGCTTCAGGCACTAAGAGTTCCTGAGCGTATTGGCTATCGTTATCGATTTTGTTGCTGAGAATACGGTTAGCAAATACTCTTACCTTACTCGACATAGAGGAAGTAAGCTGCTCAACAAAAGTAGGTATATTTTGATTAGCCCTAGAGATAAAGGCGTCATAAGAAATGTTTTCGCTATCCGCAGTGCTTTGTGGGGCTGGTGATGGGGCAGCTCGATTCGCTATAATTTCTTCAGGCGCTAATTCTGATTGTCTAGAGTCTTTAATCTTAAGTAACCTAGCTTTGTTTCGGACTCGCCCACCGACTCTCTGAGAGTAAGAAAAGAAGTTGGGGAAAGGTCCGTTCTTTCTCCTAAAGTTCTCATGCCCCATGAGACCTTTTATAGTTTGTTTAGCCACCGTTGTCTCCCACCCGTCATTCAAAGACCACTTCCCATTTTTATTTTTAGAGCGAGTAGTGGATAAGAAACTGTCGTTAAATGTTTTTTTGTTAAGTAGCCCCCCTTGCCCAGAAGTAGTGGCGTATAAAAAAGCTGAAATTTTCTGGAGTGGGGTCCCGTTCAAGAGGTTTAAATTAGACTCCCAAGATTTAGACCTTCCGAGATTGATGTCTTGGTTTTCTTTCTTCTCTAAGAAATTCTCGACGTCTTTCATGTTAAAGAAAGCGATGAACTCCTCACTTTGCACAAACTCATCTAAGGCTGCGTCAGAGTCTAAGTTCTTCTCGCTACTAATCTCCGAAACGCGAGAGCGTAAATACTCTACTTGCAGCCCTAACCTCAATTCAGTAAGTAACTGTGTAAACGCAGTTTCCTGAAGTTCAGAGACAACCGCAGGATTTTTGAGTCCAAGTCGGTTGATATTAGACGCTATACTAAATATCTTACCTGATACACCATTAACACCAACAGAACCGCCTTCTTGGCTCCCTCCCGTAATTGATCTAATATTTTCAGATGCCCAACTATTTAATTTTTGAAGCGCCTCAGAAAGAGTAAGCTCTCCATCCAAAACAAAAATGTCGTCGAAACTACCTTGTTGGTCTAATTGAGCTAGAGACTCCAATTCTGAGGCTAACCGTTCTTGAAACTCTGCTTTTGATTCGTTGTTCTTCTTCTTACTAACTAACCCTTTTATTTTAGTCAGGGCTTTCTTTGAGTAAAAACCCGCTTGTTTAAACTTAAGCTTAAGAGGAGAAGATTTAGAACCCATGATCCCGCCCAGCTCAATTACATTCTCAGAAGCTTTCGTATCATGTAACGTGGAACTAGAAGTATCTTTAAGGGCAGATACGGGACTCCGGTCCTCGATGCTAGGCTTCATTACGTCAAGCACCTCTCCATCTACTATCACGAAAACGTCAGTATTTATAGGCCCACTATAAGAATCTGGTATAGTGACAATATGACCTGAGTCTATAGCGGCCTTGATTGCAAGTGGGTCGTTGTTAAACAAAAAACCGTGATCGGGAGAAGACACGGCCCCACCCAAAGATTTATTTTCTACAATCGAATCTTCTTGAACGTAATCGTAATAACTAGCTAGTTCAGATTTATTGGGGATGTAGTGCTGAGACTTGGGGTCACTCTGATAACCTTTGATTTTTTCTTCTACAGCCTTTTTGATTTTACTAATCTCCGCATTTGACACCGCTCCCAAGCCGTACTGATATGACTTAGGCTTCACAGGATAACCAAACTGAGAGAGGTCCTCTATAGCTTCCTCCACTCTTTTTTGTTTTTTAGACATAAGATTATTTATGTCAGGATCTCTAGTGGAATCAGTAGCCTCGTCAGGATCTAAATCATCAAACTCATCACCTAAATCTAACTTAGTAAACGGTGTTTCTGTATCAACTTCAGAGTCAGACAACATTTCTTGGATAATAATGTCCTTAGCTTCCGCATGACTAAATCCCTGATCAACAAACTCTTTAATCCTAGCGGTTGCTTCAGCATCCCCTTCGAGTATCTTCTCAGCTTTCTCATATCTAATCTCTTGTTGAACAATCCTAGCAGCTTCTGTAAAGGGAAGTTCAAGTTGATTCGGGTCTTTTTCTTCAGGTTCAATCGAACGGCGGCTAAGGGGGTCACTACCCCCCCTGATTTTAGCCCGATCTAAAACACTACCAAGGGCAATGAGAGCGTCTTGATCTGGTATTAAAGAAGTCCCCTCTGAATTTGGCTGGAAAGTAAGCTTTTCAGTCCCTTCCGAAATAACATTCCCTGCCTCATCAACAATAGGATTCCCTTCGTCATTAAGAAGAGGAGCTTTTGTAATAGTAACTTCAACACCACCCCCATCAGTTTTAACGGCGGATACTTTGGCGTCTTTATATTTACCGTTCTGTGGTAAACTTTCTCCGATAATACTGGATAGAGGATCAGTATCTGTTTCTGGATCTAATTCCAAACGCAAGGCGGCACCTTGCTCTACCCCGTCTGCTGTGCTGGTTTCTCGGAGCTTTATCGTGCTTCCCCCTAAAGTAACCGTTTGTGGGAAACTAACTGGCTCAACGGCTGGTGTTTGAGCGGCTGGTGTTTGAGCGGCTGATGTTTGAGCGGCTGATGTTTGAGCGGCTGGTTTCCCTCTTTTCGTAGTTCTCGCTCTGTTGAAAATCTTTTCAAACTCTTTCGCGGCTTTTGCGGAGCCTGTATTATCTAAATCTTTTTTAGCCCTCTTACCTACTTTTTGAAATACCTGCTGTTCAACCAGCTCTGTCCTCATAAGGCGGTTGCCTGTGACAAAATCAGTAGCCGAGCTAATAGCGGACTGTGCCGCAGGTCCCCCTGCTCCTAAAACTAGTCCATACATGGCCCCCATCCCTGCGGAAGAAGCGGCCTCCATAAAGCTAAGGTCTTCGTTAGTCGCAACGGCTTGTATTATTGTGTTAAAATATTCATCAGCACCTTCTTCAAGTGCTTCAGACCCACCGCTCTTGAGCATCCCGCCTACCCCGCCTAGCATCCCGCCGTAGAATTTTTTGTAACCGTCTTTGAGGACTCCTTCAAACGCGTCCCTGTAAGCAGCTTCTTTATTAGAGAAGGCTACTTTAACCCCGCTCATTTTCTCTAGAATCTTTTTAACTTCTTTTCCTGAAGCTTTCTGGATAAGGGCCATTTCAACACCCGCCATACCACCTAAATTGAAAGACCCCACAAGTCCCATACTTAATAGACCCGCAGCCCCTCCTCCGTAAATAGCGGCGTCTCTTTTCTGTTCATCAGATAACTCTTTGTCGTCTTTTAAGGCGTCGTAAATAGCCGCGTAAGTATTAACCCCGCTTTGAATACCTGTCTGCAACAACATGGCAGGTTGCCTAACAAAACCACTAGACGCCAAGCTGGCCACAGTGTCCTTGAACATCGACGTAAGGGTGCCGCCTTTCGCTATCGACTTACTGATTTTCATCGTCGCTCCCTTAGTAACAGCACTTTTTAGGAGGGATTTCCTAATCTGGTTACCGACAGCCGTTTTAACTACCGCTTTTAAAGATAATTTACCAGCGACGGCGGGTATAGCACCTACTCCGGCGGTAGCAAAAGAAGTGCCTATAACTTGGGTAGCGTCAGACACAAGAGCGGAACCCATACCCAACAATTCAGAGCCAAACTCAAAATCTTCACCGAAAAGTCTAGCGACTTTGCGCCTGCTGCTAGCTTTTCTAGCGTGTTCTAAAACAGCGGCGATAGCTTCAGGGTCGTCAGCAACAACCCCAGCCGCATTGTAAGTAGACGCAAAGCTACTTACAAACTTACCACTCATTTCATCTCGGACGTTTTTAAACCCGCTGTAATCTTGATTTTCCTTAAATTCTTTTAGAATTCTTACGTTGTTTTCGCCTATGAGTTTATTTTTCTTTTCCTCACGCAGTTCAGGGTCTTCTATCTCAGAGTCAACTTTTTTCAAAGCCTCGTCCAGTTCATCCATACCTTTTGCCTTTGCCTCACTCCATGCAGTAGCTAAGTAAGTGTCTTGTAGTGCTTGGTCTGCGACCTCGAAATAATCGATCAGATTACCCGCCCTAATCTGGGTCAGTATTTGTTTTTTCTCATCACCAAATCCCTCAATTGATTGTTCAAAAAGACTGTCACTATCTAGCAAATCAGGATGTATAGCATACTGCCCATAGCCATATTGCTGAATATTCTCTGATAAATTGTTTTTGTTGAAATCAACCATACCACCCTGCATGGCGACATAACCGAGCTGCCCCTCAATGGCTTTAGCTAAATCTTCGTCAGGAATCCCGTTAAAAAGACCCTTATGCTCCATTCTAAGAAAACGTATTGTCGAGTTTATTTCCTCTTCATCAAAAGAACCCTTTTCAACAAAGTCACTCAGGAGGGACTTTGTGTGCATGTTGTATAGGCTATCTGGTTCTTCTGAAGCCACCGCCAGACCATCTTGAGCCTCGTAATAATTATTAATTTTGTATCTGGATATGCCGTCGGAATTAGACTGCATAAGATCAATGACCTGCTCAAGGTCCTCTCTTCGGATTGCCCCAACATCTAAAGATTTCTTATAAGCCTCTGACGCAGTCAAACCTTCGGCTGCGGAACCCCCGATCAATCTTTCCTCATATTCACCGTCAGGAGCTTCAACTTTAACGCGGGCGAAAGGAGCTACGTTTTTATCTAGATACCTCTCCGCAATAGCCTCTTGGTATTTATCCGAAACTACTGCTTCAGAAGCTTCATTCTCTAAGTAAGCAAAATCTTTAATGTAAGTCTCAGAAGTATCGGGTGACGCAATTTGTTCCCTATAAGCATTGTAGTCTCTTACTTTAGCTGCATCTTCGTCGTCCAAAGTTACCTCCGATTGTTTTATTCGATTAAGTTGCTCATCAAAAGAGAAAGAGCTAGGAGTGTTAAGATCCCTAATAGAGGCTTCATCAAAGCCTTGCTCCATTAAGTAACTACTAGAACCTTGATTAACCTCAAAGATATTTCTAATTTTCTCATCTTCAGAAAGATCAGGGGACGCAAGATACCCTTCTTTTAAGTGCAAAGCGTGTTGCTTTACTTGCTCTCCTATGTCGGTAACATTAGGGTTCTCTGCGGTCCACGTTTGGAAGTCGAGTATCTCTGACATCTATGTAAGGGTAATAAGGTTAACTTATTCTTCAGGATCGGAAGAAGAGTAATTCATCTTGCTTGAAGGAGATGAATTTTTAATTGGGTTAGCAACACTAATCCCTGTACTTTTTATAAGCCTTTCTCGCTCTATCTCAAGGTTTTTAAGTTTAGCTAGATTAACCTGCTGAAAAGCTAAAGAAGATTTTTGTCGGGTCGCTTTCGCTATGTCAGCATAAGTATCAAACTTCACTTTCACTTTTTCCCGATTATCGTCCGTGTCCTGAATTCCGTGCGCTAAAAGGTAAGCTCTTAAAATTCGATCCATGTTAGCAGCGCCTTCTGGTTCAGAATTATCTAAAGATTCTGGATCAGTTGATACGCCTTTTAGAAGAGACTCCGCTTTTTGATGCGGTATCAAGCTCAGTTCTAACTCAGCTTCTTGTAAGTCTTTGAAGTCGTCATAGCTACTCGCTCTCGCCTTCGCAGAGTCAGACATTTGAACAGATTTTTGAACGATGTCTTGGTAGTCACTGAGTGGCGCATCCCCAAATTTAATCGCGTTGTAAGTATCAACGTCAAACTTATTTTGAGGGTCTCTACTATTCATGGTCGCATTCAGGTATATCTGAGCAAAACTGTTACGCGCCCCTGACATCTTTGATTTTTCTTTTTCATCAGAAGAAATCTGGTCACTGATACCCTTATTCTTTATTTGGAATATGTTGCTGATGACAGGACTCTTAGTAATAGAATTTGCGAACTCTAATTGCAGGTCGTTGAAAGCTGATTTCTTATCATTAGGATCAACAATTCGATCTATTTCAGACATCCTATCCTTAATTAGGGGGATTGACTTAGTCATCTCACGTTGCATCCTCCTCTCTTGACGTCCTTTTTTCTGAGCCATACGAGCTTGATCTAGCTCCATAATGCTCTTCTGCGTTTTGAGGATATCTTCTTGTAAGGGCATCAAAACACTTTTCTGGTATCTAAGATGCCAGTTTAAGTCTTTACCACCCCCACTCAGCATGGGGTAAGTGCTATCTTCAGAGAAAAACCTATTCTGCATAGGAGTAATATCTCTCTCACGAGAGATACCTTGATTGAAGTCAATTGGGTCAGCCATATCTAGTCTTTTGTATTGTTCCTTCTTTTTCTTTCCTGACGTCTCTCTTCGTTTTCCTCGGCCATCGACTTAGGTTTTTTTACTGCGCCGTCGCGTTTGTTAAGGAGCTTATCTAGTTTTTTCCGCTGTTTAGCGGTTAACTCTTCTTTTTCCCTTAACAATTTGCCAGCACTCATCTGAGCTAACATCCTCTGACCTTTAGTAGCAGGGTCCATAATTGAGGGGTCTCCTTTTTCTCTTTTATATAGGGGAGTTGATTGGTTTTTCCCTAAAGGCCCTCCTGAACCGAACTCTCGCATGGGGTCTTGCATGGCTTTATACGCATCCATACCCGTACCAAACTCTCTTTGATAAGCATAGTTCTGCGCTGCTTCTTTAGGGTTAGTGGGTTCGGGTAAAGATGAAGATGAAGATGAAGGTGAAGGTGAAGTAGATTGAAAAGATGGGCTAATTCGATTTTTTGCCATCGTCGATTCAAAAGCTTCTTCAGACACTCCTTCATATTTTTTTAAAGTATCTTTTGCTTGATTGTATATTTCTGGGGTTAAAGCCCCACGCTTCGACAAACTTTTTAAGTTTTTGAAAGCATCTTGTTTAAAAGTCAGATCCTCAAAGACAGCAGGTTTGTCGCTAACACGACCACTGATGACGTCGGAATCAGATTCTGAAGAGGCTTCTTTAGATAAATCCGATCCTCCTGCGTCCAATCCGCGAAACACAGCCAATCGGGAGGGTTTAGGGACACTATCCCCCTCATCCATCTTCTTCTTGTAATCGACTAGATAAGTATTTAACTTCGCGTAATCTTCAGGAGTTTCCTTACCCTGAGCGTATTTTTCAGTTATAGCCTTAGCTTTTTCTTGCAGTGATGCTTTTCTAGCCTTTCTCTCTTCCTCACTTTTTTTCCTACGAGCCGCCATTTCCTCGCTTCTACGAGACAACACGCCACTTAAATTGGACATTTCATCACTGGAAGGTAAACCACCCCCAGTTATACTAGCCATATCATCTTCGTAATCTTTATCTTCTTTAGCCATAATTACCAGAGGTGTTTACACGCCCAATGGCGTGCGGTTGTTTTATCTTTTGCTGTTTTACAGTTATGTCTGGCCCTAAAATTAGCCCGACGTTTGGGATTCTTGTGCTTTGTGAAATCGCTGTAGTCTCGATGGCCGTAGGACACTTTCTTAACTTTGTCACCTTCTTTACCTAAAACGACGAACTTCTTCTTCGATCCTTTAGGGGCGCGTTTGGGCTTATTGAAGCCAGCAAAAGTCTCCCCATGATACTGGATACGCCCTGAAGGTAGGCGTTTGAATCGTTTTGTTGCCACGCGCTAAAATTAACAGAATACGCTGTAACTGTCAACGAACGGTAATTCTCACGTAACTGAGAAAAACTATTCTACTAGACTCTTAGTATTATTTAGGTATACTTATATAATACTAAGACGGTTGAGAAAAAGTTTTTAACTAAGTAGAGTGGCGTCGGGATTGTTGAGTGCGCCACTAAGCGTTTTAATCGTAACCTGTTTCCTGTATCCCGCACCCTTTTCGTCTTTCGGTGGGTCGATAGCCACGAGTCCTAAACGCTGGCGAGCGCAATCGAGAGCAAGGAACGCGGCATCAGCTAAGTCAGGTGACCTACCAAACCGAGCCTTGAACTCCGGCTTTGATTCGATTTTCACTCTGAGCGTGCCTGTTCCCTTTGTCATATCGTAGTTTCTGGCACACATCTCTTGTGCAAGGTCAGAGGATACACCGTAGATTTGTTTGGTTCTAAGGAGTTCTTTGCCGACGAACCAAAGTTCTGACACTCTATTAGTGTAGAGTTCTGCTCCTGTAAGTTGACTATTCATACTAACCCTCTTGTCTGAGCCTTTGCCGCCAAAGGTGACTCGCATGAAGTCGCTCGACCACCCACCAGCCAATACGTCGCAGAATGGCGCACCCGCTCCGGTGGAGTCGAGAGCCACATTATTGGCAGAAATATTCCTACGTTTACAATGATCAATAATTTGATGGACAATCTGGTAGGTTCGGGGAACAGCTTTGTTTGTGGCATCGTCATTGAGGTGGATGGCTTCGCCTAACTTACAGACGTATTGGCCGTTACGAGCGTAGCCTACTTCAGCGGTATACATAATCGTCCTATCCCCGCCGTTCGTGAAGGCCGGATCGACTCCGGCAACAACGGTCGGTTTGTCAGCCCAATCGACTTCTCCCATCGCACCCCCATTAGCCAGCTCTGCTTCTGAATAGATTCCGGTTGTTTCGTCGGAGTCGAAGAAGACGGCGCGGACCATTCGCATATACCCTCTAGATTCTGCGCCTAACAAAGCCCTATCTTCTGCTAGCTTCTCGGCGGTTGGCAACCAAGGATACCTAACTTCCCCTAGCATAATATTTGGACTCCGCTCCCCATCGAGTCGGAGATACCGCCCCCTCCATTTCGTTGTCCATTCATCGGCGGTTTGCGTATCTATAGACTCCCAACCCTTCTTAGGCTCTGACCACACGCCGAAAGCGTCAAATCTACTATTCGGGTTAGACATGCCAATCATCTGAAAGAAGGGGTTCTTCGATAGGTTGGTTAGACCAGCCTGTAAGATACTTTCAGAAAGTTCTGAAAGTTCATCCCCGATCATAATTACCCTCTTCTGTTTGATTCCAATGAATTTGCCGATTGCCTCGCGTGTTTTTGATTTCTCCGCTGCGATAAGCGATAATCCAGCCCGTTCAATAAGTGTCCCGTTCTCATCGATATACGCGGCGTTACCGATTGAATCCCGAATCTTTATGGGCGCACCGTCGATCACTGACAACAAAGACATAACACTACCCCAAATCCTCTTCCTTGCTTCCCGTAACGTGGTTGAGGTCATCAGGACTAGTGTGTCACGGGGCTGGCTTAACCATTGGACGATACCCCACGCGGCCATCGTGTGTGATTTACCGCTACTGGCGGAACCTCCGATAGCTAGATACTTATGTTTAATAGCAGCCCGAATCATCTTTTCGGCCCAAGGATGGCGAACCATCATCTTCTCTGGTAGAGCGTCGTTGTTCCAAAGTTCGTCGCAGATCCTCCAGAAGTAGAACTCTTTAGCCTTGTCGTCAGGGTGGTGGGCGAACCCATAGAGTAACGCGGTGAGAGGACTGGTCGGTGGGATCTCCAGACCGCCTATGTCCATCATCTTGGATACGGGGTGGATGTGCGGTTCTAGAACTCTCTTGCGTTCCACATCTTTACTTGCCATAATGAAGTCAGCGTAATGGAAATAGAACCCACTGACAAGGAACAGTTCGACGCCGAGCTAAAAAGAAACAAGAAGCTTCCTAAAGTAATCGAGCTTCTTGAGAAGGGACTTGCTTGTGTTAGCGTAGCTAAGGAAATTAATGTGCATCCCGCTACTGTCCGTCGGTGGTTGAGGAAAGCCACTGTGCCTTCGCTCACATGCACTCCCCGCATCGACGCTGATAAACGGGCTACAGAAGCCGCCGAGAAAAGAATGCATGATGGAGAAGACCCCGATGACATACTTAGCGACTACACTGATAAATCTATATCAGAATTAAAGACTAACTCGTCCGAGAAAGAAGACGAGGTCATGGCGGAAATAGCAGCGGCCCAATCTCCTCCGGCTGATAAATACCAGCATTACATTGCCGCCGCCGGAATAAAGTTATTGCGGGACAGTATGAAGAACCTGAGAGGGCCGAGGTCCGTCAAAGAGTTGTCTGAGCTTGACCAACTTATCCGAAGGAACTTAGGTTTGAACGCTAAAAACGCTGGAGGCCAGAGTAAAATGCAGATCGATATCTCTATCCTAAATAACGGTATCGCGGACAAAGGGCGAGGTTCCCTTAAGAGGATGAAAAAGGACGCTATCGACGTCGATGAAGTTGGTGATAATTGATGTGATTTTTACCTTGTATCCCGAACCGTTTAACTTGTATAAATAATCAGTGTTCAAAAATCGTCAACCAGAGGTAGGGCCTAAGTTCATCACCCGAATAGATGAGGGGGCGGATTTCCGCTTTCCTGTCGATACTGCCGACGGTCTATGGTATCGCGTGAAGCCTTCAACGGCTCGTGAAGTATTCTACTTGCAATCCTTGCCGAAAGGGATCAGGATTCTTGTACCTGCTGAGGGTGATGGCCTACTAGTCAGAGGAGACTCAATACCTGTAAAATGAAACCAGAAACATTATTTCGTCTCCACCAAGAGACGTGCGCGAAAACTCTTAACATTATGAGAGCAAAGAACAGCGACTACTGCGGTGGTGAAAACACTGTCGATGCACTCGCCAACTTTAAGACTGCTAAATCGCTCGGCCTTCATCCGGTTACCGGACTCTTGTTAAGAATGCAAGATAAGCTGATGCGTATTAAATCGTTCGTTAACGATGGTGAATTAAAAGTAGCCGGTGAGTCAGTTGACGATGCCTGTGAGGATCTGGTGAACTATTCGATTCTTGCGAAAGCTCTGCTTAGTGAGGAGCGTGAGTGCGGTACTTGCAGTAATCCAGTTTCTGGTGGTGAGTGCGACAATTTGTATTGTCCTGAGAAATTTGATAGAATTCCTCCAGTCAAATTAAATCCTTAAATTATATAATATGAAGATAAACGATATAATATTCAAGACAAGAGTTGGTGATTACTTCTGGGTGGTCACTAGTTATAAAGGCAGAGGGACTAAAAACCCCTTAGCTAGAAAGGAAGAGCTAGAGGAAGTAGATATCTACCACGTAGTAGCCTACCGCGAAATATATACTGGTCCTATGGGGGGGGTCGGAGATTATGAAGGGACTAGGATTACGAGTGACGAAGATATTGAAGGTCGCCACCTAGAGATGTGCGCTATCTATAAGAAGCGCCTCGAAAAAGGCGGTAAGTGGGAAGGTCAAGATAGACCCCTTGCTGAACAATACCCTCTCTCTAAAAAGAAAATAGAACAAGCCAAAAGAGACCAAGACGCTTTAGAAGCTCTTGAAGTATGATTGTCGGGGTAGACAATGGGTTAGATGGCGGGCTTTGTGCAATATCTAAATTTGATGGTAGCGTCATCGACAAAATTAGGATGCCCAACCGCCAGCTTTCTAAAAAGAAAGAAATCGACGTTAAAATTGTCAACCAATGGCTACTAGACTTTAACACCGATTTTGAGCTAGCAATCGAGGAGCCCCTCGCCCACGCTAGAAGCTCACAAGCGATGAGGTCTATGGCCATAAGCTTCGGTAAGTTAATTGGAATGGCTGAATGTAAAGGGTATCCTGTATCCCGAATCTCTGTTCATAGATGGCAGAAAGAACTATTGGGGAGGGTCCCCAAAGGACAGACAAAAAAAGTTGCATTAGAGCTTGCAACGCAACTCGCCCCGAGCGAGAATTGGCTCGCTAACAAAAGATGCCGAACACCACACGATGGGATGATCGACGCTTACCTTATCGCCCGATATATTTGGGGTGGGAAAAAAAGTTAAACTTTTTCTGGACATAACGCACCTCTTCAATTATATGTCTGTTTATAGACAATAATAAATGAAGACACTATACCCGAAACAAAAAGAAGCTTTAGACTTCTTCTTCGATAAACAAATTAGCGCAACTAATACCCTAGACACTAGCCATGTTGGGACTGGAAAAACAGTCGTTGCTTGCCACCTTGCTAAAGCTCTTGGCATGAATGTCGCGGTCCTATGCCCGAAGGCAGTTATTCCATCATGGGAGCGGGAGCTTAAAGAGACGGGCATTGATCCGGTGTTCGTCCTCAACTACGAGAAGATCAGAACGGGCCGGACGGACTTCATGTCCAAGCGGGGCAAGAAGATCATGACTTGGAACCTACCGCCTTGCACTTTGGTTCTAGTTGATGAGGTCCACAAGTGCAAAGGACCGTATACTCAAAACGCGCAGTTGTTAGTGTCACTAGTTACGCAAGGTCACTCAGTCCACGCGATGAGCGCGACCGCAGCAGAAGACCCTACCGAGATGCGCCCAATCGGATATATGTTAGGGCTACATAATCTTAACAAAGCCTCTGACCAACTTAAAAGTTGGTTTGGGTGGATGATGCAATTCGGATGCACCCAGAACCAATGGAACGCGTGGGAGTTGCGGAGGAAGACAAAACTCAATGATCTTAATAAGGTCATGTATGGGAAGAATGTTAAGCGTCTTACAGTGTCCGATTTCCCTGACTCGTTCAAACAGAACAGAGTTTTCGTAGAGCCTATAGCCTTTGGTTCCGCTGCTAAGATCGCGAAGGCTTATAAAGATCTCGGTATCACTCCAGAGATAATCACTAGTCTTTTGGAGAATGGGACTGTCGAAGATAGCGATTGGGTTCTCGTTAATCTACTACGCGCTCGCCAGCTAGCGGAGTCACTCAAGGCTAAGGACATGGCGGACATGGCTAAGGACTACGTCGAGCAAGGCCATAGCGTTGTGCTGTTTGTTAATTTTACAGATACTGTAGATACCCTCTGTGAGCTACTAGAATGTATGTGCATTAAAGGAGGCCAAAAAATTGAGGACAGGCAGGACATCATCGATGCTTTCCAACGAGATGAAGAACACGTTCTAGTAATCAACACCGCTGCCGGAGGAACCGGAATCTCGTTACACGACATCAACGGCAACCGCCAACGGATCTCGTTGATTTCACCGACCTTCAACGTCAAGGATCACTTGCAAGCGTTAGGGCGCATTCACCGCAACGGAGCAAAGAGTGACGCCATTCAAAAGATTCTTGTTGCCAGCGATTCGATAGAAGAACACGTTATGCGTGTGGTTGAGCAGAAGTCAGATAATTTAAATACTCTACACCAATGAAAACAAAAATAAAAGGGATGACCCCTTACAAAAAACAGATAATAGACAAAGTAACGGAACTAGTATGTTCAGAGTTCGCTATAGATCGTGACGAGATATTTACTAAGAGTCGAGCTTACTCTTATTGCATACCTCGTATGGTCGCTGTCGGGATCTTAAGGAACAAGTTTAAATTTACTTACAGTTCTTTATCCTCTTACTACGGGTATACTCATGGTAGTTCGATTGCTTACGCCTCTAAGTCTCTTGATCAGAGAATACAAGAAGATCCTGAAATAGCGTCGGTCGTCGAGTCAGTACTTAAACAATTAAACCCATAAATCATGAGAGCAAAAGTTGTAAGGAATTCTGTGTTTGCAAAAGGGAGCAGAAGTGGCAAAAAAGGTCAGACTTTAATTCAGTTTCACGACCCTACGTTTAAATCAAAACACTCAAAAGGTAAACAACCCAAGAAAAAGAAACGAAGAAAATGAGCGACACTAAATACCTATCAGATGCAGAGAAGATCCGCCTCAAATTACTTGAGGATGAGATCTACATGCTAAACCACAAAGTTGAGCGCACACTCAATAAACGCGACCGTCTCCAGCGTGAGGTAACGCACATAAAAGAGTCTACCCATGAGCGAACAACCAAACCATAGCGATAGGGGGCACGCGGAGTTCTCACCATCCAGCTTAAAATATGTGGCTGCTTGTGCTGCGTATCAGGGTCGCGACGGCACTTCGGCTGCTGCCGAGATGGGGACCAGAATTCACGAGGCTCTCGAAGTCTTTGACCCTTCTGCTCTTCATAATGAAGAGGAGCTGGAGATCTACGAACAGATTGTCCAAATGGAACAGGAGTTTATGACTAACTTCGTCGAGGTCGCTGAAGAGCTAAACGAAATTCAAGTTGAGGTTGTTCTGGACGGCACCGAGACATGGGGAACCTGTGACCGATTCCTGATTCTCAAAGGCGGTGATCGAGCCGTCATGGCAGATTATAAAACCGGAATCAGTATCATCGACCCGCCAGATAAGAACTGGCAAGCTAAGGCTTATACGACTGGAGCCTTCCAGAAGTATCCCGAGATTCAGGAGATCGTCTTCGCGTTTTACGTGCCGCAACATAGCGCGACTCTTCACCACACGTTTACGCGAGACGATCTCCCAACTCTGGTCGAAGATCTTAGCCGTGTTATTACAGCAGGCGAAAAGATTCGACCGAAGTGGGAGTCTGGCACACCTGAACTAGAGGAATGCACCCCGACTCAGTATTGTCGTTTCTGTAAGCACGAAGATACTTGTCCTGCGTTAGGCGGACTCGTTATCAGCGTAGCTAAGAAACTAGATACCACGTTGCCAGACATTGATCCGACTGACGTTGACAATCCAGCTAGACTCTCTGAGCTATTCAACATCGCGAAGATTGTGGAGAACTGGTCTATGTCTATTAAGAAGAAGACGTTAGCTGCTTTGAAAGACGGCGAGAAGCTTGACGGGCTTAAACTTCGCTCGATGGGACGAACCCGAAAAATCTCTGACAATGCTACTTTTGTAAAAATTGCAGAAAAATACGGAATAGATCTCGACACGTTACTTGATCAAGTTAACATCCCGCTCGCCAAGGTTGCCAAGAAAGCGGGAGCCGATAGCAAACAAACTTTCCTCGACGAATGTGAAGATGCAGGAATCGTAGAAACATCCG
>MDTC01024983.1_pt1 | contig 20909 bp, 16 predicted proteins | sample 811181 | NCBI WGS metagenome assembly MDTC01 (sample SAMN05326644, study PRJNA326480) | marine metagenome | isolation source: seawater | place: Pacific Ocean: North | collected 2011 | reverse complement strand
AATTAAAATTTCTTACGAAGCAGATGGAGTTTATAATGTTGTCAAGTATAAGTTACAAGTTTTAACAAATAATAAAGTTAGATTGAATTATATTCAGGAGTTTAAGTTTAATGGTTATATGAAATTTGTTGGTTTTTTTATGGAATCTGCACTAAGAAACCAAAGTAGAGTATATTTAGATAACTTTAAGAACTTTATAGAAACAGGAATACCACTAGAGAATGAAAAATAACTATTTTGTCTTATAATTAATATTATGTTAAATAGTAAATTTCAATATAAACCCTACTTTATTTAATTTTATTAAAATACTAAAATCTAAATCCAACGGTAGCTATTCCTGTTCCGTTAGAACGAGAACCTAAAAATGGTTCTATAGAAATAATAAACTTACGATTAATATCTAATTGAACATAATATGTTAGTGGCCATGGGCGTATTCCAGTACTAAAAATGAATGGACTATCTTGACTACCAATACCAACTCCCGCTTTACCAGTAACCAAAGATGGGAATGCAACTCCTACCTGATAATCAAAAAAGTAAAAATTATCATAATAATTTGTTTTTCCCCATAAAAAAGATGCGCCAGGAAAAATAAAATCAAGATCTATTCTTGACCAACCCTCAAACTGAAGATTATTAACATAAATACCTGCGTTAAATTCTTTATATTTATTAGAATTTTGAGAAAAACCAATTATAGGTGTTAGAATAAGTATTAAAATAATTTTTTTCATTTAGAATAATTTTTGATACAAATAAAAAAGATTTAAAATAAATTATTATTCACAGCATAGTATTAGCCTATTTAGCATTGTTTAACTCTTGATTAATTATATGTAAGATGTATCCCTTGTGTTGTCTTGATGCTAAATCTCCCGTATTTAAATTAATGTTGTTTTTTAACCAGTTAAGATTATAATGAGCAGTAGTTTTAGAAATATTATCATATCTAGATTTAGGACCTACTATTGATAATAATCTATTAATATATGTTATTTGTAAATTTTGTCTTACAGTACTAACGTCTCCATACATGTCACTTTGAAATATTGATTTTCTTAAATCTATCATATAATCAGGTAATTTATATTCATTACCATATAAACTAGAATTTGTCATTCTAAGAAGAACGTTTGGGTGTAATAGATGATTTAATAATCTATTTTGATAAATTAAAATTCTTTGATGAATTGTTGGGTCATCAGAAATATTCCATCCTCTTCTTTGCTTTTGTAAATAAGGAAATAAATCCTCTTGAAGTAGAACCTTATTACTAAAACCATAATCTGATATCATTTGCATAGCTGCCATTTGTGTTTCTTTGTCAACACTTTCAAATGGTTTTGATGATGAATTTTGATCTGTATGTGATAAATCTACTTTCACCCCCCCTATTTGTCTAGAAACAACTTCTAATGATTGAAAATAAGAATATACAAGCGTCCGGTAAGCTCTATAAAGTTCTTCATAGGTATCATTGTCTTTAGTATACTTATCTTTTAAGTTTTGTAATATATTAGTTACCATTTCTATTCTGTTCTCTGAAAATGTAAGCTGATCACTTGATAAGTCGTAAATCATTGCATTAGGGTCTGTTCCCTTTCCTGGGGATCTCATATCAAACGCATCATTAGCAAAAGCTAAATCTTTTTCAGTAGATCTATTTAGAATCTTTTCAAGGGATTCTATTTCATTTATAGAATCATTAAATTCTGAATAACCATATTCAATTACCCATATATCATATGGACCAGGTTGTATATCAAAAAATAAACCTTGATTATCAGGGTCTTTAGCAATATTTGTTGCAGGATACTCCATAACAGAATTACATACTCCTCGAGCATTAACAATATCTTTATTATTGAGTTCAGCTGTTGATAACATGGTACTTCCTTTAAAATTATGACTTAAACCAAGCGTATGACCTACTTCATGTAAAACAAGTCTTTTCAATGCTTGATTTAAAAAATCACGTTTCATCTCTTCAGATAAATCCATTGATTTAATATAGTTAAAACCAAGTGCATTTTCAATTTGTTGATACTCGGCTGCACTACACACATGGTTATCTATGTTGTGTGACTCATGTTCGTTGTAAAGTAAATTTTCTGAAACTCTTCCTGTTATATAAACCCACTCGAGCATAATATCAGATCCTAAAATCTCTCCAGTTCTTGGATTAACAAATGATGGCCCATAACCACTGAAAGGAGGATTCGGTGAAGAATTCCATCTCAATACATTATACCTAATATCTCCAGCGTCCCAATCTGCGGTATCCGGTTGAATCTTAACCTGAACAGCATTAGTAAATCCAGCCTTTTCAAAAGCAATATTCCACATCTCCACTCCTTCTTTTATAATATCTCTGAACTCATAAGGTGTTGTATTTTCAATCCACCAAACTATTGGTTTAACAGGATCAGATAAAGCTTGATCAGGATTCTTTTTTTCTAGCCTCCATCTATTAATAAAATCTCTATAGTTAAGTCTATCCAGACTGGTCATATCATTAGATCTAGTAGTAAAATAACCAACTCTTGTATCATCATTTCTAGTATTATAGTTATCATCAGGCATTTTAATAAGACTGTGTTGTACTTTTATAGAAACGTTTCTAGCGTCTGTTACAGCATCACTTCCTCTATTTGACGGATATCTCGTCTCAAAAAAGTAATTTACAACAATATCTGTATTTTCTGGATAACTTCTAATCTTATCATATCTTGTTTTCTTGCTTAAATTACCTAGTCTAAAGCCTCTGTATGTAGGTGGATAAGATGCTTTAATTTGTTGTAAAGATTCTGATAAAAAAATGTTATCAGCACTAATTAAAAATCTTGATTTGTCGGATCCTGTAGCAATAATTTTTTCTGAAACAACTATTGGGGAATTTATATTTGTATTTGATGCTTTTGACAATGGATTAGTTTCATCAAAATAATATTTAGTGTTTTTAATAGTAAACTCGATTTTATCGTAAAACTTATTTATTTCAATGATTTTGGATCCTCGGTAACTTCCTTGAAAAGCCCATGCATCCATAACTCCATTTTCTATATAACTAAAATGAATAAACTCTTTATTTATATGTGATGAATCTATTTCTATATATGACTTGCCATTATCTTTGTCTTGATAAATTGTAAATAAACCATCAAAAACATCACACCCTTTTGTTTTTTTCGATATTTCATCAACCTTAACTTCTTCTTTTTCAACTACCTCTACTTTATTCTTTGTTTTATTACCAAATAGACCTTGTCCATAAATAAATGTTGATATTGAAAAACATATTATAAATAAATTAAACTTTTTCATATTTATTTTTTTAAATTTTCTAACTTTTTCTTGATTTCATCTGATTTGGCATAATTACCATTTCTATAATATAATTGTTTTAAAGAAATCATTGTATTTTCGTCCTTAGCATCTATTATGTGTGCTGCTTCCATATATGGAAGTGCTTTAGCAAAAAGAGATTCTGCTGCTTTTTTTAATTTCCTATGTGTATTGTTGTTAGATGTAGCATTTGCTTTGTTAATTGTTTCTGCACCTAAATTAAAATATAGAGCGCCTAAATTGTAATTTGCTCCAAAAGATGAAGGATTTAACTCAATCGCTTTCATGTAATCTTTTTCAGCATTTTCAGTATCTTTCTCTTGATCATAAATAGTTCCTCTATTAAAGTACAACATAGAATTCTCTGGATCCAGCTCAATTGCTTCAGTAAATTTTACAATTAAATCTGATAATTTATTTAACTTAATGTATAAATTAATTTCTGAGTTAAGGAGATATTCATTAGTTGGGTATTTTTTTCTACCAATACTTAAATAATCTAGAGCTCTATCATTTTTCTGTTGATCTATCATACTTTCACTCATAAAAGCATATATATTTGGTTCATCATAATCAGAATCAATAAGTTGTTGTAAGTACTTTTCAGACATTTTAGCATCTTTTAATGCTTTTGCAACATAAACCATATTAAAAATAACATCATTTTTCTTAATACCTGGAATATCATATTCAGTTAAATCTAAAATTTCTGTATAGTACTTTAATGCTAAAGTATATTCTTTATTTTCATAAGAATCACCACCCATATTGAATAATAAACTAGCACAAGCCAATAAGTTGTTTCTTACGTCTTCTTCAGAAGTCCATTTTCTTACAACTATTTTACCTCTTTTGTTTGTCTGAAGACATTTAGTATGTGCCTCAGTGGCTTTAAAAATAGCATTCTTATCAATACTTACTGTATTATCTTTCAATTGTAGCCTAGAAATTTCTAAATATATTTTAGCTCTGTAATTCCACATCTTTGGCTCATTAGATGTCTTTTCATTATTATAAGCCTGATCTATGTAATCTTTAGCTTCTATCAAGTTAGAATTTTTCAAAGCTATTGATGCATTAACAATATTATGTTTCTGAGCAGAAACCACAAAAAAGGTTATTGTCATTAATGTTGTAAAAATTATTTTTTTCATTTTTTTAATTTTTCAATTTATTAATTATTGTCTTCACTTATTTCTTTAGGTTCACTTTTTTCATTTGAAGATTCTTCAGATTCATCAACAACTTCTTCTTCAAATTTTGAAACTTTAGCAACTGAGGCTATACTATCTTCATCTTTTAATCTGATAATTTTGACGCCTTGTGTTGCTCTTCCCATTACTCTTAACGTATCAACACCAATTCTAATTGTAATACCAGATTTATTTATTACCATAAGATCATCAGCATCAGTAACATTTTTTAAAGCTATTAATCCTCCTGTCTTTTCAGTTATATTAATAGTTTTTACTCCTTTACCACCTCTGTTAGTTATTCTATAATCTTCGACATTTGAACGTTTTCCATAACCATTTTCAGAAACTACTAAAACAGAGGAGTCAAAATTATCAATACATATCATACCAACAACTTCATCTTTATCGTTAGCTAATTTGATTCCTCTTACTCCAGCAGCTGTTCTTCCCATTGCTCTAACTTTCTCTTCTTCAAACCTTATTGATTTCCCAGATTTTACAGCCATCATTATTTGAGAGTTACCGGTGGTCATTTTAGCTTCCAAGAGCTGGTCACCTTCTCTTATTGTTATAGCATTTATTCCATTAGTTCTAGGCCTAGAATATTGTTCGAGAGATGTTTTTTTAATTACTCCTTTTTTAGTACACATAACAATGTAATGAGAATTAATATATTCTTCATCCTTTAAATCTTTAGTATTAATATAAGCCATCACCTTGTCTTCTTTAGGAATATTTATTAAATTTTGGATAGCCCTACCCTTAGAGGTTTTACTTCCTTCAGGTATCTCATAGACTTTTAACCAAAAACATCTTCCTTGTTCTGTAAAAAACAGCATATAGTCATGATTTCTAGCCATTATCATTTCTTCTACAAAATCTTCATCTCTTGTTGTAGCACCTCTACTTCCAACTCCTCCTCTATTTTGAGCTCTGTATTCACTTAATGATGTTCTTTTAACATATCCTAGATGAGAAATAGTAATAAGAACTTCCTCATTTGGTATCATATCTTCGATACTAACTTCAGAAGAAGAAAATTCAATATTTGATCTTCTATCATCACCATATTTATTTTTTAAGTCTCTTAAATCATCAGATAAAATATCAAACCTCATGTCTTCATCAGAAAGAATCTTATTCAAATGATCTATTTTAGCCATTATTTCTTCATGTTCTATCTTAATTTTATCCATTTCTAAGCCAGTGAGTTTCTGTAACCTAAGATCCAAGATAGCTCTAGCTTGAATCTCTGAAAGTTTAAAATTATTTATCAATCCATTTCTTGCATCCTCAGGTGTTCTTGATGAACGAATTAAATCAATAACTGCATCTAAATTATCTAGTGCAATAATTAATCCTTCTAAAATATGAGCTCTTGCTTCTGCAGCAGCTAATTCATATTTAGTTTTTCTAACTAGTACTTCATGTCTGTGATCCACAAAACAACCAATTAATTGTTTTAAATTTAACAAGGCTGGCTTACCTTTTACCAAAGCAATATTATTAACTGAAAATGAAGACTGTAAAGAAGTATACTTAAACAATTTGTTAAGCACTATATTTGGGATAGCATCTCTTTTAAGATCATAAACGATACGCATTCCGTTTCTATCTGACTCATCTCTAATATCTGCTATGCCATCAATTTTTTTAGAATTAATTAAATCTGCAGTCTGAGAGATCATATTAGATTTATTTACCATGTAGGGGATTTCCTCAACAATTATTTGATCTCGACTGTTTGTTTCTTCAAACCTAACTTTACCTCTAATTACAATTCTACCTCTTCCTGTTTCAAATGCAGATCGAACACCATCATATCCGTAAATAGTACCTCCAGTTGGAAAATCTGGTGCTTTTATATACTCCATTAAATCATTTACTTCAACATCTCCCCTTTTATTAATATATTCTAAAATACCATCAACAACTTCAGATAAATTATGAGGAGGCATGTTAGTGGCCATACCGACAGCTATTCCAGTAGTACCATTTAAAAGTAATGCTGGAAGCCTAGCTGGAAGTACTGATGGCTCTTTTAGAGTGTCATCAAAATTTAGATTCCAATCAATAGTTTCCTTATCTATATCAAGTAACATATCCTCTGCTGCTTTTCTCATCCTTGCTTCTGTGTAACGCATAGCGGCTGGATTATCTCCATCAACTGAACCGAAATTACCTTGACCATCAACAAGCATATACCTAAGACTCCAGTCTTGAGCCATACGAACCATAGCATCATAAACGGATGTATCACCATGAGGATGAAATTTTCCTAAAACTTCACCAACAATTCTTGCAGATTTTTTGTAGGAAGAACTAGATTTTACACCCAATTCGTGCATTCCAAATAAAACTCTTCTGTGAACAGGTTTTAAACCATCTCTAACATCAGGAAGAGCACGTGAAACAATTACAGACATTGAATAATCAATGTACTTTGACTTCATTTCTTCTTCAATATTTATTGGAATAATTCTTTCTCCTAAGACCATATTTTATATAAATTTAAATTAGTAGTAACAAATTAAATAAATTTTCGTATTCTATAAGAAAATAGATAAAGATTTACCTGTTTAGTTATAAACAATTTTTGTTTAAAAAAATCAATGATAAAATTATGATATATAATAATTTTAGTAGGTATCTTGCAATCGAAAACTTAATATATAAAATGAAAACAGAATTTTCAAATAGAATGAAAGAAGTATTTAACTTTGTTAGAGAAGAAGTTATAAGACTTGGTAATGAAAATGTCGGCGTAGAACATCTTTTTTTAGGCATTTTAAGAGAAGGTAACGGTACAGCTATAAAAACTATAGAATCAATTGGGGTAGACTGTATTTTGCTAAGAAAAAGTATTGAAAATAAAATACCCATAAATGATAAACTTATAAACATTCAAAAAGACACAATAAGATTTAAAAGAGAGACCGAAAGAGTTCTAAAAAAAGCATTAATGGAACAAAAAACACTTAATGAGAATGAAATTAAGACAATTCATGTTCTATTGGCTATTCTTCTTGACCCTAATAACATTGTTACTCAATCTTTCGATGAACTACACATAAATTATGAAATGATAATTAACGAATACGAAAGCCAAGTATCTGAAAATTTTTCTTCAAGTTTAGACGAATCTAACGAAAATATTGATGATGAAGATGATATATTTGGCCCTAGTAAATCTGAAAAATCAAAAATTGAATCAAGGAACTCTACACCTGTGTTAGACAATTTTGGAAGAGACTTAACTCAATATGCAATTGAAGAAAAATTAGACCCTATTGTAGGTAGAATTAAAGAAATTGAAAGAGTCTCTCAAATATTAAGTAGAAGAAAAAAAAATAATCCTATTCTTGTAGGTGAGCCAGGAGTTGGAAAGTCTGCTATAGCTGAAGGTCTGGCTCTAAGAATAGTACAAAAAAAAGTTTCTAGAGTTTTATTCAATAAAAGAGTTATTATGTTAGATTTAGCTGCTCTAGTAGCTGGAACTAAATACAGAGGGCAATTTGAAGAAAGAATGAAAGGTATAATTACAGAATTAGAGGCTAATCCTGATATTATTTTATTTATAGATGAAATACACACACTTGTTGGAGCTGGAGGAGCAACAGGTTCGTTAGATGCATCAAATATGTTTAAGCCTGCGCTAGCAAGAGGAGAAGTTCAATGCATTGGAGCAACAACATTGGATGAATACAGACAGCATATCGAAAAAGATGGAGCATTAGAGCGTAGGTTTCAGAAAGTTATTGTTAACCCTACTTCAATTGATGAAACCATTGAAATTTTAAATAATATAAAAATTAAGTATGAAGAACACCATAATGTTAAATATACAGAAGATGCAATTAACTCATGCGTAATTTTGACTGACAGATATATGAATGATAGATTTTTGCCAGATAAAGCTATTGATGCACTAGATGAAGCTGGCTCCAGAGTACATATAACCAATATTAAGGTACCTACTCATATAAACGATTTAGAAGAAAAGCTAGCAATTATAACTGAAGAAAAAAAAGTTGCAATAAGTAAACAAAAATTTGAAGCAGCTGCAGAATTAAGAGATAATGAAAAAAAGATTCAAAATCAATTAAAACATGCCCAAAATATTTGGGAGAAAGATTTAAAAGAACACAAAGAAACTGTTACAGAGGAAAATGTAGCAGATGTAATATCCATTATGACAGGAATACCTGTTAATAGAGTAGCCTCTCAAGAAAGAAAAAGACTTTCCATAATGGATAAAAACATAAGAAAAAAAATAATTGGTCAAGATGATGCCGTAGAAAAAGTAGTAAGAGCTATTAGAAGAAATCGCGTCGGACTTAAGCAACCAGGTAAACCAATAGGATCATTTATATTTCTAGGGCCAACGGGAGTTGGTAAAACTCAGCTTACAAAAGCATTATCCGAGGAAATTTTTGATTCGCAAGATGCTTTAATTAGAATTGATATGAGTGAATATATGGAAAAATTTGCTGTTAGTAGATTAGTTGGCTCTCCTCCAGGTTATGTAGGATACGAAGAAGGTGGTCAATTAACAGAACAAGTAAGAAGAAAACCATATTCAGTAATTTTGTTAGATGAAATTGAAAAAGCACATCCTGATGTATTCAATCTTTTACTACAAGCTCTTGACGATGGTCACATGACAGATAGCCTAGGGAGAAATATCAGTTTTAAAAACACTATAATAATAATGACATCTAATATTGGAGCACGAGAACTAAAGGATTTTGGTCAAGGAATAGGTTTTAATACTGCCTCAAGAAAGCAGAATAGCGATAATCATAACAAAAGTGTAATACAGAAAGCATTGAAAAGAGCATTTTCACCAGAATTCTTAAATAGAATTGATGATATAATTATTTTTAACAACCTAACTAAGGAAGATATAAATAAGATTATTGATATTGAAATTAACAACTTACTGGAACGCATTAAAAAATTAGGCTATCAAGTAAAAATATCAAAGGGTGCTAAAGATTTTATAGCTGATAAAGGATTTGATTCTAAATTTGGCGCAAGGCCATTAAAAAGAGCAATTCAAAAATATTTTGAAGATCCTCTTTCAGAAGAAATAATTAATGCAAAAATAAAAGAAGGTGATTTGATTAGCGTTAATTTGAATAAAGATAAAAGCGAGTTATTAATGAAAATCTCTAATCCCAAAAAAAAATTAAATAAAAAATAAAAATATTACTTCTATAATATATTTAAACAACTTTTATTAGCACTTGTTTACTATCGAATTAACTCTTTTTAACTGATTTCATGTAGTTGTCCATCACGCGTTGACTCATACCCATTGATGAGAAACCTCCGTCATGAAACAAGTTTTGCATAGTAACCATTTTGGCATAATCAGAAAACAATGTAACACAGTACTTTGCACAATCGTCAGCTGAAGCATTGCCTAAAGGTGAAAGATCTTCAGCAAATTTATAGAAACCATCAAACCCATCTACTCCACTACCAGCTGTAGTTATAGTAGGAGATTGAGACACAGTATTTACTCTAACATTTTTCTTTAATCCATAGTGGTATCCGAAGCTTCTTGCAATTGATTCTAATAATGCCTTATTATCTGCCATATCATTGTATGAATGAAAAACTCTTTGTGCTGCAACATAAGAAAGAGCGATAACAGAAGCATATTCGTTTAATGCATCAATATCATAAGCTGATTTAATTGTTTTATGAAAAGAAATAGCGGATACATCCATTCCTTTTTGTGTCCAATCATAATTCATGTCATAATACTGCTTCCCTTTTCTAACATTAACAGACATTCCAATTGAATGTAGAACAAAATCAATCTTAGACCCAAAATGCTCTAAAGACTTACTATATAAATTATTCAAGTCTTCTACACTCGTGGCATCTGCAGGAATAACAATTGAATTAGTTTCTTTAGCTAATTCATTAATTGTTCCCATCCTAAGAGCGATAGGTGCATTTGTTAAAACAATTTCAGCACCTTCTTTATATGCTTGTTCCGCTACTTTCCAAGCTATAGATTTATTATCAAGTGCACCAAAAATAATCCCCTTTTTACCTTTTAAAATATTATTTGCCATTAATTTAAATTTATTTACAAATATAAAATTATTGATTTAAAAGAACTTTAGCATTGTTATAAGCTTCAATACTAACCTCTTTTCCACTTAAAAGCTTTGCAATTTCCGTTATCCTTTCCTCTTGATTTAAATTTTTAACATCAGAAAAAGTTTTGTCATTATCGATATATTTAACTACTTTAAGATGTTGATTAGCCTTTGAGGCTACTTGAGGTAAATGTGAAATAGCAATAAGCTGTGATGAATTACTTATTTTTAACATCATATTCCCCATTAAAGATGCAATTTCACCGCTTACCCCAGTATCAATTTCATCAAAAAATAAAGTATTGAGGCCAATTGATTGTGCTGAAATGTATTTCATTACTAACATTAGTCTAGATAATTCACCTCCTGATGCTACCTTAGCTAGTTCTATTAAAGGAGCTCCTTTATTAGCTGAAAAAAGAAACTTCAACTCTGTATTACCATTAATATGAAAGTCAGCACATTCAGTAAATTCTACTTTAAATTTTGCATGCGGTATACCTAAACTATAAAGATTATCTTCGACATTTTTTTCAAAAGAAGCTATAGAACTCGATCGCTTTTGATTTAATTTATTAGAGGATTCTTTTAAAATATTTGTTTGAATATTAATTTTTGAATTTACTTCAGCTAACAAATTATCAAAAGATTTAGAAAAATTTAATTTTTGCTTTAATTCACTTAGAAATTTAACTAAACCATTTTCATCAATTTGTCTATACTTATTTAAAAGATTATTTAATGTATCTAATCTTGAATTCAACTCACTTAAATGATCCGAATCGTAACTTAAATTATCGTTTAAGGAAGATAAATCGTCGCTTAAATCATTTAACTCAATCAAAACACTATTAATTCTTTTAGAGTGTTGTTTAAAAACATCATAATCTAATAAATTTTTTTCTAAATCAGACAATCTAGAGATTGCTCCATAATCATCATTTAAAATTAAGTCACCTTTAGATATCACTTCTGAGATTCCGTGAATATTTTCTAAAAATTTAATTTTATTTTCTAGTTCATCTTTCTCTCCGGGTCTTATATTTGCATGAGTTAGTTCATTAATTTGAAAATTTAAAAAATCAAGTTCATTTTCAGACAGAACTCTAGATTTTTTTACATTTTTTAGTTCAAATAGTAAATCTTGATATTTATTAAATTGTTTTTGATAGTTGTGCAATAATTGATCAGAGTTTGCAAACATATCAATTAAATTAAACTGTGAAAGTTGATCTTGTAACAATATAGATTGATTTTGAGTATGTATTTCAACTATTTTAGATCCTATTTCATTAAGAATATTTAACAAAACAGGAGTATCATTTATAAATGCTCTACTTTTACCATTTGAATTTATTTCTCTTCTAATAATAGTTTTTTCATCGTAATCAATTTTATGTTTTTCGAAAAAAGCTTTATGTAAACTATTTATTGTAAAAACACCTTCAATAATAGACTTTTCTTTGAGATTTAATGCGATTCTATCAACTCTTTTACCAAGAAGTAAAGACAATGCATCTAAAATTATAGATTTACCAGAACCTGTTTCACCTCCTAAAACTGTAAATCCTTTTTTAAAATCAATTAGCACATCATTTATTAATGCATAATTCTTAATTCTAAGAGAGTTTATCATCTTTCTACTTCCTGAGTAATTAGTTGGTATTTTGTAGAATTAGAGGGGTCTATTTCTAATAAAGTCTTAACTATTCTAGCCTTTTCATTTGGAAATGCTTCGGAATAAATATTTACTATTTCATCCGCTTTTGCATCAAAGAAAATTTTTAAAATAAAAGCTGATGAATTATTTCTGTAAATACTCTTCAGAGCCTCAATAGATTCGGTGATTTCAAATCTTGCATCATCAGGTTCCTCTGCCAATAAATCTAGTCCTAATCTATGATAACTATATATACTTGTATGAAAATCTTCATATCTTGGGTCTAATAAATCATTAACTAACCAATATCTATTTTTATCACTTTCAAAAGCTTTCCATCCAGATTCAGGAGTATTTTGTGCATTATTTACTATCCTTTGAGCAATACTAAAATACTCGTTTCCACCATATTCTGAAAATGAAGCAAAATCAAGACCTAAAATTATATTCACATAAAAGGCTAATACAGATGTTAAATTAGAAATATGAGTTGATTCGGAAAACTCTAATGATTGATATTCTAAATATTTAAATCTAAAGTTATTATCTAAATAGTTAAATAATGGTGTTTTAAAAGATGTACCATAAACTGGTCGGGTACTTTGAATTTGAATAGAGGCTTCATATTCATCACTTGAGATTTTTTTACTAACATTAATAACAAAATTACATTCTATTCTTTCTTCATTTTGAATATTTGTTTTAGTCCAATTTTTATTATTTACAAACTCATAGATATCTGTTTGTAAAGACTGAAAAATCTTTCTGTCGCTTGTTTGAATTTGAGATGAATTTACTCGTACATTACATAAAAGCTCCTGAGCATTTGAATAAAACATAATGAAAACATGTGATAATAGTAGTAAATACCTCATTATATAATTTCGATTAATTTGTTAATAATGTCCTTTGCAACATCAGACTTCTCTTTTAAGTCAAATCTAAATATATTGTTTTGTTTATCGATAATAGATATTTTATTTGTTGAACAATTAAAACCCGCACCTTTATCATTTAACGAATTTAAAATAATTAGGTCAAGATTCTTGTTTTTTAGCTTTTTTTTAGCATTTTCTATTTCATTACAAGTTTCAAGTGCAAATCCAACAATTATCTGATTATCTTTTTTTCGTAAGCTCATCTCATATAAAATATCAACATTTTTAACACAATCAAAGGAAATATTATTTTGGTTTTTTATCTTGTTTCTAAAAAAATTTTTTGGTTTAAAATCAGAAACTGCAGCTGCAAAGAAAGAAATATCAACACTTTCGAAATTTTCAGAACATAAACTATACATTTCATCTGCACTTTCAATGTGACTTACACTTATGTATGGGTGTTTAACATTCATATGAGTTGGTCCTAAAATAAGATTAACTTTAGCTCCATTATTAGCACATACTTTAGCTAATTCAATACCCATTTTACCAGAAGATCTATTTCCAATAAAACGAACAGGATCAATAGATTCATAAGTAGGACCAGCTGTAATTAAAACTTTTTTTCCTGATAATGGCAAATTCTCAGATAAATTATGCATTATTTGATCAATAATCTCAGAGGGTTCCGCCATTCTTCCTTCACCAACAAGACCGCTAGCTAAGTCACCAAAACCAGAAGGAATAAAGTGATTTCCATAAGATTCTAATATAGATATATTTTTTTTTGTAGAGTTGTGCTTATACATATCTAAGTCCATAGCAGGAGCAAAATACACTGGACATTTAGCTGATAAATATGTAGCTAGCAGAATATTATCACACTCTCCCCTAGCCATTTTAGCCATTGTATTTGCGGTTAAAGGGGCTATAACTATAATATCAGCCCATAAGGCTAGATCAACATGATTATTCCATTCTCCAGAATCATTATCTATCATAGTCGAAATTACTTTAGACTCTGATAAAGTAGATAAAGTTAGAGAGGATACAAAATCTAATGAAGATTCTGTCTGAATAACTTTTACTTCAGATCCTGCTTTTTTAAACAAACGAACTAGTTCTGCAGATTTGTATGCAGCAATACTTCCAGTAATACCAATAATAATATTTTTTCCCTTAAGCATCTAAATCATTAGATTCTTCTTGTTTTAAATATAACTCATCATTTAAAAGTTCTTTCATAGCAATAGACCAAGGTTTTGGTAATCCCTCATAAAATTTAGAAACAGCTATTTGTTCCTTATTCTCAAAAACTTCATCTAATTGATCTTGGGAAATAGCAAATTCTTCTAACTTTTCCATTAGTTCTTCTTTCATATCAACGTTAACTTGAGCTGATCGCTTAGCCATTATTGAAACTGCTTTAAAAATATTATCTGTTTTTTCAATAAATTTATTTAAGTCTCTTGTTATAGTTGTTTTTTCTGCACCTGTTTTTTTAAATTTCATTGTTTTTTATTTTAATTCGTCTAACATTGTAACTGTTTGATTGTAAGTACTCTCTAAATCTACAAGATATGTACTGTTTGGATAATTATCTTTAAAATGCAAATACGCTTGCACTGTCTCATTTAACCTTTTCTGAACTTTAGAGCTTATACTATTAATTGCTAATAAATAACTAGATTTAGTAATTAAATAATGAGCTTCCTCTCTATTATTGAACGAAGGATAATCAATTAGAACATTATCTAATGCAATGATTGCGGCCTTGTAATTAGATGTTATATAGTATTGTTTAGCATTTTCAAATGCTTTCATGGATAATTTAGACCTAAGCTCGTCTATTAATTCATTACATTTTTCTACTTTTGAACTATTGCTATAAATATTTATAAAATTCTGAAGTTCATCAATCGCTCTGTATGTATTAGTTGCGTCTAATGAATAAGCAGGAGCTTCTTCATAAAAACAGTAAGCAGTCATATATGCACATTCCTCGGCATATTTACTGTTTGGAAAATTAATAGAGTAGTTTCTAAATAAATAAGCAGCAATTAAATTATCTCCTATTGCATAATTACAGTATGCATAATAATAATCAACTTCTTGAATTTTTGAAGTCCCTTTGAAAATGGTTGATAATTCTTTAAACAGGGGCAATGCTCTGTTATAATCTTCATTCTCATAATACAGTACAGCCTGATTATATTTGTATTCATAATCAGTACTTTTAAGAACTTTTTGATACTTACCACAAGAAGTAACTAAAAAAATAAGAATTACAATAAATAAATTTTTCATAAACTCTGAATAACCACGCAAAGATAAAAGGTAAATTTTGATAATCCTAAATTTTTTTATATCTAGGAAACTCCAAAAAATTTAATTTATTGTGTTAAAATAGATGTTATTTTTGTACTCATTGGGTCAGTAGTAGAGTAAAAGTATGTTATCAAATTTCCCTGTCGATCCACTAAATACTTTTGAAAATTCCATTTTACTGAAGAGCTGGACCTACCATTTAAAGTTTTATCAGTTAGCCATTTGTAAATTTTATGTTTATTAGATCCTCTCACTTTGATTTTTTCAGATAAATAAAAAGAAACACCGTAATTTTTTAAACAAAATTCTTTAATCTCACTTTCACTTGCTGGTTCTTGCCCTCCAAACTGATTACATGGTAAGCCTATTATTACTAAATCTTCTTTATACTTTTGATAAAGATTTTCTAATGCTGTATATTGAGATGTAAATCCACATTTTGAAGCAACATTAACAAACATGATGTATTTACCCTTAAATGAGTTTAAGTTTATTGGGGAGCCATTAATGTCATTAATTTTAATATCGAAAATAGATTCTTGAGCACTTGAAGATGTAGAAACAAATAAACTTAAAATAAAAACAATAAACTTTTTCACAAATATTTTTTTTGCAAATTTATAAAAAATATAATTTTTATATAAAAAAGTTATGCAAAAAAAATTAAAATAATTTTTTTAAAGAATCGAAAACATGTTTACTAGCTCTTGTTAATGGTAACCTAACCGTTGAACTGCATAGTTCTTGCAATTCTAAACAAGCTTTAATCCCAACTGGATTACCTTCACAATACAAAGGATTGTAAAAGTCATATAAATCTAGATGAATTTTATTGGCTTTACTCTGAAATCCCTCTAATGCTAAGTTTACCATTTTAGAAAATTCTTTAGGAAAAGATTGACCTATTACAGATATGACACCCGTTGCACCTAAATTAATCATTGGTAATGTTAACGCATCATCACCAGACAAAACAGAAAATTTACTAGCTTTATTTTTAATTATTTTATGAATTTGATCAAGATTTCCTGACGCTTCCTTTATAGCAACAATATTACTAAAATCATGACCAAGTCTTAAAGTAGTTTCAGCCTCAATATTGCTAGACGTTCTGCTAGGAACATTATATAAAATTATAGGTAAATCAGTAGATGTTGCAATAGATTTGTAGTGGTGATATATACCCTTTTGCGTTGGTTTATTATAAGCAGGTGAAACAGATAAAATTGCATCTACTCCTATTAGGTTAGTACACTCAATGTCGTGAATAACTTGACTTGTTGAGCTTCCTCCAATGCCTACTACAATTGGTATTCTATTATTATTAATCTTCTTACAGAAAGCTATAATTTTATGTTTTTCTTCTTTTGTGAGAGTAACACTTTCTCCGGTTGTACCTAAGATAACTAAATAATTTATACCTCCATTTATCACATGATTTATTAATTTTTCTAAAGAATTAAAGTCAATTGTAAAATCGTTATTAAATGGAGTTACTAATGCAACTCCAGATCCATAAATTTCTTTCATTTTATTTGTTTATCAGTTCAATATAATGTTTTATTTCACTCATTAATTTGACAACACTTTTGTCTTCATTTAAAGAAATCATAAAATCATAAATTTGGTAATTCTCTTCAAAAATGCCAATTTTAAATTTAGCTAAAGAGCTAGCAACTAAATATTTTATTGGTATAACGCTACTATTACAAAGATTGATTAAAATATCGTAATCTTTTTTGATAAAGTTATCAATAATATAATTTTGAGGTTTATAATACCAATTAAGATCTTTTCTATTAAAGAAGTCATACTGCAATTTTGGTGTATGACAAAAAGTATATTGTTTATCATTGACATATCCAAGTGCTTTTATATCCTTTTTTAAATTAAAAAAATAATCCACAAATGGCTTGATTTCACTAATTTGGTTTTCTGTAGTGGCATCATATAATATACCTATTGATTTTGCATCACTAAGATTACATACGCTTTTTAAACGTTTATTATTCTTTAGCTCTCTGAGAAAAACCCACTTGCCAACTTTCTGTTTAATATCTTCAATAAATTGCATTAACTTATTTTATCTATAAAATCATTTTCATTAATCAATGGAATACCTAGATGCTCAGCTTTCTCTCTTTTAGATGGCCCCATATTATCTCCCATTAGTACAAAGGTAGTTTTTTTTGATATTGAACCAATACTTTTGCCACCATGATCTTCAATAATTTTCTTTAATTCGTTTCTTGAAAAATTTGAAAAAACCCCAGATATTACAATATTCATCCCTTTTAGTTTGGCTGAAATGATAGTATTTTGATTATCAAATGTAAACTGTAGATCCAAAAACCTTAATTTATTAATTAGTTCAATATTTTTTGAATTAGAAAACCAACTTGTAACGCTTTTAGCAATTTTATCTCCAATTTCATCAACAGAAATTAAATTTTCATAGTCAGCTGCAATTAAAGCGTCAACATTCAAATAATTTTTAGCTAAAGTCTTAGCAACTGTTTCTCCAACATAGCGAATTCCCAAAGCATAAAGTAGTCTTTCGAAAGAAGTATGTTTTGAATTTTCAATCGCTACCATAAGACTGTTTACTGATTTTTCTGCTAACCCATCTAATTGTATCAAATCTTCTTTTTGAAGAGTGTAAAGATCATTAAGATCTCTAATAAATCCCTTTGTAATTAAAAGCTCAATCGTTTCCTTTCCAAGACCATCAATATTCATTGCTTTTCTACTAATAAAATGTTCAAATTTACCTTTTATTTGAGGTAAACAATTTTCTGAATTAATACAATAATGTTTAGCATCTCCATCATTTTTAACTAATTTTGAACCACAGGCTGGACATAAAGAAATAAATTTTGCCGGAACAGAAAACAAATCGCGATCTTCGATTTTAACCTTTACAACTTTTGGAATAATTTCTCCCCCTTTTTCAATAAATACAAAATCATCAACCCTTATGTCTAGCTTTTGCATTTGGTCTGCATTGTGTAATGAGGCTCTCTTAACAATTGTTCCACCCAAATTTACTGGCGCTAAGTTGGCAACTGGAGTGATAGCACCTGTTCTACCAACCTGATACGTAATAAAATTTAATTTAGTAAGTGCTTGTTCAGCTTGAAATTTATAAGATATTGCCCATCTTGGAAACTTAGAAGTATATCCCATTTCAGCTTGAACAGATAAATCATCAACCTTAATCACAATTCCATCTATTTCAAATGGCAAACTTGCTCTTTTTTCATCCCAAGAATTTACAAAATCAATCACACCATCTATATTATTATATCTTTTTATTTCATTAGGCACTTTAAATCCCCATTCTTTTGCAAACTGTAAATTTTCATAGTGACTATTAGAAGGTAAATCTTCTCCCAAGACATAATATAAAAAACAATCAAGTGGTCTTTTTGCGACCTCTTTTGAATCTAACAATTTTAAACTACCTGATGCAGTATTTCTAGGGTTAGCATAAGGATCTAAATTTTCACTTATTCTCTCACTATTCATTTTATCGAAAAGATCCAACGGAATAAAAACTTCACCTCGAATTTCAAATAATTTAGGAAAAGACCCTTTTAGTTTTAGAGGGATACTTTTGATAGTTTTAATGTTAGATGTAACATCATCACCCTTGACACCATCTCCTCTAGTAAGAGCTCTAAATAAAATTCCATCTTTGTATGTTAAGCTTATGGAGACTCCATCATATTTCAACTCACATGTAAATGATATCTCATTATTGGTAAGCTTTTTTATTCTTTTGTCAAAATCAATTAAATCATCATTTGAATAAGTATTTCCTAAAGATAACATAGGATATTTATGATTGAAAGAATTGAAAGATTCTAAACTTTCACCTCCAACTCTGTTTGTTGGAGAATTTGAATCATAGTACTGAGGATTTTCTTTCTCTAAAGATTCAAGCTCTTTAAGAAGCATATCAAATTCAAAATCAGTAATAATTGGTTTGTCTAAAACATAATATCGATGATTATGTTTATTTATTTCATCTCTTAGATAATATATTCTTTGTTTAATTTTCATTTACTTTGATAAGGTAAATGCGAATCATGTAAAATTAGCATCAATTTACCATTAATGTTTCTTAAAACTATAGAAAACTCAACCATTAATTCATTGTTATTTTTATCCATAAAAAAATAATTACCCATTGCGATAGCACAATTATCCAAGATTTTTATTCCTGCATTTTCCCATCTAATTTTTGTCCAGCCCTTTATAGCAAACCCACCATCTTCGGTGAAATTAGAATTTTCCCCAACAAAATATGAGAGTGCTGAAATTTTATCTAATCTAAATTGTGAATTGTAAGCTAAAGTTGGTTTAAATAGAACAGATTCGAAAGAGTATGCATATAATTTATTAATAAATAATTTGGCTTCGTTGACATAATCTCCATTATTTAAAAAAGTTTTTCCAATATTGATTATGCCATCACCCCATTCTTTCTGAAAATTTAGTACTTGTTCTTCTTTTATCATAATTTTTGTTTCAAAAATAATTATTTAAAAACTGCTTTTATCATTCTATCTCTTCCGTTTATATCTTTTTTTAACTGGATATTAACAAATCCTTCATCATTTAATAATTCTATAATTTCTAGCCCAAAATTTTCGTTAATTTCAAAAAACAAACAACCGTCATTTGACAATAAATCTTTTGATCTTTTAATTATATTATCATAAAAAATTAATGGATCCTCATCTGAAACAAAAAGAGCTAAATGAGGTTCATTATCTAATACATTTTTATTAATATGTTTTTTTTCACTACTGATAACATAGGGAGGATTACTTACAATAACATCAAATTTATCGCTAATAATATTTTCTTTATTCAAAATATCCATCTCTATAAAGCTAACATCGGTATTATGTTTTTTATTATTAATTTTTGCAACTTTTAAAGCTTCACTACTAATATCAATTGCAGTAAACGTTCCTGTTAAAAATTTACTAAGTGTAATAATCAAACATCCAGATCCTGTACCTATGTCTAAAAAACTATTTTTTTGAACAGAATCATTAATAACCCAATTAGCTAGTTCCTCTGTTTCAGAACGTGGTATTAAAACTGAACTATTTACAAAAAAATTTAAGTTAAAAAAATACGCTTCTTCAAGTATATACTGAATTGGAATATTATTTTTTAATTTTTCAATAATATAAGTTATAGTTTTTTTTTGAGTTTTACATATAGTATCATTTGAGTTTAAAATAAATTCTGACTTATTGTATCCAAAGATTTTATGAATTACTATAAATGCTAAAGACTCACATTCTTTTAAATCATATATGTGCGATAATTCTTTTTTAAAATAAACTATAACATT
>MDTC01275760.1_pt1 | contig 20920 bp, 11 predicted proteins | sample 811181 | NCBI WGS metagenome assembly MDTC01 (sample SAMN05326644, study PRJNA326480) | marine metagenome | isolation source: seawater | place: Pacific Ocean: North | collected 2011 | reverse complement strand
GTGTCAATTGAATCAACTTCTTTATCTAAATTTTCGAATTTAACCCCTAATGCATTTAGTTTGCTCATCATTCTTTCATTTTCTTCTCTTTGATTAGCAAGCTCCCTTCCAAGTTCAGCATTTTTATTTAATGCATTAGTTATCCTATCTTCAATAACAGAGAAGTCGTACAAGTCTTGTCTTTGTTTCCTCATATCTTCTCTAACCTGAACAGAAAGCTTTTCATACACAGAACTACTTATCCTTTCTTCAATTTCTCTATTTTGCTGAATAACATCTAGAGTGACCTGTATAGTCCTTTTAATCATTTCCCTTTGCTCTGTAATAGCTGAATTTAGCTGACTTATCATTTGCTCTTGATTTTCATTACCATCCTCCAATGAGGCTATTTTATCAACATTAGTTTCTAAATCTTTTGATAATTTATCAAGTTCGTTTATCTGAGTTGTTAATTTATCCCTAACAGAATCTATATCTTTAATATTTTCAGAATTAAGCTCAGCAAACAAAACATCAATTCTATCCCTAGTTATATATTTTTGCTCTGAATTTTCTCTAGCCCTTTCCAGTTCTTGATTAAGCTTTTCAACTCTTGTTTTAAATTGACGCTCCATTTCCTTAATTTCTAACTTTTGCTCCGTAAACAAAAAATTAGCTATTTCACTTTTACCAAAGTATAATCCTGCACCTACACCACCCATAGTTATTATAGATGAAAGAATAACTGCGGTCGTAGCACTTGTTCCTTTTTTAACAACTTTAAATGGCATATCATCCATTACTTCAGGCTGTTTATTTCTTTCAAGCATTTGATCAACACCCGACTTTTCCTTCTTAGGTACACTATTTTCTTCTGGCAAATCTTCGCTCTTATTTTTTGAAAGGAACGAAAATATTGATTTTTTCTTTTTCATTTTACTTTGGTTTTCTTCTACTTTACTATCTTCTATTTCTTTTTCAATAGTTTCCTCATTAAAATCAGAAAAGCTATTTTCATTATTTTCATCTGATAATCCCTCTTTAGAATCATCTTCCTCATCGAACATTGAGTCTTCTCCAAAAACATCATCTTCATCACCCAAAACTTCTTTTTCTTCAGCATCCAAAGAATCGTCCTCTTCATTTTCACCAAAAATATCATCATCTTCATCACCCAAAACTTCTTTTTCTTCCACATCTAAAGAATCTTCCTCTTCATTTTCACCAAAAATGTCATATTCTTCATCATCTGATTTTTCTTCATCATCGAACAGAGATTCATCTTCACCTTCTTCCCCTTCACCAAAAATGTCACTTTCCTCTTCTTCATCACTAACATCATTGGTAATATCTCCATCCTCTTCAAAAAGAGATTCTGAATCACTTTCTTCTTCAATAGATTCTGGATCATCATATTTTTCTGATTCATCCTCATCGCTATTAAATATTGAATCTAATTCATCATCATTATCAAATGATTCATCCTGTTCTTTATCACCACCTAATTCAATTTCATGACTCGAATCTAAACTCTCTTCACTATCAGAGTCATCATCACCAAAAATAGAATCCAAGTCATCTTCATCTGAATCCCCTTCACTCTCTCCTTTATCTTTATTAGACAATTCCTGTTCATCCTTTTCTTCATCATCACCAAAAAGAGACTCCAAGTCTTCTTCACTTAAGTCACTTTCTTCTTCAGACTCGTCCTGATCTTCATCAAATTCAACTTCAACATCTGAATCCTCTTCAGTTTTATCTAAATTATTATCAGAGTCTTCATCATCAATATCAAAAAGACTATCAATTTCTTCTTCGGTAACACCATCATACTCGTCAAGATTTTCATCATCTTCAACATTCATAGTGCTTTCCTCTTCTAAGAAACTATCTTCTTCGTTTTTCAACTCTTCATTATTTTTATTTTCATTTTTACTCATTTTCTTTTCCTTTTTTAATAATTAAATAAAACTGGTAGTTCGTCATTATCAACTTCACTTAAGAAGTAAACACCTATAAAAGACTCTTTCTTTATAACCGTAGGTGCTCTATTGAACTGTGCAGAAGCCCTTTGTATTAATATTTGATTTATAGAGTTAAGAGTTTCCTTGCCTTGTCTTTGTGTACCCGTAAGGAACCTATTATTCCCAAGCTCTGATATAGGCTGTTCCTCAGTCTGGTTTTCTAGATAAGCAGCACCCGCACCTGCAAGTAGAGCAGACATTAAAACACCTCCATATCTCTGAAAATAGTGGTTATCAACCTCATCCGCATCTAAAAAGCTCCTTACATTTTCTAAATCAACAGCAAATGCCTCTATAGGGAAAGTCCTCCTATTATGAACCATACTATTAAATTCAATCCTAACTTTATCTCTAGGCATAACAGGATCCTCTTTATAAGGAACTGTAAATTTGCCAATTAACCTTGTCCCATCATATGGTCCACCAACAATTGTTGCATTCACAAAATCATCGTAATCGCTATTTAAACCAAAATCAAGTTTTGCATACATCATTGCGGTTGCTGGTATCTCAACGATTTCATTCTGGGCGAACTTAACATCATCCTGATTACCTGTTCTCATCTCTTCAGGTATTTCATCTTTATTTATTCTTTCAGCTCTAGATAAACTAAGATCTGAAGGATCACTTATACCACGATTGCTATAACCCCCTTCACTACCTCTAATCTTACTTCTTGGATCCACACTCGAACCATTATTACCTGAATAACCAGAATCATAACCACTTCCTGAAGCCGAACCTCTCCCATATCCAGAGTTGTCGCCCGTAGAGTTATTCGTATTATTAGAACCACCAGCTCTTCCATAACGAGTCTCTACTTCACCATTATTATTTAAATTAGGCTCTTGCGAACTAACTGTAACTATATCTAAAGAACTATCATCAACTTTTTGCTTAAGTTTATCAAGAAGCTCTCTTTTTCTATTTATAGCAGCCAAAACATATGCATTCTCATCAAATGTCAAGTTGTAATCTATGGTGTTTTCACAAGGGTTCCCATCTTTATCAAGATTGTCTTTGTCACACCCGTATTTATCGTAACCATCACGGTCATATCCATCACGATCAAATCCATTCTCGTCATACCCCTCAACATTATACCCATTAATGTCAAAACCATTCATATCATAACCATCCCTGTTAAAACCTTGTTCATTATAACCCTGCCTATCATAACCAAACTGATCAAGACCATCAGGACCAAAAACTTTTTTCTCAGTCAGTGTTTCACAAGGCATTCCTTGTCTGTTTAATCCATTTTTACCACATCCATTTCTATCATAACCATCTGCGTCATAACCTTCACGATCATAGCCAAACTTATCATAACCTCTCTTGTTAAATCCATCACGATCATAACCAAATTTATCATAACCATTTGCATTAAAACCATCTTCATCATAACCAAATTGGTCATACCCATCTACATTATAAACAATTTCATCACAAGGATTACCTTCACGATCAAATCCCTTTCTATTACAACCTTGACTATTATAACCGAACCTATCATATCCATCCGCATCAAAACCCTTTTCATTATAACCAAATTTATCATAGCCATTTACATCATAACCATTTATATCATAGCCGTTTATGTCATAACCTTCACGATTATAGCCATTTTCATCATACCCCTCTGAATCATAACCATCACGATCATAACCATCACGATCATATCCCAATCTATTGTAACCTTCACTGTTATAGCCCTCACGGTCATACCCATATTGATCATAACCATCCGAGTTATAACTTAATTCGTCTTCAACCTCGCAAGGATTTCCATTTCTATCAAAGCCCTCTCTATTACATCCATTTTCATTATATCCATTTCTATCATATCCTTCACGATCATAACCAAGCCTATTAAATCCATCACGATCATAGCCGTATTTATCATAACCATCTTTGTCATACCCCTCACGGTCATAACCGTACTTGTCATAACCATCTTCGTCATACCCTTCACGATCATATCCGTATTTATCATAACCATCTGGAGCATACCCCTCTGAATCATATTCAGGTGTCTCACAAGGGTTCCCATCACGATCATAGCCAAGCCTATTACAACCAAATCTATTATAACCTTCACGATCATATCCATCACGATCATAACCAAGCCTATTATAGCCATCGCTATCAAAACCATCTTTGTTAATTCCATTACGATTATAACCATTCCTATCGTAACCCTCTCTATCATAACCTTCTCTATCATAACCAAACTGATCATAACCTTCTGAATCATAAGAAAGCTCTCTATCAGAAGAGTCACAAGGTAAGCCAGCCCTGTTTAATCCGTTTTCGTTACAGCCATTTCTGTCGTAACCTTCACGATCATAACCTTCAGAGTCATAACCTTGCTTGTCATAACCATCACGATCATAACCGTTTTTATCAAAACCTTGAGCATCATAACCATCACGGTCATAACCAAATTTATCAAAACCTTGAGCATCATAACCATCACGATCATAACCATATCTATCATAACCGTCTGGAGCATAACCCTCTGAATCATATTCAGGTGTCTCACAAGGGTTTCCATCACGATCTAAACCATCTTCATCACAGCCAAATCTATTATATCCTTCTTCATCATAACCATTCCTGTCGTAGCCAAGCCTGTTATACCCGTCACTTCTATAACCTTGTTTGTTTATTCCAAGCCTATTATATCCATCCCTGTTAAATCCGTTACGATCATAACCCTCTCTATCGTATCCATTACGATCAAAACCATCACGATCATAACCCTCTCGATTATATCCATCCCTGTCATAACCATTTCTGTCATAGCCATAACGGTCATAACCTTCCTTGTCATAACCAAACTGATCATAACCATCTTCATCATATTGTTTCAAACTCTCACAAGGCAATCCTTCTCTATTTAATCCTTCTTCATTACAACCATTCCTGTCATAACCATCACGGTCATAACCTGCCCTATTATAACCATTTCTATTATAACCTTCTTTATTGTACCCGTCACGATCATAACCATCACGATCATAACCATCTTTATCATACCCCTGACGATCATATCCGAACTGATCATAGCCATCTTCGCCATAAACTTTTGTTATATCTTCAATATCGCATGGTCTACCATTTCTATCATAACCACTCCTATCACAACCTTTTCTGTTATAACCGTCACGGTCAAATCCTTCTCTATCATAACCCTGCCTATCATAACCAAACTGGTCATATCCATCTTTGTCATATATTTTTGTTATATCTTCATAATCACAAGGATTACCTTCTCTATCATAACCCTGCCTATTACAACCATTTTTATTAAATCCATCACGATCAAAGCCTTCTCTATCATAACCTTGTCTATCATAACCAAATTGATCATATCCCGATCTATTATATTTCTTTACATTTTCATAATCACCATCAGAAGAGCCTTTCAAACCTTCATAACAAGGATTTCCATATCTATCATAACCTTCTTTATTACAACCAAATTTATTATAACCTTCACGATCAAAACCTTGCTTGTTAAAACCAAGCCTGTTATAACCCTCTCTATCATAACCATTTCTATCGTAACCATCTTCGTCATACCCATAAACATCATAACCTTCTCTATCATAACCATTTCTATCAAAACCGAACTGGTCATAACCATCAGAATTATATTTTCTTTCTACTTCACAAGGATTTCCATCCTTATCTAAACCTAATTTGTTACAGCCATTTCTATCATAACCCTCTTTATCATAACCGTTTCTGTCATAACCATCCCTATCGTAACCCTCTCTATTATAACCATTACGATCATAACCTTCCTTATCGTAACCGTACCTGTCATAACCATCTCTGTCATAGCCAAGTTCATCATAACCAAACTGGTCATAACCCTCGGAATCATAAACCCTTTCAACATCACAAGGATTACCATTCTTATCTAAACCTCTTTTATTACACCCATTTTTGTCATAACCTTCCTTATTATAACCATTTCTATCATAACCATTTCTATCATAACCATTTCTATCATAACCATCTTCATCATAACCAAATCTGTTATAACCCTGCTTGTCATATCCACTTCTATCATAACCTTCTCTATCATAACCAAATTGATCATATCCTTGACGGTCATAAACCTTTTCAACCTCACATGGGTTTCCTTGCCTATTTAGGCCATTTTCATCACAACCATTGCGATCATAGCCATCTCTATCGTAACCCTCTCTATTATAACCATCTCTATCATACCCGTCACGGTCATAACCTTCGGAATCGTAACCCTGCTTGTCATATCCATCACGATCATAACCTGCCCTATTAAATCCATCCTTATCATATCCATCACGATCATAGCCTTCACGATTAAAGCCATTTCTATTAAAACCATCACGATCATAACCATTACGGTCATAACCTTCACGATCATAACCTTCTCTATCAAAACCATCACGGTCATAACCTGCTATATTATAGCCCTGGCGATCATATCCATCTATATCATATCCGTTCCTGTCGTAGCCTTGGCGATCATAACCATTTCTATTGAAACCACTTCTATTAAACCCATCACGATCATAACCTTCTCTATCAAATCCGTTTTTATCAAAACCATCTTTGTCATAACCATCTCTGTTATAACCATCTCTGTTATATCCTTGGCGATCATATCCTTGGCGATCATAACCCTCAGCATTATAACCAAATTGGTCATATCCAGAACTATCATAAACCTTTTCTATTCCAGAGGCACCACTTTCCTCACAAGGCATACCAGCCCTGTTGTATCCGTCCCTATTACAACCATTTTTATCAAACCCATTTCTATCATAACCTTCTCTATCGTATCCTTCTTTATTAAATCCATTTCTATCGTATCCATCACGATCATAACCATTCGCATTGAATCCTTCTCGATCATAACCATCTTTGTCATAACCCTGCCTATTATAACCATCTACATCGAATCCATTTCTATCGTATCCATCACGGTCATAACCCTCTCGGTCATAACCATCACGGTCATAACCTTCTTTATTAAACCCATTACGATCATAACCGTTACGATCATAACCAGCAGGATTATAACCATCACGGTCATAGCCTTGGCGATCATAACCAGCCTCATCAAAACCTTCTCGATCATAACCATCACGGTCATAACCATCACGATCATAACCTTCTCGGTTATACCCCTCTCTATTATAACCCTCTCTATTATAACCTTCTAAATCGTATCCTTCAGCATCATACCCATCTTCATCTATATAACGACAAGTTACACCATCTCTATGAACCCCGTTTTTGTTAAAACCCTGTCTATCATATCCAAACTGATCATAACCTTCCGTGTCATAAACAAGCTTGTCCTCACAAAGCTCGCCATTTTTTTTCTTACCCGTTCTATCACAACCAAACCTATCATAGCCATCACGGTCATAACCATCACGGTCATAACCGTTCCTGTCATAACCAGTTTCGCAGTTAAAACCCGCTTCGTCGTATCCTGTTTCAAGACAACTTGTTGACCAAGTTTCTAATTGCTCTGTTGTGTATTCAACACTTGAATCAACAGGGTTACTATCTGGTGCCAGATCTTTTATTATTGCAACACCTCTTTCCTCTTGTTCCCTAAGTTCTATTTCATCAGCTTCATTGACCGCCTCAATAGCTCTTTTATCAGTAACCGTCTCTCTTCCAGTATACTTAACACTTTGTTTTGTTTCCCCAACATCTAAAGACGATGAATCTTCATCGTCACTTTTCTGACCATAAGTTAAATTGTATGCTAAATAAACACCAAAAATAACAACCAAAATCAATCCAATAGCCGATAATGGTTTTTTATTTTTTTTAAAAAATTCTACTAACTTGTTATTTTTTTCTTCTGTCATTTTTTATTTACTCTTTTATATATAGTGTTTCCAACTTCCCGTTAACCAAAAACATAGGTTTTGTTATATATGGAATTTTATAAACCGTTGTCTCTCCATCAACACCAACCCTTGCGGATAATGCACTGGGATTAAAAGGTTCATGTTTTGTCCTAACATACAAAAAATCACCTTTTCCAAAAACCCTAATCTCATTTTTACTTATTTTTTTATCATCTCTATAAATAGATAATTCGTTAAATCCATCAGGCATAACATTTGTTATCATTTGAGACATGTATTTTTTATCATAACTTGCTAGATAAGATAAAGAATCTGGTTGATTCCCACCTGTATAGTCATAATCTTTTTCTTCTGGTGTGTGATTCCCAAAACCATCTACATTAATCTGTGTTATATAGTCAGATTTCTTGTCGTTTATCTTTAAATTTATAGATGCGGGCATTTTTGCATCTTTAAACATTATTGTTAAGTTTGTTTTTCCAGCATATTTTTTAGGAACAATTGTTAACATGTGGTTACTTCTTGGTTTTATAGTAAATATATTAGCACTACCTGGATTATAGTCTGCTATATCCCAAGGATTACCCTTTTTATCCAAAAAAACCAATGTCGTGCTATAACCATAAACTAAATCTATTGTCTCAAACTCCTGCCTAGGTTCAAAAGACAAATCTATTGTTCTATAAACTTGTTTTATGTCACCTATCAAAGGAGTATCCTCTATCTTTTTTTCAAGAAGTATGTTCTCTCTAAAAGAATCCAATTCATTTATATCAGTAAATGGAAATTCTCTTTTTAAAGAGTCATTCGCTATTTTATTTAAAACCTCTAGCCTTTTTGGTTTTATTTGTGGCGGTATTTCCTCTTGCTGCTCTTGACCTCTCTGACCTCTTTGCTGTGAATTAGCATCAAAAGATAAAGAAAAAGCTGATATTGTTGCTAAAATTAAAAGAGTTATTTTTTTTGTCATTTATATCTTAGTATTATTATTTTTTTAAATATATCATTAAAAAAAATAACTTCAATTAATTAAAAAATGATTTTTTTTAATATTTTAATAGATACTTATACTTTTTATTGTTAAACCTTTTTGATTTTTAGAAAAATCTTCTTGCACAATCTCTAACATAACCTCTGATGTTTTTAATATCTCTTTTCCAGTTTCGCCAGTTTTTAACTCCCTAACTTTTAAATAGTACAAGTAACTTTTACTTCCATCATAATATTCATAACGACCAACATATAGTGGACGCCTCGTTATAACAGCTTCATTAATAACAACCCCAGAATTTATTTCAGATTCTATCCTTATTTCAAAACCTGTTTTAAATGATGAGAATGCCTCACTTGAAAAAAATATTTCATAATTATCTAAGTTTCTAATAGCAACATTAGGTCTATAATTTAGTATTCCAATCATTGAGTTTTCAATAAAGTCTTTAATAGAACTATCGTTTATTATTGGATTATCCTGTAAATCCAATTTTTTTATAAAACCCAAATCATCGGACTTTATTATATAATAGTTTTTTTTATATGTTACTTCAGATGTATAGTTATAATAGTAATATAGAAAAAAAGGAAGACTTAATGCTATTATAATCAAAATCCAATAATTAAATCTTGTAGCTATATGATTAATTTTCATTTTACCCCCTAAAGGCTATTACTTCTATTGCATAACCGTTTGGATTCTCAACAAGAGAACGTCTTGCAACAATCATTGTCACATTATATCTTATAACCTCTTTTCCTTCACTATGAACAATTTCCGCTATTATAACACCATCCATTTGATAAAACCTCTGAAAGCCATTATAAACACCAGAATCAACTATGTGTATTGGTTTTACTATTTTTGATGTTACTATAGCATTAAGTGCCCTGACCCTATCTTGCAACCTTAAATTAGTAAAAGTATCCATAAATTCTGAATAAGAACTTTCTGTTGCAAAATATTCTTTTATTTTTTCACCGTGAGTATCTATATTTAAATGGTGATAATCGAATATATTACTAACCCACTGATTGACTTTATTTACCATTTCTTCTTTATTTTCCACCTCTTGTTCTAATGGTTTTTCCTCTAGTATTCTATACTCCTGATCAAGAACAATAAATTCATTAGGTGGTTGATATGAAAAATATGCCTTATATGAAAAATATGCACAAGAAAGAAATATAATAAAAGAAAAAACAAAGATACCTATAGACTGAAAATAGGATTTCTTTTCAGCCTCTGTGTTCTTAAATCCCTTCTCTATATTTTTTTCTATCTTTTTATTAACTTTTTGAGAGTTTTCCTTCCCTTTATTTTCACTTTTGTTTTTTTTATTTTTCATTTTGTTTATTATAATTTTTTATAAAATTTCTAACAATTTCTTTTCTTTTTTCTGTTTCTTCATACTTATATGTTTGTCCAAGAACATTTGTTGTATAAACAGACTGCATTTTGTTTTTCTTATCTATTGTTACCATACCAAAAATAAGAAGTATAGAAGCTAAAACAATTAGTCCATAAGAAATATTATAGAACCTATTTCTGAAAATTCTATAATAACTAACTGGTCTGTAGTACATTCTTTCAGACTTATATCCATAAACATCATTTAATGGTATATTAATTTCTTTCTCTTTCTTATTTTTATTTTTTCCTTTAAACATTTTGCTTTATATTTTGTTTCGCCGCATAAACCAAATTTATATATAGTGATTCGTTTATCATAGATGACATTATTTTTAAAACATCTATTTTTTGACCCTCTTTATACTTATCTAACTCTCTACGCCATTTTGAAATCATATCATCATAAAAGTTCTTTTTTGAAAGCTCCATAGCATTTTTTGGGAAAACCTGATAAAGAGACTCCATTATATAAAGTATTTTTATTGATTCAGAACCATCATCCTTATCCTCTTCATCTTCTTTTTTATCTATAACTTTGAAATACAAAAGGTAATTTTCATTTTTTTCATACTCAAAATTAAACACTTCTTTTCCTATCAAATCTTTAGATAAAAAGTTTGCATAAACAGCAATCAACGGCATAAAAAGCTCTTCTAAAAGATATATTTCTTTATTTATTTCATACCCCGTAACGGTTATCACAGAAGGTAACAAAACAGCACCCTCAGTAAGTTCTAAATATTTTTTAAATTTACTTAGTTCTCCACTCATTAAATATCCCCCAGTTCGTCTCCAATAAGACTATTTATCAACCCATCAATATCTTCTGAATTAGGTTTTTCTTGTCTCTTAGGCTTAGCACTAACTGTTAGATCAGTCAAAGCCTCTTCACTGATTATATCAGCTGCTTCTTTTTTATTTCTATCTTTATTCTTATTTATTCCCTTTAAATACATTTTGTTATTTAAGGTATACTCTATTTCCGTCATCCTATCTTTTATATCTAAATAATCAAGATTTAAAGCCTCAAATAAATCGTATGTAAAGTCTTCATTTTTAAATGCCTTTTTCTTTTTGTGTACCCTATCTCTTATCCTATCAATAAAGCCATTTCCAGTAGTTTTAGGTTTTTCATCTTCTTTAGGTCTTTTAGTTGACTTTTTAGGCTCTTTATCGACTTTATTTTTTTCTTCCTCCTCTTCATCTACTTCATTTACCTCTTCCTCTTCATCATAGCCACTTAAGAAGTCTAAATCGTCATCACCAGTTTCATCTTCTTGATTTTTATTTCCCGTTCTCTCTTCATCGCTATCTTCATAATATTCGTTCAGTTTATCAAGGTTTTCACCTATTTCTGTTACAATTTGATCATTTATTACTTCTACACGCTCTACATAGCCCGCTATAGAAAATGCCATCTTCTTATTTACATCATCCAAACCTTCTGTAATTTTCATAAACTTAAATACCACATCAAGCTCTTCCCTTGCAGAAGGTATTGCATTTAAAGACCTTCTTATTTGATTTTTATAAGTATCGCTATTTGTTAAAACCTCTTCAAATTTTTTAAATATTTCTTTTTCCCCATTGTAGTAATTTAAAGCCAAAGAGAAGTCTAAAGGCTCTACCTCCAAAAATGAATTAACAAATATCTCATCTAAAAGATCTGGGGCAGCATAAAAATGTTTTATCCTCTTCGTATCCTTTCTGAAAAGCATGTGTGATTCACCAGCATTTTGATCTCTTAGATCAGAAACATTAATCACATCTTTACTCTGAATAGAAACATTAGCAGAAGCACCATATTTTTCAGTCATTGCATTTTTGTCTTTCTCGTAACTTTGAACCTCTGCAAATTTACCTTCACCCGCTGCATCTTTAAATATCTGAAAGGTTTCTTTAGGATCCTCTAAAGCCATACATATTTTTATTTTACAGTTAGCGATTATTGACCCTACATCATCTTCAGAACCAGCCTTGAATGCTTGGTAATCCTGACCTGCAAAAATCATAAAAAAGCCAAGAGAACGAGCCTGAGCAGGCATAACGGCTGCACCTTTAACAGAGTAATAACCATACTCATCAAATATTGTCATAAATGGTGAAGGAGCCTTTGTTGCTTTTAAATCTATAGTATCTTGTCTTTTACCTTCAACCTTAGAACCCAATGTGGACGACATCATATTTTTTATAGAAGCAACAATTATTCTTCCTAAATTACCCAAAGACTGCTTGGACTTTTCAAGTGCAGGCAGAAGAACAACTAATATTCTTCTATTCAAAACAATGTCAAAAAAGTCAACTTCTGCTACCTGAGTTTTCATGATGTGGCCGTACGTATCGGCCAGAAGACCAAATGTTTCCGTAAATTGCATGGTTATGTAACCATGCTGCTCTGCAACGGTTTCAGGCTGATCTACATTAGGGTTGTCTGGTGTTGGTTTTACATAACCAGGCAAGTTAACTACATATTGGTATAAACCATCCCTAAATTCCATAGGAATATCTGTTCTTTGTGCCAGCTCTTCTGTTTTTTCAAATTCAAAATGTTTTCTTATAACATCCACATCAAGAAGTAGTTTTCCTTTATCTCTTAAATACACCAGTGGTTTGATTAAGGAACCAATATAAATAGATGCACGACCCTGCCACATGCCATCACCACCAGAGTCTGGAAGTAACGACACAAACAACTCAGTTAGAGTGTCAGCACCAGCAGTTGCACAAGGGTTCATTGTATGCGATGTTTTTTCAGCAGTCTTATTGTAGCCACTCATATGAGATGTCATGAAGTTTATTATGTATAAGTCATCAAGACGACCCCTTGATGCAACTAAACTAAATATTTTTGCCCATAACTCGTTATCACCCTTACCATCAATATAGATAAAACCTGAAGCCTGATTTAAACTGTTAACACAAATAGACAACATTGTTTCTGTATTGTGAGTAACAATATAATCTTTTGTTATAAATAGACCCCTCGGATCACTTATCTTTATACACTGATAAGAATCCCTTCTGTTTTCTTTTTTGACACTCTTTATTTTAAGCTTTTCTTTTTTACATAACTCGTTAATAAAGCCTTTTTTTATTTCTCTTTTTCCAAAAAGTTTAGATTTTTTTACCCCCTTTACTTTTACATTAAAAATATTATCTTTTTTATCAATAAAAGCCTTACCACCTAAAGAATAAATTATTTGAACAAAGCCATTTGCAACACCCACCTTATTTGTTGAAAAAAAGGCTACACCATCATCTGAAACATACCCAGAACTATCCATTAATCCATTAACTAAATTATACCTTTCATAAAGATTATTTTCTATATAATCCTCTGGTATATAATCCAAATCCATACCTTTCACATAATTTGTAAAACAAAATTCACTTCCTGAAAAACCTTTCGTTATCGTACTACTTAGACTTTCTTTAAGCAGGTAATTATCCGAAGAGCAAACCTTATTACTATCAAAACCACCAGATAAAATACAACCCATTAGATAAGGTGCTATTTTTAAATCTTTATTAAGCGATTTTTCTACCTCTCCAGAAAGTATTATTTCATAATTATTATTATAAAAATCAAGATCTATTAGTTCTTCAGTTTTTATAACTTTTGCTTTTTCAAAACTGCCATCCTTAAGATCTCTTAATTGAAAATCCTTGTTATGAATTTCCCAGAGATGGTCCCCCGAAATACTTATATTACGACCATCCTCAAACTCTATTTTATAAGTATCTAATACCCCCTGAGGAAAAATACCTTTTATTTCCGAACAACCAAATGGTGTTGTTACCAAATCACCAACCCTTAAATCTTTATTCTTAACCCATCCTTTCGGTGTATGAACCATCTCATCATCCTTTAATGCCTTACCCGCACCTGTTGTTCCAAAAATTAGACAGTGGGTTCTAACATCATCATTCGCAAACCAAACCTCTTTTTTTGTTCTCTGTTCATTACCAAAGAATGTTATCCCCTTTGGTGCTTCAGGTTTATCATTTGCTGGGTTTAGTTGGTTTAAATCAATATCACCCTTTCCCTTTGATTGCGGTTTTTTAAAAGGAAGCTTTTCAATGTGGTTTATATTTTTTGAAAAAATTAATAAAACTATTATTAAAGCCAATTCCATACCAATCTGAAGTGAAGGAATAAGTGAAAACGCTAAGATAATACCAATTAATAAAACCCAAACACCTTTTCCAGTTAAGTACCTTTTAATTTTTACTGGAGTCGGTGTTAGATCTTTCTTTAAATTTGAAAGTTGATCTTCTTGAGAGGTATCTATACCTTTTATATTCTTTTCACTCATTTATTAGTTTTTTTTATTTTTTATAAAAATTAATCTAAAATTACTTTTTTATTCATAAGATATTTCTGAAAAAATCTCAGTAAATTGCATAGTAATATAACCATGATGTTCCATAGCTGCTATACTTTGCTCCTCCCTATTACCCCCTATATAGCCTGGCAGATTAAGAACATATTTATATAAATCACGCCTAAATCTTATTGGAATGTCTTTTCGATTTGCCAAATCATCTGTCTTTCTTAAATCAAAATACTCTTTTATTGTATTTGCATCAAGATTAACATCCCCTTTATCTCTTAAAAAAACCAAAGGTTTTACCAAAGACTTTAAGTATCTAGAAGCAATATTTTCCCACATACATAATTTTTCTTCATCTTTATCTTTATATATCAACGATACCAAATGATTTGCTATATCAGTTGAGGTTCCATTAATGAAAATATTTTTTTCTATTTTATATTTTTGATTTTTGGTATCCATAATTTATTATTTTTATATAATATTAAATCTTTTTTATCTTTTTTCAATATAATTATTTTTTGTCAAAAACAAGCAATAGGATCTACCATAATCTAAGCATTTAGAAATAATAAAAAAATACCCAAACTACTTATTAGTATTTTAAAAATACGAAAATTAAACACATTTTATAAATATAAATACAAAAAACAATACCAACAGCTTAAATAATATTGATATTTATAAAAAAAAATAATACAATCAACTCATAATATTTAAAAAAGGCAAATTAATGAAAATAGAGAAGCTTTATATTTTTGAAAAGCCAGATGCAGCAAAGAATTTTGTAAAAGCATTACAATGGACTTCACCACAAAGAACAAAAAGATACATAAAACAAGGTAATATTGTAGTAACTTGGTGTATAGGGCACCTGATAGAGCAATGCCCCCCAGAACATTATTTCCCAGATATAAAAAAGGGTTGGGATCCAGAAAAACTACCTATCATCCCACAAGAATGGGAAATGAGGATACCGACATCAAAAAAAGAAGAGTATAAAAAATCACAAGCACTTGCAATAAGAGAGCTTTTAAAAACATCTGAATGTGTTGTTATAGCAACCGATGATGATAGAGAAGGCGAAACTATAGGATGGGAAATATTGGAGTTTTTTGGATATAAAGGAAAAAAACTCAGAATGATATATGGGGAACTTATACCTAAAGTATTATTAAAAGCTAATAATAACTTAGTCGATGCAGAAAAGTATAGGAATAGATATTATGCTGGTCTTGCAAGGATGAGAGCTGACTGGTTAATCGGTTTTAACTCAACAATGGCTTATACAGGAAGAAATCAGAATAAACTTCCACCTAAAAATGTTATTAATTCTGGTAGAGTTGTATCACCCCTTGTTTTTCTCTTATCATTAAGAGCTAACGAGAGAAAAAACTTTAAACCAGAGAATCACTTTTCTTTTAATATGTTATTTCAAACAAGCAGTAAAGATGAATACTCTGGAACTATAGTTTTTGATAAAGAATGGCTTGATGACGGACTACTTAAGAACCCCAATACAGCAAAAAAAATAGAATCAGAACTAAAACAAGAAAAAACATCAACTGTAAAATCTAACGAGACAAAGAGAGGTACAGAAAAACACCCTACAGGGTTTTCTTTAAGTGAATTACAGAAAATTGCGGATGTTAAATTCAACTTATCACCAAAAGAAACCCTTGATGTGGCTCAGTCATTATATGAAAAACACCAACTTGTAAGTTATCCAAGAACAGACTCTGGATATGTTGGTGACGAGCAATTTGCAGACAGAAAGTTAATTTTAAACACTATTTTTTCTAATTTGTCCAGCCATAATGATAGTGTATCTAATATAAAAGGTAAAATTAATCCAGATCAGAAAACAGAGATGTGGAACACCAAGAAGGTTAGTGCCCACCATGCAATAATACCAACTGAAAATACAAAAAGCTTATCAGGTCTTAGTGATATAGAGATGAAAATATACGAAACTATATGCAAAAGATACCTAGCACAATTCTTACCAATCCATGAGTATGATAAAACAACAATAATAACAGTAACCGATAAGTTCGGATATGAATTTAAAACAAACGGAAGGGTTGTTATAGAAAATGGGTGGAAAGAAATTGAAAAAAGTAATAATTCAAAATCAGAAGATAATAACCTACCCTCTGTAAATGAAAATGAAAATGTTAATGTTTTATCTATAGAAAGGAAAGATAAAAAGACCGAACCACCAAAAAATTATACCTACAAAACACTTTTGGAAGATATGGTAAAGATAGAAAAATTTATAAAAAATCCAAAATTAAAAAAAATAATAAAAGGTACAGGTATTGGAACAGAAGCCACAAGAGCCGATCATATTGATGGACTGTTTTCAAAAGGCTATGCAAAAAAAGAAAAGAAAAATATTGTGGCAACAGACAAAGCAATACAAATAGAGTCAATTATGCTTGACGAAAACAAACAACCTGAAATATCAGCCTACTGGGAAGAAGAAATAAATTTAATTGAAGAGGGGAAGTCAAACCTAGAATCCTTTTTAAAAAAGCAATCCACCATCGTAAACAGAATTATTCAAAAAATAAAAGATGGTAATTGTGACTTAAAGGAAAATGTAAAAGGGGCTGGTAAAACATACAACTGTCCAAAGTGTGAATCAATATTAAGCAAATTTAAATCATCAAAAGGAAACATATTGTGGCGCTGTATGAATAAAGAGTGTGAAACACTTATTGCAGATAATAGAGGAAAACCTGGTGATTTAATTAATATTATAAAGCAACCAGAGGGTGATAATCCTTGCCCAACTTGTGGTAAAAAAATGCTCTATAGAAAAAAACGAGATCAAGATGTCTTCTTTTGGGTTTGTTCCGACAAACAATGCAAAACCTTTTGCAAAGACAATAATGGCTCTATTGGCGAAAAAGTTGTTAAAAAAACAAGCGATCACAAATGCCCTAATTGTGATGAAGGGAGAATGGTTAAAAGAAAAGGCACAAATGGTGATTTTTGGGGATGCAATAATTATCCAAAGTGTAAAACATCACTACAAGACAAAGATGGCAAACCTGACTACGAAGGTAATGGTAAAAAGAAACCTCAAAAAACAGATTTCAAATGTAAACAATGTGATGAGGGATACCTTGTTAAAAGAATAAAAAAATCAGATAAGTCAATATTTTGGGGTTGCAATATGTTCCCAAAATGCAAAAATATAGTTTCTGATAATAATGGAAAACCAGAGGGTTATTAAAATTGTATAACAAACTACACCTAAATTATAATGAAGGCAACCTTGAAGTAAGATTTACTAATAAGTTTTCAAAGAAATATCACTCTTTTTGTAAGTCTTTTAAGGGTAGCTTTTTTTCAGCACAAAATGAAATGTGGATTGTGCCAAGATTTTTAACAAGAGATTTTTGCAGAGAAGCAAGAAAAAAAGGTTACTACTTAGACCTTTCAAAAGAAATACAGGATGAGTTTGGTGTAGATAAAAATGGCTACTCAAAAAAAGAGATTGAAAAAGAAAAAGCTTGGCTTGAAAATCACGACTCAAACCTAAAAGATGATAAAAATTTCAATGAAGAAATTCTTGAAATGCCATACCCCCTTTTACCTTATCAAAGAGCTGGAATAAGTTATTTCACCAAACCAGAAAGAAACGGAAGAGGGTTACTTGCAGATGACATGGGACTCGGCAAAACAATACAGGGTATAGGATTTCTAAAGTATTATAAAAAGGATTGGCCTGCAATTGTAGTTGCCCCAGCATCTCTACTACTTAACTGGAAAAAAGAAATATGTAAATGGCTACCAAAAGACTTAGATGAAGATGATGTTGTCGTTATGAAAAAGACAAAAGATAAGCCATCTGGAAAAATTGTTGTTTGTAGTTATAACTATGCAGCAAAAAATCAATTTGTCTTATCAAAATTTCTTGGTGTTAAGGGTTGTGTTGTTGTTGATGAAGCACACAACATTAAAAATTTAGAAGCACAAAGGACAAAGGCAATTGTTGCTATAGGACACCGAGCAAAAAGATACCTTCCAATGACTGGAACACCATTACTTAATAAACCAGCTGAGTTATTTTCAATACTTCATTCAATCGATCCTGTAACTTGGGATATTTATGAAAAGTTTGTTTTTGAATACTGTGATGGTCAGAGAATAAAAATAAAAAGAGGTAAGGTAAACACAACAGCACTAATTGCAAATGGTATTTCTAACCACAAAAAACTATTTAGAAAACTTAGAAATGAAATCATGTGCAGACGACTAAAAAAAGATGTTCTAACTCAATTACCACCTAAAAGGAGATATACACTATCATTAGATGCCACAACACAAGATGTCAATCAAACTCAAGAATATTTAGAGCTTTACAAAACGATAATATGTAAAGGTCTAATAGAAAATAATTTTGACTTAGAGCAAACAAAGCGATTTGTTTTATCAGAAAAATCAGTTGATGTTAGTGAAGGACTTTTTCAAGCATACCAATTGACAGGTAAAGCAAAAATAAAATCTTTATGTCAGTGGGTTAAAGAAAAGCTGGAGGGTGAAACAAATAAATTAATAATTTTTGGACACCATGAGGAGTTCTTAGATAAAATACAAGAACAAATAGAAAAAATAAATAGCACTAACAAAAATAAAGATTCAGTCCCGCTTGGTTACATAAGAATAGATGGTAAAACGAAAAAAGAAAAAAGATTTGAATATCAAGAAAAATTTCAAAATGATGACTCTTGCCATATTGCATTATTATCAATTGGTGCTGCGAACTCTGGTTTAACTCTAACATCATCATCAACAGTTATTATGGGAGAATTACCTTGGACACCTGGTGTATCAAGACAAGCAGAAGATAGAGTTCACAGAATTGGTCAGGAAAACGATGTTGATATTTTTTACACAATAGCAGATGAGACTCTAGATGGAGCTTTATGGGAAATGTTAAAAAATAAAAGTGAAATGGCTTCAGCTATACTAGATAATAACGAAGGTGATGAAATGGATGAAGACATAAATGTTAACTCTACTGACTTACTAACAGCCCTCTTATTGCAAGTTTACCAAGATCATAAAAGAGGCAATATTGATATTAATGAGTATGCCTCTCGATATAAAAAACAAATAAATAAAATGAAAAGAGTAAAAAAAGAACCCAAGAAAAAAGCCTAATAATCAGATAAAACTTTTTTACCAAGATCTGTTATTATGCGACCTCTAGGTGTTCTTTCAATCAATCCTTTTTGCAAAAGATAAGGCTCTATATCGCTTTCTATTGTCTCTCTTGACTCACCCGTTGTCGATGATAAGTGTTGTATCCCCACAGGTCTTTTTGACAAAACACCATCCATAACAGACAGTATTTTTCTATCTATCTCTTCTAAACCATATTCGTCTATTTTTAGCTTCATCAAAACATTCATAACAAAATTTTTGTCAGCGCTTTTTATATCATCAATCGTTAAAAAATCTAATACCCTTTTTATTATATGATTAGACTTTCTCGGAGTACCTCTTGATCTAATAGCAATTTCATAAGCAGCATCTTTTGTTATTTCAAAATTTAATTTATTTGAGTTTTTTATAATTATTTGTATCAACTCTTCATCACTATAAGGCGAAAGATGAAGATTAATACCAAATCTATCAATTAATGGAGTTGACATCTTACCCTTCATCGTAGTTGCTCCAATCAGTGTAAAAGGCTCCAAGGTTATACTTACAGGCTTTTCAGTCATACCAGACTTATGTTTTATATCAACTCGATAATCCTCCATTGCAGTGTAAAGGTTTTCTTCTACCTTTTTATCAAGTCTGTGTATTTCGTCGATGAATAAAAAATCACCCTCTTCAAGCTCTATAAAATATTTAAGCAAGTCACCAGCCTTTTCTATATTAGCTGCATTAGAAAAAACTATCCTTGAACCATACTCAGAAGCAATAACAGAGGCAAGAGAGGTTTTTCCAAGCCCAGCTGGACCATGAATAATTGTGTGCGATAAGGGAACACACCTTTTTTTTGCAGACTCGATATATACTTTTAAGTTCTCTTTTAATGAATTTTGCCCTATATAGTCATCAAGGCTTATGGGTCTTAGATTATCTTCCACTTAAATCTCCTTTTTTAACACAATATATTTTATATTTTTTTTAATAATAAATCAAACAAAATATATTTTTTTGACTACATTACCTTTTTTATTTATAATAACATCAATAAATACAAGTTTTTTAAAAATAATAAAAAGGAGAATGAATGGAATATTCAGCAGATAATAT
>MDTC01066607.1_pt1 | contig 20923 bp, 16 predicted proteins | sample 811181 | NCBI WGS metagenome assembly MDTC01 (sample SAMN05326644, study PRJNA326480) | marine metagenome | isolation source: seawater | place: Pacific Ocean: North | collected 2011 | reverse complement strand
AGCAACAAAACCAAAATGATTCGAAGGTATTACCTGTTCGGATAGCTGTTCACGCAGCCAATGTAGTCATCTGTAACCTTGGCACTCAAAAAAGATTAGACTATACCATCTTAGGGCATGAAGTAAATATAGTTAAAAAACTACAGTCAGCTTGTAATCCTTTTAAAATCATTGTGAGCACCGAAACTCGCCAATTGCTCAGATCCTTTGCCGCTAGTCAATTTTCGGAAATACTTGTGCGGACTGAAGGCAATGATCAGTTGTTATCAGTATTCGAGTTTGACCCTCATTGGACTAAGAAACAAACCATTCTATCTGCTGAGGTAGCTCACTGGGAACTCTTGAATAAAAAGATAGGTGAAAAAAGGCTCAATTTGGACGACAAAAGTCTCAGCCTTCAGACAGAGCTTGATGAATTCGAAATACTCAATGCCTCACCTTCTGGACTAGGGACTCAATCACGACTATACCTAGCAAGGGGAGTCACTTTATTGGCTAGATTTCAAAAAGCGGGACAGAACCTAGATCATATAGAACCCATCGCTATCACAGTCAGGTGGGGACGCAAAGAAGGTGACAGCTATCACCACGGCTTTAGCATTGAAGGCACTCCGCAACAGAAATCGAAATTATTTCAAAAAATTCAGGATGTTATCAAATAGAGAATAACTTCAGAAGGTTAGGTAGACCTAGGCACTGCCAGAAAAAGGCGTTAGTAACTAGCTGCAACTGCAGTTAGGCTGCTTTTACGACTACAGGCATATTAATGGCAAAACGAATCTTCATAAAATCACCATCATCCTGCCCTTGAGGTATAATAGCAATATCAGATCCCGCATTTCTCATAAACTCTCTGACTGCATCCATTCCAACACCTCGGCCGGACACTTCATCAGCAGCATCTTTGGTTGAAAAGCCACTATTAAAAATTAGATCCGCAAGTTTGCTTCTACCATTGACAGCCATTCCTATACTTTTCGCCTTGTCTTCAATAGCTTTTAAATTCAAGCCCTGGCCATCATCTTCAAAACATAGACGTCCTTCATCATCAAGAAAAACCCTCAAAGTCCCTTGCTCAGGTTTTCCATCCTTAATTCTAACGTCAGGCATTTCCAAACCATGATCAATTGAATTTCTAAGCAGATGAATAAATGTCTTTGAGAGGGCTTCATGAAAGTCAGGAGTCAAAATAGTGCCATCTGGAATATCAGACTTAAACTGACACCCCCCTTTACCAATCTCTCTTGCAAGATCATTAGCGGTAGCCGACATCTCATAAACCAGTCTATTAATATCATATTTATCAAGATGACCCATCTCATTAGACTGAGCCTTTTCCTTAATTTTCATCAAAGGTTCTAGTGCTTTACAATAATACTCATGAATCTGATCAATTTCTTTCATATGGTCGAAAAGTTGATTAAAAGCTTCTGGACCAAGACTCGATTTCGCTGATGTCACCTCTTCGGCTACATGGATAGCATCAGTAAAGTCTCCAAATTTGTAAAATCGCGCCGCTCCCTTAATAGTATGAAGCCCAATAAAAATTTGTCTAGATTCTTCATTAGTAAGAGTTTCGTTTGCATGGTTCTTATTAAGAATCTCTCTTATTTCGGACCATGTTTTTTCAGCTCCTTGAATAAAGTTTTCAAACTGTTCGGGGCCTACCTCAATAATCTCACCTAAATAGCGTAAACTTCTTTTCCCATCTTCGGCCTGCTGCCTCAAAGCGATTGTCTCTGTAATATCCTTAACACTTACTAATATTCTTTCAATACATTCTTCCTTGTCAAGTACTGGAGACCAATCTAAATCCAGATGTTTAAAGCCCCCAGGTAACTCCGCTTTGAGCTCATGAGGAAAACAATCAGCATTAACATCGAAGAACATTTCATCTTCTCCGATAGTATATTCTATAGCCGTTATTATTTTGTCCCGATCATCTGGACCTAAATCAGATTTATCGAGAATCAAATCAAGAAAAGACCGACCGGCCAAGTTTTCTTCGCCAACTATAGTTTCTAGATGAGTGGAATAATCTTTATGAAGTGAAAAATCTACTGTTATTGAAAGCAAGCCAATCTTAGTACTTACCAACATCGATTTAATATCTCGGGTCTGGTCATCAACCCTGATTTCCAGTGACTCGTTCAGTTTAGTTATTTCCTTTCGATGAGCAGCTTCCTCACGTAATTGTTTTTCTTTTGCTTTTCTTGCATCATCTTCAATAATCCTCATTCGATCTCCCAGAGCCAGGGCCATTAGGGTAAGTTGGGCGCCAGTACCAATCGGCATCGCAAATTGGACAAACGGCGTTAATGGGAGAATCGCAAGATTTTTCAGCAGGAAGATAACGATCGCACTCAACACAACGGCAAATGAAAGAATGAAAAACCGAGCTGCTCGCTGGCCATTTTTAGCAGCTATAACAGCAATAGTTAGAACCATAATAGGAGTGATGATCGCAAATGGCATAAAAAATTTATTGTAAACAATCGGATTGACAAGAAAGTAGAGAGACCCTATGGCAATCAATCCTAAAGATGTCCCACGCATGAATTTAACAGTACCGGGAGCATACTTTCTTAAATCTAAGAACATTACAGCGAATTCGACCATTAATATAATCGTGATATTGTAGACTAGCATCAAAGGCCCAGAAAATTCAGGAGCATCTCCATTTACATACTGAAAAAAGTGACCTTGGGTATTCATCTGTGAAATTAGCGTGAACAGGATATAGAGACTATAGATCCAATACAATCGACTCTTTAACGACGCAGCCAGGAATATATGGTAGACCAACATAATACCAATCATGCCATATATAAACCACAAAACTGCATTATCTATCATAGAATCGATGGTATATGATCTTGTTTTCTGAATTTCTACAATACCGTTGGCGGGAGAAGTGGTTTTGATTTTATAGAGAAGGAAAACATTCTCACCCGGAGCTATATCCACTTTATAATTAGCCATTCTTTCCGGATAAAAGCGCCTACTAACACTATACTTGTCGCCCTGAACAGCGTAACTTTCCAAGCTATCGGCCCTAAGTACCCAAAACTCGATACTATCTAAAGCAGCTGCTTGGAAACTAAGTACATGTTCAATTGACTCCTGATTATTTTTTACCCGAGCTAAAAACCAAGATGGATACTTTTGTATGCCGAGATTAGCTCCTTTTTTAACTCGGGGACCTTCGTATGCACCTTCGGCAAATACAGATAGCGCCTCTTCAGCAGTATTGAATGAATAATCTTCGCCTTCCTGAATCCACACAGTAGATGAACCTAGACTTTTCTTATCTTCTATTTCTGCTACTGGAACAAGAAGCATAAGTGCTGTAAAAATATTTGATAACATCAGAACATACTCCTTGTCACTATTTAACTAGGTCCAAACCCAAGATAAAAGCCGTTTCCTTATTTAATAGCAGTATAAAATAAATGGAGAGCTTCCCTAAGGTCCATAGAAGCTCCCCCATTTTTACTAGGACTTAGCGTCGTCTTCTTTAGGATTTTGCTTTTCAAACTCTTCCTTAGAAGTATCCTGCTGCTTCAACGGATCAAAGCCACATGAGTTCTTCATAGGGTTAGCTCGTAAGGTAAAGACACCTTGATGACAGGCTGCATGAGTACCGTTAGTGACTGGTAACTTAACCGCCATTCCCAACTGAGCAAGTCCAGCTCTCTTGTCAGCCTGTGTTCCATTTCTTTTGGAACGGCACAACAGCGCAGCAGCATACTGGGTTCTACGACAAACATCAGGAGTATCTATCTCCATACTTTCCTTATGAAAAGCAACAGAACGATCTATATCGCCCCTTGCATCAAAGATCCAGTCTAGCAAAAACCAATCTGGCACTAACCGATACCATATTCCCAATCCGTGCCTGGTCGCACCTTGCAAACTAACGGTTCCTTTGAGTAAATGATTGTAAGGCGACTTAGTAACGTCGACCCACATGTCTCGAATCGGTGCTGCATTTCTTAAAACCCGCAGTACCCCATCAATCACACCACTCTTACCCATATTTACACCGAGATAAAACTTACAAAGGGGATTATCTTTCTGGATCTTGAGGCATTTTTTAGCATACTTTACGCCTTTTTCAAAAATAGGCTTCGCAATCTTATCTCTGTTCTTCTTATCTTTAAAAGAAGACATTCCTAATTCAAAGGACATATGAGAAGCATGCCAGTACCCTTCTATCCATTTGGGTTCCTTTTTTATAAATTCTTCCATAATATTCAACTGTCTTTCAAGAACTTCAGAAGGAGCAATCTTTCCGGCCCACTCTTTATCCAGCTGATCCCACTCTTTCGCCAGCTCAGGATGTTTTTCGAAGCCACTTCGATCGTATGGATAGGGTTTGTAATCACCTGCAAAGCCTAAGGCTGGTAGCAGTAGGAAACTGAAAATTAGTATTGGCAATGTCATTCGCATGGGGAATCTCCTTACATATATCAAGCGATACACCCGAGCTAAATATTAAGCGATACACCCCGGGCGATTTTTCAGCTCCCCCGAGGCCGGGACCAAATAGCTTATCGACTAGATTAGCCAAGAACAAAGTTATATTTTTAATAGGAAACTTGAGTGGATTGATAAATTTCATATCTATCTAATTTCATGTGAATATCGAGAAAAATCTATAGTTCATTTTGTGTAAATAAATTAAATCAGGTACCAATTAACATCCAGATTTACTTTTCCTACCGAGCGAATTAATTTAAAAAAGCCATCAAGCATTACCAACCCAGCAAGATTATCGAATTACGTGATTAACCAGATTGATTACGACTTTTGCGTACGCTGGCATCCGTGAAAAGCCCACAAATAATATTTTAGTGATGGTTAGCTTTCCCCGCTATGAATTAGAAAAAAGTTATAGGGAAAAAAATTATATTTTCATCACTTCACCAATTCAAAGCCGTAACGCTAATACAACACTAGATCTAAAGAGACTGAAACCTCACGCATAACTAGTTAACACTTAACTGTATCCTGTGCATGACAACTCAAAAAAGACGTCATTTAATACTCCGATATTATTACTAAAATTCACATTTTTTTTCGGCACCGTTATTGCAGCAGGTAGTCCATCTTGTATAGAAAACGGCTGGCGATGACCGGCACAAGCTTAAGTGCTTTTTGTATGGAAAAGGAATGAGAATGAAACTGATCTTTATTTTGCTTGTTAGTATTATCCCTTTATCTGGATGTAAACAATTACAGTCCAACACAAATAGTGCGACTCAAGTCGAAATAACTGCTGAACAACAGGCATTGATTAGCCAAATTATACGTCAGAATTATGATCCAAAGAAAGATGCAAAAGAACAAGGTGCGAAAGAACAAGATTCTAAACTCATTTCACTAAAAATCAGTGATCAACTTTTAGTTGATTTCGGATCTCATCTTTTTAAAACTGAAAATCAGACTTCGCGAACAAAATTTTTAGGACTCATTAGTCGGAATTCTTCCCCCGAATTAGAAACTTACCTAGTTCAGGAATTTGCAGTTATGACCAACTTTTTTCAAGTCGGTTTAGCTTCAAAGGCTGGTATAGAAGTGCCATTACTTTTTATCGGCGGAAAATAAATAAGAAAAACAATTAGCACTCTAATTCTAAAAGGGAGTTTAAATGAAACTGTCATTACCCGGACTTGAAGATACTCAGAGACTTCAGCAACTCGAATCTAGTAGAAAGTTATATAAATATAAATGGTTTGGAGATATCATCCCACGAAATGAAAATGGACCAGTACCTGGACTAGATACCTCAGGGCCACAATGGTTTAGGAAAAGCCTCCAAGTAGTATTTTCAATTCGGGAAAATATCGATCAGGTTATTAAGGAAAAAAAATATACCTTTGCTAATACATTACCCAAATTCACGGCTCGACAAATCGCTGACTATGTTCGTAGTTTAAATATAAATGCGTTAACAAGTTATTATAATTATGATCCAGGACACGTGACGGATACTACAGGCGGCAAAACTAAGTCTATCAATGATTACGGTGATCTCTTTAAACACATCAAATCACCTCAATATGTTTCAGATAGCTCCGCACTTTCAGATGAGTTTTTCAGTCGTTCTTTTATTGCTGGAGCCAATCCAGTTATGGTTAAGCGCATGCTATCGATACCAGCTAACTTTCCCATGACAGATCAACTCCTCAGAGCTGCTGATGCCAATAGAAGTGAGAAATATTTTGCAACCGACAGTATTCAAGCTGCCTTAGCACAGGGTCGCCTCTTCATGGTTGATTACTCCCAGATGGAATCTCTAGCACCAGGCAAACATCCATCCGGGGTACAAAAATATGTTTACGGTGCTGTTGCTGTTTTTGCTGTTCCACCCAAAAAAGCTGGGATGATAAGGCCTTTTTCAGTTTTTGCGATTAAAGGCGGCCAGAGCAGAGATAGTAAAATTTTTTCACCACATGATGGTTGGTCTTGGGCTATCGCCAAAGGGATGGTTAATGCTTCCCACTATACTTATCATGAGACCGTATCTCATCTAGGCGTGACTCACTTAGTCATCGAACCAATTTTGACCTCTATGAGACGCCAACTTGCAAAAAACCATCCTATATATCATTTACTTAACCCTCACTTCGAAGGCACCAGAAGTATAAATCACTTAGCTTTCGAAAGTTTGATACAACCAGGCAAAGCTGTAGACCGATTAATAGGCTGTGATCTCAAATCAGCATATAGCCTTCTTGAAAAAGAAAGGCTCGCCTTTAATTTTGAAGACAACTATCTACCTAATAAGTTTAGATTGCTAAAGCTCAACGCAGCAGATGGAGCTGATTTACCTGAATATCCATATAGAGATGATGGTCTGGACGTTTGGCAAGCTATCAATAAGTGGACGACGGCATACGTTAATAGATATTATAGCAGCGATACTATTATTATTGGCGATGATGAAATTCAGAGTTGGGCTACCGAGGTTTCTGATATGACTGTAAACCAAGGGGGCGGCCTACTAGGGTTTGGAACAAATAGCAAAATCACAACCCGGAAAGAACTGGCTGAAATCTGCACTATGATCATATTTACAGCAGGTCCTCAACACGCCGCTGTGAACTTCACTCAGAAAACAGATATGGAGTATCTACCTGCAACTCCTCTAGCAGGATATATCCCTGAAATAAAAACTACTGGACATAATGAGCAAGACTTTTTGAACTTTTTACCACCGATAGATGTCGCATTAGTTCAAATATCTAATCTAGAATTTCTTGGGGGCTTGTTCTACACATCACTCGGCAAATATCAACCTAATTACTTTGAAGATGCGACGATACTTGCAGCCATGGAACAACTGCAGAAAGACCTTGCAGAAGTTGAAAACAAAATCACGACCCGTAATAAAATTGGCAGCAGAAAAAATAACCCATACCTCGCATTGATGCCCAGCAGGATACCACAAAGTATCAACATATAAGAAGGATCAGAAAATGAAGATAACAAAAAATATATCTAGACGTGGCTTTGTTGGACTTACTGCCGGATTATCTGCATCTACGGCCATGGGTCAAAGCAGTATTTTTCATTTGCTGCAGACACCCGATAGTTTTAAGATCGTGACCGATATCATCCGTCGCTACTATGGATCAGCGGCTAATCAAACCACTGCCGTACAGTCTTTTCATCAATCATTGGTAGAGTCTTCAGCTAGACTCCCCGAATTTCAGGAATTGTTGAACCGCTCTGACATGAATCAAAGGCTACAAGTTTTTATCATTGAAGAGTTTCCTGTACGCACAAATTACTTTGAGTGGGCATCAGGAGAAACGCATGCACTAAGCCTAATATCTTAACAAGAAACATAACTCAATATTCTATATAAAAAATCTTTGGGAGAAAAAAATGAGAATCCTTACCTATCTGATATCAATACCGATTGTATTGATAAATCTTGGTGGATGTAAAACCGATGAAAAGTCCGAATCACCTCTAAGTGCAGACCAGCAAAGTGAATACTATGAAGGCATCAAAAGTTGGGATAAAATTGCCGCCGAAGTTTCCACAATGGATGAAGATCCAAATTCTAAAGGCTGCGAAAAACTTGATAAAATCTGGAGTAATATTGAGAAGTACGAACAAACAATGGACGACCTGGTCCCTGCCGAATCGGACTTTAGTGATGTTCTAAAATTCGGTAATGGTTCCGAAATACGTTTCTGGAAAATTTTCTCCGGATGGTCAGCGGCTGATTGGGATGGCAAAGACCTGGGTGATGATGTTCGCCCTTATGTTGAAGGACGCATTAAGGATGCCGTTAGATTAACCCATCGCTTCGCAGTTTATGCCAAAATGAAGTATGTACCAGTAGAAGGCCAGCCTTATGGGGGGCACTACAAAGGTAACGATTGCGTTTTAGGCCGTTTATCAAGTGCTGTTCCTACTGGTGTTGAAGAGCGCTTTACACCAGCAGTTTCAGCTAAATTTTTTACAGATGGTCAAAACCCAAGCCAAGTTCTAATTGCTCAACACGACATCGGTGGTCAGAGCTCCGGCCAAGATGAAGAAGGTCGCCCTATTCCAACCGAGATCAACAACAATTTCTACGCCAAATATTTATCAAACAGATTAAGTTTTGAAGCTGCTGTGCCCAATGGATTCGGTGCTTTCTCTCGCTTTCTCTATTCTACCCTGCTTCACTTTAAAGGTAAGCCATATGATCCTAGAGAACTAGCAGCTAGTCACCTTGCTGCGACCAAACCTGACGGTACTTCAGGATCTGGTAATGGTCCTCGCTTTATCTGGATGGCTCCACCCACGAGTTCAACCAAAAATAATTTTAAGCAATTGGCTGTTGAGGATCTGGATTTCAGAAAGCATTTTATGCAGATGAATGATACAGCGCAATTTAAGGATGAACCAGTGGTTCTATTTAATGTCTATGCAGCTAAATCTAACTGGAGTTATGAACCTGTAGATCCTGAACTAGACCCAGCAAACTTTGAAAGAGCAGGTCCAGACACACCAAAGTTGATTGGAAGATTTATTCTCGCTGAAGACTCAAGAATCATTGCCTCAGAAGCGGCGGACGTTAGATTATTCTTCAAACATAAATTTGGTAATGCTCTTATTCAATCAGCAGAAATCAATAATGAGATTTATCATCGCGACTACCCTCTTGAAAAGTGGTACAGCGCCGATAATCCTACTGTGGGCGAAGAAATGTTTACATCCTTATGCTCATTAGGAGCAAAAATGAAAGAAGTGGAGCCTAGCAAGCCGGGTTCACTTGAAGGTAGCTTCCTAAAAAGTGCTATCGTCACTGATGCTCGTAAAGATACGAATGGAACTTTGTGTTCGGTCAAAATTTTTGGTCCGAAAATCACCGATGCTATCAAGGCTAAGTTGAGTGAAGTCCAGGCGACTCTGAAAGCCAACCAGGAAAAAGTGTACAAATATTTCGAAAAGCTCTAAAGCTATCTAGAAACTGAAGATTAAAGTAACATCAACTTAATCTTCAGTTTTTATTATCTCCACCTTCGCTCAATCAATAGCACTAAAACCACCAGAAGATTCTCGACATCCTTTACACAGCAGGTTACTGTATTTAACGGGCTATGTAAAAAATGAGACCAAATTGGAAACGAAAATCATTATGCCGGAGGAAATTATGAAGCTTAAACCGTATGTCTGTCTAGTCATTCTGCTGGCAATAGGATGTGGTAGTAGTGAAACAGCAAACGTTGACAATACACAATATGTAGATTTAACAGTGGCAGCAACCACTGATGGCGAAGGTGGTTCTATCAGTATGACAGGGGTGCAATTATGCACTAATGATGCCGACACAGGTTTGTTTCAGGCCACATTTTCTGGAGAAACTAATAAAGCTCTTACAGTAAAAATTAAAGGTTTTTCTACCTCGGAAAAAACTTATACCTGCACCCAATCGGATGGTAATAGCTCTGGCGACTTAGGTAATAAATATGATAGCTGCTCCGTAGAGCTTAGCATACCCGATAGCGGTGGTTCCTACAGTACCTATGCCATGCATCGGAATGTGGATACCCTTAAAAGCATGGCCTACAGCGGCGCCTGCACCATCGCTATCACTTATGAGAATCCCAAGGTCACTGGCACTATTAACTGTGCCGATATGATTCAAACTCATTTAGAAGGTTCACCCAGAAACCCCATTGATAGCTCAGTCACTGCCAATATTAGCTCCAGCTCGAGCTTTTTCTGTAATCTCTAGTCGTATATTTTGATGAAATTTACTCAACATGGCTTCATGCCCCCCGAAGATGAATTCTACGGGGTGTTGGCTTTTAAGATTCCTCGCAACACCCTGTAATAACTGATAGTCTTCTTCAACCCCAATCTGGGTTAATGCGATAGCCCTATCCAAGGATTTTTGATCTACAATTTCGTTCTCAATAAAGTAATGATTTATCACGGTACAGGATTCCGCCGAATCAGGAACAGTAGTCATTAACAACAAGAAATTGGGCTGAATGGAAAATATGCTATTAGGAAATAGATGATAAACCATGCTGGCACATTGGAAAAGGTCTTCAAATTTTTCAACTGCAGTCACGCCCCGCAGATCCTTAAATGGATAAAGGTTACGACTGTGTAAACCAAAATTATCATGAAGTCCTAAGTTGCCATGAAGCACATTCTTGAATGTTTCACGATGGAGAGTGCTGATGTGATAGCTCTCCAGAACAGCATCAATAGGAAACTTCCAGTTAAATTCATATTTGGATCTAGTGGTTTTATAGTGCCGAGGGAAGTTTTTAGCGGCTATCTGTAACTGAGATGCCAGAGGGCCGAAATAGTCTTTTAATACCTTCCAATTTTCCTGGCCCGGCCTTCCGCTTAACCATAAACCTCCTAAAGTCGATTCAATCTTATATTGAGAACCCAATGATTCCGATAGATTAGATTGAAATGCTTTGGCTTCCGGAATGTAAGTGACATTCCCTTTAACATCGTAACACCAGGCATGATAAGGACACATAAAACTAGACTTATAACCTTCCAATTCCTGCTCAATAGGAGCTCCCCGATGACGACAAATATTTGGGAAAGCATGAAACTCGCCCTTAGAGTTTTTAGTTATAATTAAAGGGAGTTCATAGTCATGAGAAGTTCGAAAATTAATTTTATGCTCTTTCCGGTCATCAAAATTAGACGCTATATCCAACAGAATTGGTAGCCTATGAAACATTTTTAATTCTTGTTCATAAATATCCTCACGATAATAAGTAGAAGTATCAACCGGTACGATTTTGTCTTCATAGGTTGTTTGACCCTTTTTAATCAGATTTTCTAGCCGCTGGAAGACCCTTTGACTTTCAATGAACATGAGAGTTCCTACAGAATATGAAAGAGACATACCGATTTTCAGGATTATACATTTTAAATTTTATCACATTGTTGATAGATTTGTACTGTTTCTTTGACATTACAGACCTCAATGTCAAATCAATTGACGGTAAGAAAAGCCTAAGACCCCAAAATCAAAACTGTGATTTCTTGGCAACAAATTTGCACATATCAATACGCTGTAACAATAAATTAATTATGACCGACTAGGAAAAGACACGCTATGTTCTCATTTCACTATTTAACAAATACCTTATTACTAACATCAAGTTTCTTGCTAATTTCATGCTCAAAAGCTGAGAACGAATCTCAAGTACTGGGAAATGGTAAAGAAACTCCCTCGCATGCACTAATTGAAGCAATAAAAATTACATGTGATCCAGATAACGAAGAAAATAAGTTCGACGATGATTACGGTAATTTCAGTTATTTTGAAGAAAACAAGGCAAGTTACCTTAATCTCGAAGAATGCTATATAACATTGCTGGCGCAAACGGCTGCTGAATCAACTATGGGTATGGATTACAGCGGAGAAAATCGCTGGGGTTCCAATGGTGGTAAGGTGAGAGGCTTAACTCAGTCTAGATATAATGATGCCAAGGTCATGGGACTAGATAAAAAATGCGGTAGTGATGATAAAATCAAAACTCCCAAGTTTTATAAAGGTTTGACTTATAACAAACTCCAAGAGGATGAAAAAGACTGGAATGTGATTTGTAATCTCAGTACCGGATGGCGTCAATTGACTCAAAAAGTTGGTAACTACCGTAAGCGCTCCGAAGGTTGTTTAAAGCATGGTTTAGCTGGACACCTAGGCCCAAACAAAGCGGGCTGGGGCCATTACAAAAAAGCTTATGATAACGTCTATGAAAGACGACATACTTATCTAGGAACAGAAACAGACAAAGGAGCAAAATATTTTAATGCTGGAGATCCAGATAAAGTTGCGAAATGGGATGACATCATCAAAAAAGGGTGTGACCGTTAAACCAGTAACAAAGACATAAAATGAGCACAGAATCTAAAAATAGATCTTGTATAAAAAAATAATAAAATACCTTGTGAAGCCAGTTACTTCACAAGGTATTTTCAGCCATCATAGATGGCTATTATAGAGCCGCTTCTGCAATCACAAATGTAGTTATGGAACGTGGAAGCAAATTCATGCTAAAGCTTTTGTCCTTAATCTTAATATCTTTCAAATTCTTCAGAGTCTCGTCGGGGGATGTCCGATAAACTTTTACCGTACTAGCGGTAGTCTTGAAATCTGATAAGTCAAAACTCGATGTCATCGAATTTTTATTTTCATTGGTTAGAACTAAAATAAGTTTGTTACTTTTTTTGTCCAGAAAAGCGACCCCCTGCTTTCCATCCATTGCTATCATAGTAGAGCCCTTACGGATGAATTTACTATACTGCGCCATCGCGTAGAACTTTTTGTGAATTTTCCATTCTTCTGCGGCTAGTCCAAATGTGCCTTCTGGTTCAAAATTAGCGACGATCAGACCCCAATTCACATCTTCACGAATCATTTGGGCATAATTCTCGATAGCTTGCCAAAAAACCCAAGCAGTTGGTCGTAAATGCTGTAAATGGGTGCGTATTCTGGTACTCAGTTCAATAACAGAAACCATACTTTCTGTATCAAAAGGGCGAGGATCAAAAGGATTCGGATTACCTGAACCATCTGATTCGGACTGCCACAGCTCATGGCCATCACGCCGAGCTATATCACGTAGTTGATCTTGCTCAGCCGGTGTCCCCCAATAGCCATGGGTATTAAGTTTCTGAATATACGACTGCGCTTCCTTATCATAGCCATTATATGCTTTAATGGCTTTGTCCACACTAGATTCATCCATGGCAGTCAGCCGAACTGAGCCTAGCCCTTTTTTGATCATTTTGGCTTTAACTGCTTTGATCAGTTTTTCTTGAGTTGGAATAGTGAAGGAATTACCCTCCTGCAAACCGCCAGCTCCCCAATCCATCTTAGGCTCATTCATTGGTTCCAATGAATAGAAGTGAATGCCCCAGTGATCTCTAAAATGCTTTACAACCTCGGTAAGATAGTCAGCAAAATTCTCAAAGTGATCCTCATGAAGATTATTTTTACCTTTAATTTTGGCACCAGCATTACATTGACTCTTGGTCATCCAATACGGAGGAGCATTGGAAAAAGCCTCTACTACCAGTTCATTACCTAAACGTTGCTTTGCGGCCTGCAAGACCCACCTTTGCCCAGCATCTGCATTCCAATCCCAAACTCCCTTTTTCGGAGAATAACCCGGCATATTGCCAAAATCTCGCATGTGAGTTTCACCAGATTTTTTATTGTGTTTACAGTCTGGGGCGTCTCCGCCTCCAATGTTGTAGCGCAACACATTGAGGCCTAAGCCTTTGTCTTTATCAAAGAGCAGATCCATCAGCCTAGTTCGATTAGGCTCAGTGAAACCTCCAATCGCATTCCCAAACCATGCCAATGAAGTTCCAAAACCTTTGAAGTCCTGATACTCGGTTCTGGGGTTAACTTTATGCACCTTAATTTCTGTTTTTGTCAGCCCTGCCACAGGATTTGTTATCAGAGCCATTAATACCAAGACATAGGGAAAGATTGACATATAAAACCCTCCTCACAAAAGGAATCTAAATTCACCAATGATATTTTATATAATTGATCAATCTTATCTACTTTAATAAGCAATTACAAGGCAATAGAGAGCTAAATATCATGTAGACTAATGTTCATTCTGCCTGAGAATAGGAAAACTGACAGACCAAGACAATAACACTGGTCAACATTATACTTATTCATTAAGCATTCACTGTCTGGATTCTATAAGTAGTTAGTCTAATAGAAAAGGTGTTACTATCTGCGGGCTCACAATCATTAAATTAGAAAAAAGATCTGACATAAATTTTTTATCGTTAGGCTACTTTTTTATTTGCTAAACCTTCTGCTGTAGGGACCTTCAGAAGAAGTAAGACTGAATCTTCATTTCCAACATCTACGATAGAAACATTATAAGGTTTTAGCAACAATTTGATGATATGAACATCTTCATTAGAAATGTCACACGAAAAACCTTGATTGACTTGTACCTTGATTTCCATAGCCTGTTCACTAGCGATAAAGTTGCCGGTGATATCGATTTTATTGCTGCTATCAATATTTTTTTCAAAGACTCTAATGATTTTTTCAAAAGCAATAAGTAATACATGGATATTGCTAAACATCTTATGGGTGGGGTCATCATGCAGTTTAACACTAACATAGCCTGCTTTTTGCTCTCCCAATGCATCCAAAATTCTGCTATTAATTTTTTCAGAAAAATCATCTGTATCAATCACTTTAATCTGAAGACCTTCAATCCCACTGATACTATAGATCTCTTGCAAAGATTCCTGAGAACGATCAATCGAGGTTTTTACTCCAGAGATATGATCTTCCAGAGACTTAATTCTTTTATCAAAAATCTCTAAGACAGACTGTGCTTCATCACCGTCGGAAAGAAGATCAGTCAGCAGATCCTTAATACCCTTGATTTCTCCTAACATCACTCCCTGAATAGCCAAGATATGATGCATTGGATTATTGATCCTGTGCGCTAAATTACCCACCAGTTCAATCTTAAGATCCGACTCTTCTTTGCGGACAATATTTGCTTTGTTGCGATAAATTTTAAGCTGATTATTGATCAAACTAACCAATTCACTCTCATTAAAGGGCTTTCCTAAGAAAGAGGTTACACCCGCTGCAGCCCCAATGACCCGGCTTTCCTCATCATTTTTGGCTGTTAAAAGAATAACTGGCACTGACGACAGATGCTGATCATCAACCATTTGCTTTATCATTTCAGGGCCAGATAGTTTTGGCATCATCCAATCCGTAACAATTAGATCGGGCTGTATTTTCCTGGCCCTTGCCAAACCCGCCTCACCATTCTCAGCAGTTGCGACTCGATATTTGTATTTCTCTAAAGTAGAACGGATAAGTTGCCTCATATCAGGAACATCATCCACAACTAGAATTATTTCTCCTTGGCCGTCAACACAGACCTCATCATCATCTTCTTCCTCTACACTTGCTTCTTGAGGCAATAACCAAGATTTCACCTCAAGAGGAGAATCATCAATATCTTGGTCGATACTTGATGTATCTGGGTCATATTTTACATTCTCCATGATCACACGAGACAAATCATCGGCCAGTCCATGATCACCTTTTTTCGTAAAAAATCGGTGAATCAATTTTTCATTCACTCCTCTTTCTACTAATTCAAAATCATTGCCTCCGGTCATCAATATACGATATGCATTCGGACATTGTTTTACGACCTCGGACATTAGATCAAGACCATTTTTTTGAGGTAGATTATAGTCTGACACCACACAAGCTATATCATGATCAGCGAGAAATGTTATCGCTTCCTCTGCTGAGGCTTTTCCCACTATCTCATGATCATCTAGATCTAGTTCATCTTGCAATGTATCTTGCATAGCATGCCGCAAGATATCATCATCTTCCACAAGTAATAAATGGATTTTGGACTTAACATTATCAATGGAAGGAAAATCAACCCAAAAGCAACTTCCTTCTCCCATTACGCTTTTAACCCCAACTGATCCCCGCATTTCTTCCACTAGAGACTTTACTAAAGCGAGCCCAAGACCGCTCCCTTCATACGCTCTGGTAGTTGATTCATCTACCTGAGAAAAAATTTGAAAAAGCTTTTTTTGATTTTCATTAGAAATACCACAACCCGAATCACGAACATAGAGCCTGATACAGTCATTTCGGCTTTCAGTACCTAATATGATTTTTCCGCCTTTGGGCGTATATTTCAAAGCATTAGAGAGGTAGTTGAAAATGATTTTCTCCAGAGCATCAACATTACCTTTGATCTTAAGAGGAGATGATTCGGCAGTCAAAACATCATCGTTATTTTTCACATTAAACAAGATGTTTTTTTCCCCACATGCTGATAGAAAATATTCACCACAGACTAAAACCAAACGATTAATATCGAGAGTAAGAAAATCCATTTGCTGCTTACCAGCTTGAATTTTTTGAAAATCTAGTAATTGGTTAACAATTCTAAGAAGACGTCGTGAATTTTTTACAGCGACCTTGATGTTTTTATTATCAGGCTGTACCTCTGCTTCAGTTTCTAAAGGATTCATGATAAGAGTCAATGGTGTGCGAAGCTCATGGGATATATTTTGAAAAAAAGAGGTTTTTTGTACATCAAGGTCCTTTAACTGTTCAGCCTGCTTTTCAGCCTGCTGCTTGAGTATATGCATTTCTTTATGATCTTTTTCCACCTCGACACGCAACTGTTCAGCTTCAGCTGATTTCAACTTTTCGAGTTCAGCTTCTTCTTTTAGCTTTCGATTTAAGATCAAGATATTTTTTTCCTGATCTTTCATTCTCAAATATACCTTATGACCAAACTTATTATTAAAGGCAAAAAATATGGAATAACATGCTGCGAAAAGAAAAAATATTTGATTATCATTATCAAACGGGATATCAAAAAATATCATCATGGCTGCAGGCAGAGTTAAATTAATAATAGCAAATAATGCTAATAGACTTGCGCGGGGAATATTCTTCATCACCCCCATACCAAAAATAAAACCAAATAAAAGTAGGTAACCATTAAATAAATCAGGTAATTGAACTAGGACAAGATGCGCCCAAAAGCCTTGCAGATAAGTAACCATATAGTAATTAATACGAAACGGAATAGTAATACTTAGAAAGTTTTTAGAATAATTAAATAAAAAAGTAGCCAGAACAATGAGCTGAGGAATTAGAAAAAAATCAATCCAGTTAATCTGAATATCCACATCATAGATTTCAGCTAACCATAATGAAATAGCAACAAAAGAAGACCAGCCGATAAAGACCTCTATACTGTTATAGATGACTCTTTTATATTCCTTAGGTATCTGTTTCACAGCAGCTACTTTACCTTCAAGATCATCGAATTCAATACACCCTGATCTAATCATAAGGAAATCAAGGAGATACAATGAGCCTTTACCAGAGCAAAGGTCTCTTTCATATCGGCTATTTGAACGGAATCTGCATTGAAATATATCAGATCAGTTGTTAAGAAAACTTAATTTCCATTACGGTAAGAATCTATGAAGCAACACGCTAACAATTGAAATGGAATAATAGAAGGTAAACCTATGATTGATTTACTCTATTAGTAATATTTTGATGAAATTTTATCGAGACGGCTGATGGACTATCTGAAATAAATGAGTTCAACTATTACAATCAACGAAACAATTTAGCTAACTGCTTTTTGGCTTTTGGCAGGGCCAGTTCATCTACTGTAGTCATATAGAATTCCTGCCCCTGCCAACGGGCTATCACGGTTATATTATTAAAACGATCTCTTCGCTCATAGAACTCCGGTTCCGGCTTTTTCCTATGCTGCCGTTGATGTTTAAATCTCATAACCTGATCTCCCAGCCTTAATCAATGGCCGTGCCCCCGCCCATCAATCCTCTATAAGCAAATCCAATGCCAAAAAGTAACACACTGTAATTAAATAATATTATTTATAGTGTGTGCTTTTGGATATGAGAGTTAATGTGTCTAAATCAGCATAGTTGATCTAAAAATGTGGCTAAATTACCTCAATCAGATAACCCAAGACGTGAAACGACTAAACCAAAGGTGCTCAAGTCCACCCCCCAACTAACATTCATGATTTATGCGGAGATCTAGTAAAGGAAGATGCGATCAACCCAGAAGGGATAGATATGATACTTAAGGCAACAATCAGAAGCAAACCGGTAAAAACTTTACCTCCAGGAGTCATTGGATAAACATCTCCATAGCCAACGGTTGTCAAAGTAGCAATACTCCACCACATACAGTCAGCGATAGTACCAAATTTCTCTGGTTGCACTTGTCTTTCAAAGTAGTGAATACCAACGGATGCCAAATACACCAACATAAAGGACATACTAAAAAAAATGATCAGTTCACTGCGAATCCCAAGAAAGGTACTACTCAAGCGATCCATTGCTTCCGAATAACGAGCAAGTTTGAAGATGCGAAGAATCCTAAACAATCTAAGAATCCGTAAAAACTTGAGATCGACCAGGCCAAGAGTAACAATAAACGGAATAAACGCCAGCACATCAATGATACCAGCTAAACTAAGAATATATTTTTTGCGATTATCACTCAGAACAACCCGACCGACGTATTCACACATAAAAATAATCGTCACAATGAGCTCTGAATAATAGAAGAAGCTTCCTGGAATCAATCTTGCGGGTTCAAAAGCAAAAACAGCAAGGCTATATAAAATCACCAACTGGCAGAAAAAATCTATCAGCTTTGGAAAGGTTCTCTTCTGTATTGCCATGACTACGCCTCAATTTAACTCTGCTAGTTTTATTCTACTACAAACCCTTGCCAATGAAGTGGGCAAAATTCCACCATGACGTCATCATTTAAACCTTCTTGATAACCACAACGACTCAACTACAGCATGTTAATTTGCCCCCCTAAAAGACCGTTTAACTTTTCATTGATCTGGTGTTGTCTTGCGGATGGAACCCAGTGGAAATAGGTTTTTTAAATCGCTAGACTCTTGTTGGACAACACGGATAGTCTGATCAGGAGATGATATGTCAGTTTTTCGGAGAATCCGAGATATAGCTAGGGCTCAGGTAAATGAACTACTAGATAAAAAGGAGGAACTTGACAGCCAGCCAGAGCGGCACACCCAGTACGAAGACCCCTATAGTCATCAACCTGGTCAGGAACAGCCTGATAGTTTCACCACCGATGAACAGAAATACTACGCCAACCTTGAATTATCTCCGGGAGCTTCGTTCGATGAAATCAAAATGGCCTATCGGACATTGATGAAAAAATACCATCCTGACATGCAAGGTTCCGACCCAGAGCGAAAAGCAGTTGCCGAGGAAGTGACTCATGGTTTAAATCAAGCTTGGGAGTATTTTAAGACACAAGAAAAGTCGAAAAAACGTTGAAAATCTATTAGGATGGGTTAATCCGATGTTGGCAATCACGGCCTTAGACTTTACAATGAGTTTTTTGAAGAAACATGCATGAGAATCATAGGAGATTCAAATGGCAGATTATTTCGCTACGGTAAAAAATTACATTAACGATTTGAATCTAAAGATCGTCAATGAAGATACCGCCGAAGAGCTGGTGGTCATTGATGATGAAGAAAATGGTATTAAAAACCTAATCGTGGATTGTGAAGATCCGATTCTAATCGTTGAACAAGCTGTTTTTCCCCTTTCAAAGCGAGCCAAAACAAGTTCTGAAATTCTGTTACGATTGTTACAAATGAATCGTCATTTGGTTCATGGAGCATTTGTTGTAGATGAAACGGGATCTCAAGTGATCTTTAGAGATACTTTGCAATTGGCAAACCTTGATCTTAATGAACTTGAAGGTTCAATCAATGCCCTTTCATTGGGGTTAGCTGAATTTGGTGGTGAAATTATTGAAATGGCTCAAGGCTAAGGTCTGTCCATTCATACTATCTTTATCTGGAGGAAAACGTGGCTGGAATGTTTAGTCGATTATTTCGCGTGGTTAAGTCAGAATCTCACGCTGTGCTTGATAAAATCGAAGACCCCATAAAAATGACTGAGCAAGGGATCAGAGATCTGCAAAAAGACCTAGCAGAAAGTATGAAAAGTTTGGCCCAAAGCAAAGCAGTCTTGATAAAAATGCGTAAAGATGCCGAGGAACAAAAATCGCTAGCAGAGTCCTATGAAAAAAAGGCCATTCTGTTACTCAAAAAAGGTGCTAGTGGTGGTATTGACGCAACCGAAGCGGACCGCTTAGCTGGAGAAGCTTTAGCTAAAAAAGATCAGGCTATGACCGCTGCAGTCACTCACAGTCAAACCTTAGATAACCAGGAAGCACAAACCCGCAAGATGGAAGGGATTGTGTCTCAGCTAAAAAGCAACATCAGTAAATGGGAAAATGAGTTAGTCACCCTGAAGTCTAGAGCTAAAATAGCTGAAGCTTCGAAGAAACTAAATGCTCAGTTGGCTCATGTTGATTCAGGTGGCACTCTAGCTATGCTGGAAAAAATGAAAACCAAGGTTTCTGAAGATGAAGCTCTGGCTGAATCATATGGTGAAATGGCTGCCGTACCTACCAGCGTGGATGATGAAATTGATAAAGCTCTGGCTGGCGACACTTCATCAAAAAGCTCAGATTCTTTAGCGGCTCTCAAAGCTAAATTGAACATGTAGCCACTATTAACGTATGTTGTAGCGCGGAATTAGGAGTGAGAAAAATGATGTGGCTTGGTTTAGTTATGATGGTTCTATCTGGTGTTGCCATCTATGCCTACTACAACAAACAATCGGGAGCTTCGCTAACGAGTCGTAACCAGGCAGCCTTAAAGAAGGCTGAGGAACTGCGAAAAGCATTGCCTCAAAAAGATCTGAGTATAGCCAATGTTAATGTTGGTGGTATTGTCCGGCTGGAGGGAGTGGGATTAGAGTCTCGAGATTT
>MDTC01057689.1_pt1 | contig 20925 bp, 24 predicted proteins | sample 811181 | NCBI WGS metagenome assembly MDTC01 (sample SAMN05326644, study PRJNA326480) | marine metagenome | isolation source: seawater | place: Pacific Ocean: North | collected 2011 | reverse complement strand
GGGATAGGAAACGTTCCATTAGCGTCTAGAGTTACCTGTTCCCGAACAATGAGGGGATCGGGGTAATGCCTTGCATAGATGTCCCACGCAAAGCTATTACCTCGATTTATTGCATTAAGGATGGTTTGATCACTAATTGTTGTTGTGTTAGTTTCTTGGATTTGCTCTCTAACCTGCGAAACTAGGTCGTCTGTTGTAAACAAGGGCTCGGCCCTCCATTAGCTAAACATTGCGCTTAAATCATCTTCCATCGCTACTTCTTCAGCTTCTTCACCAACTTCGGCCATTTCATCTTCGGACTCTTCTCGCTTCTCTAGTTCGCTGGCAACTGCTGCTTCTAAAGACTTAAGGTCTTCAACTTCAAGCTCAGCAATCTTAGAAACCATGTCATCAAGGTCGCTAACTTCAACTTCTTCTTCAACGTTTTCAAACTCAGCTCCGCTTAGGTCTAACTCATCTTTATCCATTTTTTCTTCTTTTGGCATTTCGCCCATTTCGTATTTCATTTTTTATCCTTTCATTCGAGACGGAGGTGTCTCGGTTATCTTAGTTTAGCCCAGATTTTGTTTTCTTCGTCCCAATAGTATCCAACGGTGTCATCTGACGGATACGGCTCAGGTGCTTCCCATTGCCATGTATCCTCATTTAGTACCCAACTGTCAAATCCATGTGGCCTTTTGCTATAGAAAACGTCATTTATTGGATCATAATTACCACCCCTAGATGCATAATTAGATCGGATTCTACCATCTTCAAACGTTTCTATCCAATTACCCGGCGAAGTGTCAATCATATTATTAATAAAATCTTGTTCTGAAACTATTATATCTATTACTAATCCATTTAATACTTTTGCAAAAACTGCCATCTTAACTCCTATGCGGTGTATGTTCCACTTGCAGTAAATGTAATAATTGTGTCGCTGCCGTCTGTAGTTACAGTAGGCGATCCACTTACTGTTCCGGTATATCTTAACGTAGGCATTTTAATAATAACTACCCCCGATCCACCGGCTCCTCCTGTCCACACAGCATTATAAGCACCGCCGCCTCCGCCCCCTGTATTTGCAGTAGCCGCATCACCGTTATAATTACCAACCATTGCACCTTTACCTCCACCTCCGGTTCCCGCAGGTCCTCCTGGAGCAGTCTCAGATCCACCTCCACCACCACCGGCATATGTCACGGATGCACCTGTAATTGAATCAGCAACTCCCGATCCACCGGCTCCCCCACTAACTCCGCCAACAGCGTCAGCGCCTACACTGCCTGCTCCTCCTCCACCACCAGCAGAAACAGTAGCAGTGGTTGATCCTGCACCCCCATTATTTCCCTGGCCTCCTGTTCCAGCACCTCCGGCTTGTCCATTATAGTTTCCACCTCCCCCTGAGCCACCGGAACGTCCGGTAGTAAAACCGCCGCCTCCACCTCCTATTGCATTAAGAGAAGTAAACGTGCCTCCATTAGTTGACAAGGAAGAGTTTCCTCCATCACCCCCGTCACCGGTACCGCTTGTAGACCCACCGGCTCCGACTACAACAGTAAGAACATTTCCTGGGTTTACAGAGTAACTTGCAGCTTGCAATAATCCTCCGGCACCACCTCCACCTCTAGCACCGCCACCGCCGCCACCAGCTACAACAAGAATGTCTGATAAAGTATAAGTGGGACTGATTCCGCCACTTCCATCACCGACATTAACCCAATCATTAGCATTAACGGTTGCGTCAGTTAAAATAAACATCTCACCAGTTGTAGAGTTTACCCAACGATGTCCTAGTGAAACTCCATCTAGGTTACTATTATATGCTGGATCGGTTGCGCTTATTGTTTTTGTTTCTATGTTAGTACCGTAACTTGCCGTAGTTGCGACGGGAATAGTAGACTCAGTGTCTAGGTTAGAGTCAAACCAAGTTGGCTTAGATGCTAATGAAATATTACCTTGAAATTGTTTAAATTCATGAAGGGTGCCAAAGTTTTTCCAAGAAAGACCTGCCGAAGCAGCATAACCAATAGGACCCGCAGTATCATCACTTCTGCTAAAAACACTAAAGGGAGTATTATTTGGAGTTACCCCCGCTAACGTAAATGTACCGTCGTTTTGAGCACTAGCTAATTCTATTTCGGCAGCAAATTCAAGCCAGTAAATACCAGTTGAATCTACATAAGATCTGGCAATGCATCTAGTAACGTTTGTTATGGCTTGTCCCGCCGTAGCTGTAATACTTAAAACGCTGTTATCTACCCATTTGGTAGTACTTGATCCTAGTACTGCTACTTTTTCGTTATTTATCTTAGATAGCTTGGCCATTTTTAATCCTTATTTTAAACCGTGTAACTAAAAGATAATCTAGGGGAAGCTTCAGCCTCCCACGTTGTTCCACCAAAAGACCCAATACCCCCAAAAAATTGAATTTTTGAGGTACTAGCATTCAATCGCATTGAAAAACAAAAATCAAATTGACCATCAGTAATGGCAGGCGCATTAGTACTCGATTTACCTTGCATTGGCATTGCAGTGCTTTCAACAGAAATTGAAGGGTAAGCCCAAGTCGGCATATCAAGATCGGTGTAATTCACCTCTACGTTTCCTCCAGAAACAGGACCGTTTGTTCCAAATGAAGTACTCGAAGAAATAAGATCAACAAACACACGTCTTCCAATTCTTGTGTAATATGCATCAAATGGAACTGAACAAATTGATGCAACACTTAAATTTGAAACAGTCAACTCTCCATAAAAGGGTAAAAGACCAGCCTGTGTTTCGGAGGCTAAACCAAAACCGGCAGCAGAACCTGCGCTATACTCAGCCACTCTTGAAAAAGTAGCATAAGTTGCTGCAATTGGACCATCAACGGCTGCACTACCGCCCACAAGTCGTATTTGTAAGACTTCATTTTTAGAAACTTGAAGAGTGGTTGCTACGGTCATCCGACTTTGGGTTCCATTTTGCCCAATAGCAATTTGAGAGCCATCTTTATAAACGCAGAGAGCAAAGCCAGTTCCACTCCAAGCACCTGTTCCAACGGCGGCTGCTTGAACAGTAACATAACCATCGAATAAGCAGGTAATACTGCCAGCACTGTAGCTAAATCCTTGGCCAACGTTATAGTCTGTAGTGTCAAAAGGAACGGGAGTAACAGCTTCAGTTAACGTACCACTGGCCGAGCTTAACGAAACCTTTAGTTTGGAGTTTGCTTTTATTAAATCATCTGTAATAAAATTTGTCATCTGGAAACCTTAAAGTTATGTTACTCGTCTAGCACAAATAAATCCGCCCGCCCCGCCTGTGTTTGACATATACAAATTCAAATATAGGGTTGTAGAAGACGCCGTAAATGTTTCACGATAAACTGTTCCCGGAACTGGAACGCTTGAATTTTCGTCAGCAATTGTTGAAGAAGAAGTTCCATTTTCTCGAATATTATACTTTTTTATGTCAATTGTACCTGGGCTTGAACTTGCTGCAGTTGCTACGCCGCCTTGAGCATATTTTATTGAACTACCTGCTCCGGCTGTTGCAAGAATCGACCAGCTAATATCCCACGTTCCATCGGGAACATCTATTTGACAGATTGTTGTCCAAGTGTTACCCGACATTGCTACGGCGTTTTGATTTTCCTGATCTTCCACGTAATCACTTACTGCAACAATTGCGTTACCGTTTATTGGATTTAACCTAAGTCGATCGACAATTGCAATTCTTGAGCTTGTTGTAACTGTGTGAGTAAGCCTTCCAACATAAGTCTTTCCGTCAACCAGAGCACCCGTTGCCGAGGCACGAATTAGATTCATTTCTCCAGAGCCAGTAAGATCTACAGGTCCATACATATTAGTGCTGTCGGTTGTATTTACAATTGCAAACGTCCAATCACCGTCTGCATCTGCAACATCGGTTTTAACTAGAGCTTCAACAAGCGGAACTACTTGGGCAATTTCTGGCCAACTATCCGTTACTACAATTTCAAAATCCACAACAGCAGCGGCTCCGGTAGCGTTTTGCGTAACCTTACAACTTTGAGTTCCTTGTAACGGAGCAGATGTTTCCGCAGTAACGTCAGCCCCTGAATTTGGCGTAACTCCAGACGAGACACTATCCTCGAAAAGACCATTAGTAAAGTAGGAAACCCCCGCATCTTGGTTTGAGCTACCTGAACTGCTGTTGGTAATTGGAGTAACGCTTATCCAATTAGTTGAAGACGCTTCGTATATAAAATCAAGAAAGTCAGTAACGTCGCTGTCAAGAACAAAAGTAGCATCACCGTCCATTGTTTCAGCACCATTTGGGGTAATAGTAACATTACTGGACTCCCAAGTAACGCCTCCTGCCCGGTCCCTGGTTATTCTTATAACGTCTCCATCCACCCCTGACGGAAATGTAATGCTGGTTATATTAGAGGTCAGCACGTAGTTCTTGGCCGCTTCCGCCACAAAGTTAGCAGACTTAAACGAGGTAGTTAGCCCGCCGCCTCCCAAGTCAGTCCACTCGGCTCCGTCCCACCTTTCCAAACCGGAAGTTGTGGTGTTGTGTCGGATCATATTATTAGTTGGAGATCCAGGACGTTCGGCGGTAGTACCACTTGGAAGTGACAAAGACGCAGTACCAGGAAGGATTGCATTATCGTTAACCGAAACAGTAACAGTCTGGCCTGTGCTGCTAGTGCCTAGCGCATTTCCTCCAGCTATTGTCAGAGATTGACTGTCAAGATCAACGGAAATTGGACCGCCTGTGTCTGTTTCAACATCAAGATCTTCGGCTGTTATTGAAGTATCTATGTAGGTTTTAACGGCTTGGGTACTTGGTACAGTGGTGTCACTAGCTCCGGCCAAGCCCGTGTCTGTAATTAAAACACCAGCTTTGAGGTTATCCGTTTCAAGTTCTGATATTGTGTTGTTATCTGCATTAATTGTTTTACTTGTAAGGGTTTCAGATCCTCCCAAAGAAGCAAAGTCTTCATCGGTGAGTGCTGTGTTAAACTCAGCAAGAGTTCCGGTAATTGTGTTATCGGTTAGGTCAATAGATTTATTAGTAAGAATGTCGGTAGTGTCTTTTCCCACAAGAGTATCCGTTGCGGCAGGCACCGTTATAGTATTACCCGGACCTTGAAGAAAGGACGATATAGTCTTGTTGGTTAGCGTATCGGTTGTATCTTTTCCTACGAGGGTGTCTGTTGCGGCTGGTACGGTTATCGTATTACCTGGACCCTGGAGGAAAGATGCAATTGTTTTATTAGTCAGTGTATCGGTTGTAGCTTTACCTACAAGAGTGTCAGTAGCATCAGGCAGTGTAATTGTTTGATTACCTGTTTGAGCGGCTGTAATTGTTGTTTTAGTACTGGTAGTAGAAGATCCTAGGTCAAATCCTAGTGTTTTTGTAGCATCGGCATTATCAATAATAAGCGTAGTATCGTCTTTTAGGCTTTTGTTTTCAAGAGTTTGTGTTGCTAAGTTTCCAACAAGTTCCTGATCACCGGCTGTGTTCATAGGAAGGTCAAACGTAACGTCACCTGCCGTACTTGCGTTAGGTTGAACAGTAACGTCATGGCCGGTCTTTTTAAAAACAATAAAAACCAATTCACGAAGTTTGCCAAGTACATCCATAATTATTCCTTGGTAGTAATGGAACCTAACTCAGCCCGGAAGGTTGAGTCAGGCCCGATGTGAATTAGTCTAAAGTAATTTGGTAGATCTTAACCCAAGCAGATCCATCAAATCTAAGGACGGTTTTTTTGTCAAAAGCACATGCAACTAGGCTACCGGCGGTGCCTACATTGACTGCGTCTCCACTGTCTGAATTAATTACTTCAACTAGTTTGTCTTCGTCAAAGTATCCAGAAGGAAGGGCAACATTAGTAGCAACTGTTATTGCGTCTGCAATAATAACATCAGGAAGAACGGTTAGAGTGCTGTCTTCACCATCAGTAACAGAGTAAATTCTTTTTTGTTTAAGTGCATCTTCCACTGCGGAATCGTACTTACTTAGAGTTCTTTTGTTCGAGAAAAACCCGGCTCGTCTTGATCTTTGTGTCATAGTATTATATCCTTTTCTGTGGATCACCAAGACTAGGAGATCAATCCTAGCCTTGGAGACATTTAAACTGTAAAGTTGTTAAGTTGAAGGCCCGCTGCTGGATGCCGACTTAGTAAAGCCAGGTAACCGAACATGAACTTTTGGATGTTTGGAGAGTACCCGTTAGAGTCGTTCTTCAAGAACATGTCTTGTCCGCCAACCTTAACGTCTTTGAAATCCTTACCGTGAAGCTCTAGTACGCCTTTTTCTTTTGCGCCTTCTGGAAGTATCCAAACTCGGTTTCCACGAGTGAACTCAGTTTCCATGAAAGCTACTTGGTCATTACCGTGCTGGTAGCCGAATCCTTTGAAACCACGCTTGTCATCATTAATGCTAATTAAACGACGGTCGTCTTCTTGAGCACTGATAAGAGCAGTGATAGTTTCTGGAGCAGAAAGAGCTTGCTTGTACTTGTAAGCGCCCTGACCAACAATAGTTTTTACCTTGTCCATACCCTTTTGGATGAAAGACATGTCAAACGGCTGTCCGCTGCAATCATAATGTGTTCCGGCAGTTGCGCCTCTCATTGTGATTCCGTGGATTAAACGGCCATCGTCAGCAAACAAAGTTTCTAGACCAGGCATAACTTCAGTAAGGTCGTTGTACTCAGTAGCAACAGGAGCAGAAAGGTCTGCTTTTGTTGTTTGGTCTTTTCGGTAGCAAAGCTTACTTGCAGTAATTTCAGTTGCTGTTGTTGTAGCTTGACCGCCACTTTCGGCAACATTACCAGAAGTATAACCCTGTAAAGTTACAGTATTAGCGTCTCTGTCTTTTTCAATAACAAGGAAGTAATCAGCAGTAGTAAAAGTTAACTCAGTTCCGTTGCTGTTGTAAAAGGAAATAGCATCTCCAAATTCACAGTACCTAACTCCATCGCCGTTGTCTGCAAAAGTAACTTTAATTTCAGTAGTGTTAACAACTGCGGCTGCTGTACTAGCATGAGTTGTTCCAATAAGACCAGTTCCGTCTCCGTGTAGGTCGATGGAAAGTCTTCTTTTTTGAGCTATGCCTTTGCTTGTAATTTCCAAAGCAAGTGGCTCGATGTACTTGTGAGGAGCTGACATAGCTCGATCCCAAAGATCGTACTCTAGCTCAATTGTTGCAAATACTTCGTTAAATCCTGCACTCTTTTCACTAGCAGTAACTTGCTGTGAAGTTGGGAATACAGCGCTAGCGCCTTGTGGGGACCAGCCTATTGCTCTTGCTCCCAAAGCAGTTTGTAACATAAAGTTAACGGACCTAGCGGCCTCATCACTTACCTTCTTTTTTGTAACCATTTCCCAATCTCGGAAGTCCTCGCTAATCTGATTAACAATACCATCGGTATATACAATCTGTAGAAGCTTTCCTAGATTTGCGGCTGCATCTATTTGCTGTGCCATGTCTTATCCTTTCTTACATTTTGCTGAGGAGATCTCCATATTGCAGTGCTCCTGCGATGTCCCCAGCTTTAATTAGTTCATCAAGTTCTTGTTTTCGAGTTTCTTTTGGTTCAGCCACAGCCATTTTTTGTGCCTTTGACTTTACCTGTTTGCGCTTGTCTTTAACAGTTTTTGACACTGCTTTCTTTGCGCTTGCGTTAAATCCGCCTCTAATTTGATTACTTATGCGGTTAAAAGTTTCTTCAACCATATCAGGCGTAACCTCTTCGAAGGCTGACAGTTCTTCTCTAGCTTCGCTCCACAGGGCTTTGTTCATGCGGTGTTCCAATTGATCGTTTCCAAGTTCACCATCAAAGTTGTACTTAAAAAAGATTGGATTTGCAATCGATGTCTGCTTTGCTTGCTTAGCCTCTTCATCTTTTTTGGCGACTTCCTCAAGACGTTTTTGGAGATTTTTCTCCTTTTCTTGAACCTGCCGAAGTTTCTTTTGATGATCTTGGTTTGACAGATACATTGCTTTTTCTCGCTCTGTCATACTTCCAATCATGTTTTGTTCTTCGGCCCACTCGTCAAACTTACTTTGAAGCGACTTGCCCGTAACGGCTTCAAAAAGCTCCTCGTGATTATCCTTAATACTTTCAAGATAATTAATAGTTTCTTTTAAATCACCGTATTCTTTTGAAATAGCTTCATTTTTTTCTTTCAGGCTATCTCGTTCAGCTTGCCATTGTCTAGCACCTGCTGCCAAACTGTAGACACGCTTGATGTTGTCACGGTCATTAAAGTCAATCTTAACTTTTTTCCCATTGGCCTTAATGTATTCGATATCAGGTTCGGAGGCTTGCGTTTCCTCTTCTTCTGAGTCTTCTACTTCACTGTCAACTTCGTCCGTTTCTTCATCGGGATTAGAAGCATCTGATTCTACTTCCTCATCGCTTTCCGATTCCTCAATTTCTTCGTCCGCCGACGCTTCTATTTCTGGTTCCGGGGCTGGCTCCTTGCCTAAAACTTTTGCGATATCCTCTTGAGCCTCTGAGCTTAAACTGTCGAGCTGAATGGTCATCTCGAATCCTTTCTGTCCGTCTGTTACGATGGGACTACTTGTATGAAACTGTCCATAAGGATAAGTAACATTGGTATCATACCATACTTGACCGAAAATGTCAAGTCTTTTTTTTATACTGCACGATCTTGTACCTAATATGTTATAAAATGTGTAACTTAGTAGGCATTATGTTACTAAATGTGTAACTTATTGGGCACTATGGTAGCTCAGCTGGCATTCCCGGAGCTGGACCTGGAGCTGGACCTAGACCCCCGGCTGGCCCTGGTGGGTTATTACCCGCATTAGCTTCTTGAGCTGTCGGGGCACCCAGACTGGCTGCCTTTAACTCTTCTCTTTCTCGAATGTGGTGTCGTATAAGTCTTTGAACTCGTGGAGAAAGATCCCGGTATTCCGAACCTTCGATGTATTCGTAGCAATAAGCAAGCCGTCCGTCGTGCTCCTGCATTTCCTGCGGCTTCACGTATACGTCGCCATTTCCTGAAACTATTTCCTCAAAGTCCTCGATTTGACGCTCCCTAGCTCGATCATTAATATCATGAATACCTTCAAGTTCATTAAGCTTAAGCATCCTAATAATGGTTTTTCCGTCAACTCCGTACTTTTCAAAGATGGGCATAAGCTGCATAATCTCTTCCCTACGGCTTGTGGGATCTAGGGACAAGCTGGCTCCGTATTCAACAACAATATCAAAGCCACTGTCGATGTCAGCTCCACTAATTTCAACACTTTCAAATGCTTTTTCTTTACCAAGTACTTGAATTATTTCAGGAATAGCCCAGTTATCCCGTATTAAATTAAGGTAACTTTTATAGACCGATTCAACAAACTCAACGTATTTATTAAAGAAAAGACGCCTAATCATATTACCTTGGTTAGTAGCGTACTGCATGGAGAACCCGCTAGTTTCCCGACTTTGTTGTCCAAACATAGATTCGTTAACACCTGCCATACTGTCTATGCCTCGTGTAAGACGATCTCGAAGGGCGCTCATGTCCGGCGGGCTTTGCGGGGGACTTACGTAGTGGGGTCCTTGGTTTCCTGTAACTTTTATAATAACAGCACTGTCGTCTGTAATTGAGTCGTCTGCAATTTCTGTACCTTCAGGTAAAACCATCCTAAAAGCGCCATGATTTTGAACATTATCCAAGGTTAAAGTGTCCAATCGATTAACAACATCTTGTATTTCTACGTCATATTCTATGAAACTCTTGCCGTATACTTGATCACTTACGTCAATATCAGTTAAAACATGAAAAGGAAGTTGGGCTGTTGGGGGTGCATCTCCGTCTTCCTTGGGATCGGAAAATGAAAAAGGATTTTTGTAGACGGGACTTAATAAAGTTCCATCATCTAGGTATTCAACATACCTACCGGCCATACCATTTATTGGCATTCCTTTCTCCCAGTAACAATAAACCCAAACTGGTTTTTCTTCTAGCTTGTATCTATCTTTAAATGCATGACGAAACTGAGACTTATCTCGCTGCTCACTTTGAGAGCATATCTTTTTCCACTGCTTTGGGAAATACATACGAGCTTCTTCCTTTGACATCCACTTTCTTTCAATTACATATCTTACTTCATTCCATTCCTTAGCAAATGGATCAATATAAATATCCCACGTAGAGGAAGCAACAATATCTAGCTCTCCTGAGAGAGTTATTTCGCCGGTTCTCTCATCAATGCTATTAAGAACCCCCTTTTCCTTGTTCCATATGGTCTTCATCCAGCCAGTACCATAAAGAAGGGCTCGACCCGCCGCTTGATCCATTTTCTTTTGCATCTTAAATCTTCGAATAGCATGCCTAACAAGACGATCTGCTGCATCTGCTTTTCTTCTGTCGTCAATATCAGAACTAGTAGGCCGGACAATAACAGTTGGTGGGTTTGAACTCATTTGAGCGGCAAGAAAACGAAAGTTCTTGAAGGTATAGTTAACTCCAATGCTATCTGGGTTTTCTACGTCAAGGTAACTTGCAATATCATTAATATTTACCCCGTAATCTTCGGTATTACCTTCGGTTAACATGCCGTCTTGGTGGTAAATGGTAGCTTCATTCTTACGCCATTGTCTTTCAAATCTACGACGATACTCAATAGCATCCTGTGTTATTTTTTTGAGATGCGCCCTTGCGTAACTATCGTCCCATTGAAATATTTTAAGCCCCATCCTCTTTCTCCTTGCACTTTAGACCTGTATCAATCATTTCTCGGCCTGTTGTTTCTTTATTAAGGACTGGTATGGGTAACATTCCTGCTGGCAGTATACCTTCCCAACACTCATCGTAAGGAGCGTGCTTCATGTGGCACTTGGGACACAAGGGAGCCGGGTCGGGGCGCTTGGTCGGCATAGCAAGATTAAGACTCATCTTAAAACCGTGCATTATTTTCTCCTTTTCAAAGCTAATTGAAACATTAGACGTTGTTTTAGACGTTCTTGTCTAATTCCGTACCAGAAAGCCCCGTGAATGGGAACAAGAATAACTAACGCTAGAACGAATGCTGGGCTCATATTCCCACATTCTTTCTTACTCGTTTCTTTCCAAGTCGATGATGCTTACTTCTTCGTATCCTAGTGTCAAATGCCCTCTTCCAACGGTTAACATTTTGATCAGACCGCTCTTCTTGGTGAAGTTTCATAATACGTTGGTCACGGGAAAGGAACTCAAGCTCCTTGGGCTTTGTTGGTAGATTATCAACCATATATTGCAAGGCATCGAGGATGTGATACTTAGTAGACCTACGAATACCAGTACGTTCGGTATTCCACTCGGCGTCATTTAGCTCCCCAAACAACTCAAACATTCGGGGGGAAAATCTGAGCCATCCATCTCGCATTGCTTGCTGTAAATTAGTTATAAGTTCCAGCTTACGTTGAGCTTTATTATAAACTCCTACGTAATTTATTTTATTCTTAGCCGCTTCTTTGTTAAAACCCGCTGCTGCTGGATCGTATATACGTCGAACTATGTTATAAGGACGTATTCTTTTTTCAATTTCTTGGACAGCGTCGCTTGGTGCCTTCCCCTCTAGGTAGGTAGACTGAATAACCCACCAAAAACCTGTCTTTGGGTCTGATGCCGCCAGAATAAACCCGGCTTTACCGCTTGCTGCGGGGTCCGTAGCTACTATATGAGGCCATTTTGTGCTATAGTGAGATGGAAGTTTAGATACATGGTCCTCTTTTTCAAGAAAAAATACCTTTTCTTCGGCTCCTTGCCAAGCCCCCTCAAGTATAGTTAGCTGTTCCTCTAGTGAGAGGTGGGATATCTTAGCTTTTTCTTCTTCTTCTCGGCCCCAATAAATAGGATTATCTAACTTACCCATCTGATATTTAATTCCAATAGAGGGGTCAACGTTATCCACTAAGTTTCTTATCTTTTCGTTACGACTCTTGGGGGTAAATGTCGCAAGGAATTGAGCACGGCGGGAGTCACAACGTCGGTGTAGCTCCTCAATATACTTATAATCGCCCGGCATTTCATCTAGCCAAACAAAATGAGCTACATATGATTGTACTTTTTCGGCAGCTTCTTTTGCTTTGTCGTGACTTGTGAACAATATTGTATTTCCGTTTGTTTTATGACTAACTTCTTTTATAACTCCACCCTGTCGTTTGGGTCGGTTGTACGTACCTGACGGTAAGTAAGGCTTAATCTTTGTATTCCAAAGTTTATCTAGTTGATCAGTAGTTCTGCCCGCTACAATAATTAAAAGAGGTTCCTCGCTCCAGTCAACCCATTGGTGATCGCACTTATTGCAAATGTAATTTTCCCCTACTATTTCAAAATCAGTGCTGTCACAGGAGTTACATGATCCACTGTTAGGTCTTTTCCAATAAGGGTCTGTTTCAAGGAACATCCAAGCCGTTCGCCTAGCTCCGATGGTACTTTTGCCGCTCTGATTGCCTGCTACTACGTAAATATGTAGGTTTTTTCGGTCCTGTAGCGGTACTTGTTGCTTTTCGCTGGGCTTACTGTCTATTTTAAACGGATCAAAGCAAGTATTACGCTTGATTGCGTCTCTCTTAGCTAGTGCTGCTGCTAATAATCTTTTACGTTCAATATCTTTCAATTACCAATCCTGGACTACAATAACATCGGTAACCGTAATTCCCGATGTAACACAACGAAGTTGCAGTAACGTACCCGTTGGGTAGGTTCCGCCGACTAATTTAAGAACTGACCAATCAGAAGAGCCCTGGTATGCTGCAAGTGTGGTTGCATTTCTCCAATCAACTCCGTCAATACTTTCGTAAACTTCCAAACTAGTTAAGGCACCTGCCGATAGCTTAACAAACAAGCTGACTGGTTTATTGATGTCCCCTCTCTTGACTGCTATTCTGTCAACAATGACATCTCCCGCACTGTATGCTACAGGATTTTCAACACTGCCGCCTATTTTATATTGTCTACCTTGATATGGCATTTATGTCTCCTTATGTTCCGCCAGTTATAGTTGTGGGCGCTGTGTAATCATTTAAAGTTGGCTTTCTTTTTTTCGTAGTTACCTTTTCTTTCTTAACTCTTGCTATTTGCTCGCTAAGTAATTTTCTTTTTGCTGGATCTTTTTCCATTGCAAGTTTATCTTCAAGGTCTTCAAGAAGGGGTGCCTGTTCTTCCTTGTTTGGATTACCTAAGTATTTTTGTAACTCATCTACTAGTGCGCTTTCTTTCTCGCTCATAATGATACTCCTAAGTCAATCATAAAAGTGCCGCTGCTTGTAGCACCGCCGCCCAAGCTGATTGGACCCCAAATATTATAAGAACCATGCCCATAGTATTCCAAATCAGAGTTATATCCGATTCCAATTCGGAGCTTACGGCTCTTGAGGTTGTTAATTGTTTCTGTGTATGTTTCTTTTTGTTCTGATAATTTCTTTTCATATTCTATCTCAATACGCTGTCTGATGCTGGTTTCGCTTACGGTATTGCTGTCAGTATTAATATCGGTATCTTCAATAATAGTGCCGTCCGGCTTGGTAACTTTTCTTTTCTTTATCTGCTGACTAAGCTTTTCGTTCATTTTGTGAAGGCTTTCAATCTCAGTGTGGCTTTTGCTAAGTAATTCCTCATACTTAGATTCTCGCTTTTTAACGATTGATTTATATTCTGAGATTGCAACATTAGCGTAATGGCTGTTACCAACGGCTATCGTAAGCCCCAAAGCAAAGCCAATCAAAAGCCCCGAAATTCGGGGATAGTTTTTAAAAAATTTCATAAAACCTTCAGACTTATTGCCAATCCTACAACACTAGCGATAATCCCAATGATTGTAGCTATTTGACGCAAAGTTGGTTTTGGTACAGTATTATTTAACTTATCTTCAATTAGATCGGTACGTCTGATATGATACTTAAGGTCTGCCTTTATTTGAATAAGATTTTCCGACTGGTCATCCTGTTTCTTGTTCAGATCAGTTAGTAGCTTAAATATCATATCAGATCGATCCATTTTTATCTTCCTTCGGCAACACAAAATCCCTCTTAAGAGAAGATACGTTAGTACTATATCATACTTTTAGTGTTTTGTCAAGTAAAAAAAATCACAAAATTACACTGCTAAATGTAACTATCTATTATCTTTAAATATTATCTATTGATACCCGTAGGTCGTTTATTATCTCATCAATTCTTGTTTTACTTAACCAGTGATATGATTCTGTCATATCGTCCGGCTCAAATAACACTAGCTCACTTAATGCGTTTGACAGAGAACCAAGTCGTAATAAAGACTCTATGTATTTTGTTCTTTCTAGTGCGTGTTTAATTTGTTCTGAACTTATGCTTTCTTCTATGTTCCGAGTTACAAAGCTATCTAAAACCATTTGACCCGCTTCTCGTAACCTGGTTGGATCTGGTTTTTTTGGAAGAGCTCCCAGGAACTCGTCAAGTGTTTTCTTATATAAGTTTAAAATAATAACTTCTAGCTCTGTTTTAATTAAGTATGCATCTCTAGTTTCAATATAAAATAGTCCCTCATCCTCAAAACAAACGGAGTGATGTTCAGGTAACTCCTTTTGAATTTTAGTATATTGATCAAAAGTTAAGCCGAGTCTCATGACAACCTTTCTATTTGAAAAATGCTAGTACCTGCCGGGGCCGTAACAGTTCCTGCTGCTGCCGCTCGGATACAAAAAATAGTTAAATCATCTCCGCTGCTAATATCAAAAATCTCGCTTAAACTACCTGAGGATTCGTTATGTCCTGAGGTGTCTCTGATGTAGTTATTAGCGGTTCTTCCTATTTGATTTACTCCATTAATTGACCATCTAAATTCTACATTTGATCTACTTACCGTCGAAGTAAGATAAAAGTTAAAATCGCACCTAAACTTACCTGAAGTATTAAAAGTTATAGTATTAGATGTAATCGAAATATCTGCACCAAAATCATTAAGTAAAGTGGTTGTGTCAAAAGATCCAAAAGTTACTCCAGTTGCATCATTAATGTTAGTAGCAACTGTGTTTGTTAATTTTAATACATTAGAACTAGCAGCAGAAGGACCCTTCAGATTGCCCTGTAGTGTCCAAGAACCCCCTGCTTTTGTATAGTAATCTCCATTGGTATTGTTTAAGTAAAAATCACCATCGTTTCCTAATCCTGCTGCTGGAGCCCCGGTCCCCGTTCGAACTTGAGCAATGCCGTCAGTACCGGAAGAACCTTGTACTCCGGGGTCCCCCTTAAGTCCGGTTATACTTACTTCAACTTCAACTTCAAACGTAACTGTGTGGCTAGCTCCTCCTGCGGTTATGCAAACAGCATTAACGTAATCATTTGCATTTAAAGCTACTGGGCTAGAAAGATTATCTACGTGAACGAGTGAAACGGGTTTTGAAGTAGAGTGTATGGATACCCCATTTCGATATATATCCCAAGTTCCTCCAGTTACGCCGGAAGAAGAAATACCAACAGAAATAAGACTACAACTTTCGGTAATAACAGCTCCCATAGTATTAACGGTTGAGCCATTACCCCAAGCTAGCTTACCTTGACTAGATCCATTTCTTTCTGCAACAAATGTTTTTCGATATTTAAATACAGTAGCAACAAGGGAGTCGGGTTCCCATTCACTGTTAGCTGCGTTCCACCTTAGTACATCGCCGCTTGTGGGTGGTGTGCTGGAAGTGTCTACGTCTGAGTGAGTGTTTATTGATCCGTCTGCTGATACCTTTGCATTATTAGTTGCTACATCCGACTCTAGTGTATCAAGGTCAACATCCTGAGTAACTGTAATAAAGTCAACCTTATCGAGCTGTCCTTGACTGGCAAACTTGTTGGTAGTGGCAGCATCCGAGATATCATCTGCGTCAAGAACCACAACACCTGTTTGCGAATTAACAGAATCAACGGGTGCGGGGGGAATGGATTCTGGCTTGAAAGAGGAGGACGTAGTGTCATAAATCAAAACATCATTATCACTTAAACCTGTTAGGTCAACATCACTGTGAGTACCTACTGAACCGCTAGCACTTACTTTTGAATTATTAGCTGTGACATCGGTTTCCAAAGTATCCAAGTCTACAGACTGTGTTATCGATATAAAATCAACCTTATCCAGCTGTGCTTGGCTAGCATATTTATTGGTGGTAGTTGCATCGGATATGTCATCAGCATCTAGAACTACAGCCCCTGTCTGGGTATTTACCGATGTAACGCCGCCGGCAGATTGTGCTTCGGGCTTAAAAGTACCCGACGTAGAATCATATACCAGTACATCGTCGTTAGATAGCCCGGTTAAATCAACATCACTGTGGGTGCCGACAGATCCCGACGCACTTACCTTTGAGTTATTAGTTGTGACATCGGTTTCAATTGTGTCAAGATCAACTGCTTGGGTAACCGTAATAAAATCAGCTTTATCAAGCTGTGCCTGAGTAGCAAACTTGTTTGTTGTGGTGGCATCAGATATATTATCTGCATCCAGAACAACGACTCCAGTTTGCGTGTTAACGGAACTGACGGGAGCTGAGGTAATATACCCGGCGTCATTAGTTAGACCGGAAACGTTATCGCCTGGTTGAACCGCTGTGCCTATTGATGTTTTTTCGGAGGGAGTAACAAAAACTCGGGTAGCGGTTTCCGTAATCTGGTCAGCATCGTAGTCTCCGTTGGTGGATACCACCGCCCCTGTTCTGCCAAAAACCGAATCGACGGGTGCTGCGGTTATGTCGCTGGTGTGGGCAATTTGATTTAAGTTGCTTCCATCATCTGCATAAAATCGATTGTTGTTGGTTGCATAATGAAGTTGTCCTGCTACACGAGAAAGGCTTGTTAGGTCGGTAAGAGCTTTACCTGTGAGGGAAAGGCTAAAGCTTGTGGGATAGTGATTACTGTTGTCGGTTCCCGTCAGCGTTGATCCCGCCCGATCAAAATCAACATTAATTAATCGGTACGAAGCCGTGCCCGTCTTATTAATAGTACTGGGTCCGCCTGTTGCAAAACTACGAACACGAACGTCATTCAGTACTAGGGTATCAAATCCAAGTGTAGATTGAGATGAATTTAAATAACTGATAGCACAGTCATTAATATCCACTATGCAATTGCCAGTAACATTTACTTGGGAAGATACTTGACACCGGCGTAGTTGGAATCCGCCGTTATTAGTTGCATTTAAATTGGGAATATTACATTCTCGAAAGAAAGCAAAAGTAGCAAAGTTTGTGGCATTTAAACTAACGTCTTTTACAAAAGAACAATTAACAAATGTAGGTCCGCTTGCCGAAGTTCCCGAAAGGCGTAGCCCGGTAGACCCGGAGGTACGATTGAAGGAACACTCAACAAAACAAGATCCCGTTGAACCGCTGTCAGTTACGGAATCGTCATTAGCTGGATAGAAGTCAATGTTTTGAAATGAGAAAGCGCCGCAAGTAGAGTCAAGGGTGACCTGTCCAACCCGTGTGTTAGCTGAATTGTCGGCGGGTCCTTTTCCAAAAATAGTTATCCGGGACAACGAAGAACTGGAAAAGTCCATATCCAAGGAAGAGTTATTACCACTGTAGACAATAAGGGTGTCGTCGTCTTGCAGTGCGGCTATGGCTAGCGCAAATGTTGTATAGAACGTCCCTGTTCGCTCGATGCGGCAAACACCGCCCGCTCGGATATAGTCTTGATCATTAACAAGATCCGAAACATTATCACCTGGTTGAACAGATGTTCCAATAAGAGAAACCTCGGCGGGTGTAACAAATTCACGAGTAGCTGTTTCGGTAATCTCGTCGGCGTCGTAGTCACCAGATGCAGGAACAACGGCTCCTGTACGAGAATTAAAGCTGCTTACTCCGCCAACTGAACCATGACTGGCCGGCTCAAACTTACCTGAGGTTGAGTTATATTGTAACAGGTCGTTATCGGCAAGTCCGGTAAGATCAACATCGCTGTGAGTTCCAACGCTACCGTCAGCGCTTACCTTGGCGGTGTTGCTGGTAACATCCGAATTTCCGCTAACTTCGGTATCAAAATCACTTATGGTAGATGCAAGTTGCGTGCTCGTGTGATTAGCTCGATCTCGATCCGAAGCGTGAAAGTGGAGCGTGCTATCGTTTCCATCAGTTAGGTCGGTTGCATCAGAATCGGAGATATTATTAACCTCAGCCCCTGTCTCTATTCCTGCTAACTTTGTTTGCTCATTATCGGTAAATGCATTTGTGTTTGCATTAGATTCGTAAAGGGATTTTACTTGGGCTGCACTAATATTAGAGCCAATTTCAAACCCACCAACTGTTGATCCGTCCCCACCAAAAAACTTATCAAGATCAGTGTCATAGACGATCTCGCCCAGCAATAAGGTAATTCCAGTACGCTGTGCTGTTGTAATTCTGGGCAGTTTAATAGAAGCCATCTATTGTGTCCTCTTCCCAAGATCAAAAGATGAATCGATGGTAAGTCGTTCGCCAAGGTCGAAAGTTCCGTCGATTCCGGTGCCGGTATCCCCATTATCTTCCGTTGGAACTACATTTAAATTACCTGTGAATGGATTAAATACGTATCCCATAAATACTCCTAGCCTATTAATTCTCCACGAATGTCTCTACCAGTTGGGTCATATTCGATTTCAACAGTTGCAAGCAATGCGTTGTTTGGACCAAAGTAACTGTATGTGGCCAGCGAATTAGGTCCCACAGTTGAGTAGGCCACGGTATACTTGACATACTTTTTAGGAACAAATGAACCAGCATTAAAACTGGGACCTTCCGTTCTAGCGCTCATTAATCACTCTCCACAAGTACGCATATTGCTTCTTCTTGTTCGTCGGTCAGTATTTCGCTGAGGCCACTGAGTCCCAATTTCATGTGCATTGTTTCGTGTTTTATTACTCGTTTTATCAGATTATCGTCAAGTGATTTTTCAATCCTTATAGTTCGTGTTGCCACATCGCAGTCCCCATAGAGAACCTCTCCTACTGTCTCACCCCCTTTCGTGAGGTCCACGTATTGAACTTGTGTCCACTGACCTAGGATTTTAATTTTCTCAGGTTTTTTCATTTATTGTGCCCCCGGCCTTGGTAATATATTCATCCAATTTTTGAGGATCATCGGGTATCGTTTCGTCCAGAAACTTGACCTCTGGTTTGCTTTTTTTAATTTTACCTGCTATCTCAATCAGAAGTTTGGCTGCCGACAACCGGTCGTTATCTCTTTCGGCGTGATACATAATACCGCCAATCACGCCCAGGGCAGCCGATGCGAGAGCTTCTGCTTCATTGTCAAAAGAGGAGGAGTCCAGGAACCAGCTGCGGAACCTTTTGTTAGGCCACCATTTTTCGATAATAACTCGGTTGGTTATTTGAACAGCGAATGCTGCTGTTATCTTTTCGGGAGTTGGTCCGGAAGACAGTTCCATATGAAACTCAGCTTTTACTTGGCGCTGGTCGGGGGTAGGCTTGTATAGGTCAGCACTTTCTATTATTTCGCTTACAACCTTACTGTCTTTTTTTGTTACCTTCATATCTTCTCCAAATTGATGGGTCGGTGTTTAAACTCTGCTGACCCAAACAGAGGACCGTGGGTGGAGGATTCCCACGTTAGTACGGGCCTTTGACCCTCATTGGAGTATTAGCAGACTCGCTGCACTTTTTTATTCTTTCGCTGAATGACATGTCGTCGGGAAGGCTGTCGAACTTATCTTTTTCAGCTTTACTTAGTTTGTGGTATTTGGTTTTTTCGGCTACTGATAATTTATCCACGGTCTTTTTCCTCTTGTTTTTTATTAAACCACTCGATGAGTCTTTCTTTTATAGATTTTCCCTCGGTGGGAAATGACGTATTCTGGATAATCCGAGCTTTGTCCTTGTTCATTACGGTTCTCTTTTTTGTTGTCACAAATTTGTATACATTTTTGTGACATTTTTAAATTTGATTGTCGATTTTTTTCTCGGTATCCGCCCAAACTATTCTTTTTCGCCATGTGGGCTCCTTAAGGACACACCGTGCCGTCTTACGTCCAATGTGAAGGTCTAGTATTAGGCCGAACCTTTGCATCCACTCCAGCGTCTCACAGAGCCTCACAGGACGTAAGTGAAGTCGGCGGGCCATCTGGCTGATCATAATTGTAACCGACCCGTTATCTCGCTCAAGGAAGTCAGATCCATAGAACAGTTCAATAATTAGTCTTCCAGCAGCCGGTCTGTATCTCATGTATCCTCACTTTTGATCCTGAATATTATTATAACATAGATTCATGGGTTTGTCAAGTACAATTAAACGAACTAATTGTTCTTTTATAATACACTGATTTTTAATAATTTGCAAAAAGTGGTGTATTACAATATACCGGTACATAGATCTACGTAAACCGACGTACCCTCGCTGGCTCGGATACTATATATAAGTAATTCTTTGTTTCTCGTTTTTACTATATAAGATATATATCATACTTTTAATCAAATGTCAAGTACTATTTTTACTATGTACGGTTTTATACATATGTTCGTTAATAATCTTTTGTAGCAATGTCACTTAGTTAGAGTTTTTAATAAGTTCGTAACATTGCTGCTAGGGTACTGGATTCGTTAGGGTAATCTAGTTACTCCCCCCTTATATCGACGTAACCTTGACCATGATTACGCATAGTCAAGGCAAACACCCCCCCTTTATAGCCCGTACATGGCCCAAAAACCCCCCAAATACCCCCTCCAGTGGGGTCGTGTTAATCTATAAGCCGGGCCGCCCCTCGCCCACTTACCCCATCCAAATAATCTCGGCGTGTTACACCTGAAAAACTTGTTAGAGAAGGGAACGTACACTCCATGTAATACCAGGAAGTTAGCTGTTTCATGATTTGTCATGAAGATGGGGGTGCAGGGTGTAATAGCGGTCGTGGGAAAGTCACTCTCTCTCGACCTCCAATTATCTTTCACAAACAGGCCCTCGCAAACACCCCCTTGAATAACCCGCATTACGCTAGCG
>MDTC01080378.1_pt1 | contig 20930 bp, 15 predicted proteins | sample 811181 | NCBI WGS metagenome assembly MDTC01 (sample SAMN05326644, study PRJNA326480) | marine metagenome | isolation source: seawater | place: Pacific Ocean: North | collected 2011 | reverse complement strand
ATACACCTTTCGAAACCGGAAGCTAAAACTTAGCAACTATTATGTCAATATAACAATAGATTATTATGAGATAATACTATAAATTTTTCTTAATTAATAAATATGATTTAGGTTTAATGATAGATGGCTAAAAAATATGATTTTGCTTTGTTAAGCGGTGGTTTTGACCCGGTTCATATAGGTCACCTTGCTATGATAAAGGATGCAAGTGATCTAGCTAACGAAGTAATTATTCTTCTTAATAGTGATAAATGGCTAACAAGAAAAAAGGGGAAACCTTTCATGGTAGAAACCCAAAGAGCTCAAATTCTTGAAGAATTTAAAAGTGTTTCGACAGTAATAATACAAGAAAATGATGATGATGATAGTAGCAATAAAGCAATAATTGAATTTTATGAAAATCATAAAGACAAATCTATTTGCTACTGTAATGGTGGAGATAGAAGCCAAGAGAGTAAAATCAGAGAAAGCAAAATATGTAAAGATTTAGGGATTAATCTAAAATTCGGTATCGGAGGAATTCATAAACTCGAAAGTAGTTCTAGCTTAACGAAAAATCATTTATCACATGTAGAAAATAGGCCTTGGGGAAACTTTCATATTATTGCAAAAGGTAAAGGTTATCAAATTAAAGAAATTAATATTAATCCTGGAAAAAAACAATCACTTCAGAGACACAAACACAGATCAGAATATTGGCAAATAATTTCAGGCAAAGGAATGGTATATTTAGAAGATTCTAAATGCAAATTAGAAGAAAATGACAATATTTTTATACCTAAAGGTGATTTACATAGAATGGAAAATACTGAAGACTATCTTTTAACTTTGATAGAAGTTCAGATTGGTGATGAAATATCTGAAGAAGATATAGAACGAATAGAAGATGATTTTGGGCGTATATAACTATGGAAGCATTGTAGTTTTATAAGTTTCTGTAGGTTTAACCTGAGACTTAATAGCTAGTTCAAGCCAGAAAATTAATTTAGACCTTGTTTCTCTAGGGTCAATTAACTCATGCACTGAGAAATTTTCTGAACGCGGAAAAGGTGAGGATCTTTGAGCTAATAACTCTTCTAATTCCTTTCTTTTTTCATCAGGGTTATCTGCATTTTCTATCTCTCTTTTAAAAGCTATAGCAACACCACCTTCTACAGGAAGAGCTCCACTTTCTGCACTCGGCCAAGATAAAACATATCCATCGGGAGCAAAATGGGCTGCTCCAGCAACCCCATAAACTTTTCTGACTATAATACTGGCCCACGGTACTATTGATTGCATTAAAGAGGATATTGCGGCTGTGCCGTGTCTAATAGTTCCTGATTTTTCTGAATCTGGCCCTATCATAAAACCAGGCTCATCAACAAAACTGAGAACTGGAATATTAAATGTATTAACAAAGTCGATAAATCTTCTTAGTTTTTGAGATGCATCTGATGTCATAGCTCCTGCATAAAACATACAATCATTTGCAAGTATTGCTACAGAGTGACCGTTTAATCTCGCAAGACCAGTAATTAAGCTTGACCCGTAAGATCTACTCATTTCAAAAAAGGTATCATTATCGAGAATTAGATTAAGTAATTTACGCATATTGTAGGTTTTTCTTCTACTTTTTGGTATTATGGATAACAATTCTTCCTCTTTTCTTTCAATCTTATCTTTTGAAATTATAGAAGGAGGTAGATTCATATAATTATCAGGAAGATAGGAGAGGAATGTTTGTATTTGATGAAGGGCATCTTCTTCATTTTCAGCTAGGTTATCTACTACTCCTGAACGAAGATGTACTTCATAACCACCAAGCTCTTCTTTAGAAATTTCTATGCCTAAGGCTCTTTTAACAACAGCTGGACCAGCAATTAAAACTTGAGCGTTCTTAGTCATTACAGAGAAATGAGATGCTACCAATCTAGCTGCTGGAAGACCTGCAACAGGGCCTAATGCAGCAGTTGCAACAGGGATAACACCTAAGCACTGAGCAAGTGTTTGAAATCTATTTCTTGAAAAAACAGGCTCACTATTTGGTATTGTAGGTTTTTTTGCAGAACCACCTGATCCAGTAACAGACCCTCCACCACCCTCATGCAGCCTTACTAAGGGTATTTTATACTTTAGAGCTAGTTCTTCAGTAAAAATACTTTTTCTTAAGCCAGATGGATTTGGTGAACCTCCCTTGAGGGTAAAATCTTCTCCCCCTATTATAATTTGTCTATTATTTATTCTTCCAAACCCAAGAAGAAAATTAGCAGGTGTAAAATTTTCTAATTCACCATTTTCATTATATTCTGAAGAACCAGATATCTTACCAATCTCATCAAATGAATTATTATCAAGAATAATATCTAATCTTTCTCTTAAAGTTTTTCTTCCTTTTTCATGCTGAATTTTAACAGAATCCTTACCCCCTTGATTTAAGGCGAGCTTCTCCCTTTTTTTTATTTCCTTTACATCCTTTTCCCAAGACATTACTTTTCTCTTAATTTTTTTGCTATGATAGTTAAGAAAACAAATTATTCAATGTATATAAAATGTTAAATTATCAAAATGCTCCTTACCTAGAGCTGAATACATATAAAGCCCCAAAAGGGATTAACTGTATTTTTATCGAAATGGATGACGGTAAAAAAATTAGATTAGCTTTTTGGGAGAATTCATTAGAATCTAATAAAATAAAAGGCACAATACTGCTTCAGCAAGGACATAACGAATTTATCGAAAAATATTATGAAACAATTCAAGAATTGATTGATCTTAAATATGATGTCGTATGTTTTGATTGGAGAGGGCAAGGAATGTCAGATCGTATGCTTAAAAGTCAAAATAAACAATATATTGAGGACTTTTCTATACATATTGAAGATATGTCTTTTATAGTAAAAACATTTATCAAAGAAAATTTTAAAAAACCGCTTTTTGGTATTGGTCACTCAATGGGGGGTCATAATCTTCTTGTTTCACAGACGGTCCTTCAAAAATATTTCAAAGCTATAGTGCTATCAGCACCTATGCTTGGATTTAGATATGAAAATCTTCTTTTTTCTTTAGTAAATATTATGAGTTATATAGGTAGAAAAGAAAATTATTTCCCTGGTTCAAGACCAAATATGGGTAAAGAAACGCCCTTTAGTAATAATGATTTAACAAGTGATTATGAAAGATATAAAAGAACACAAAAACTAGTAAGAAAAAATCCAAGCATTAGGTTATGGGGCATAACTAACGCATGGGTAAAAGCTGTAAAAGATAGTTTATTGAATATAAGAAAAAGTGGCTATCTTGAAAGCATTAAAACACCAATTTTAATAGTTAATCCTTTAAAGGATAGAGTGGTCAATCCCTATAAAACTATGGATGTGGCTCAGAGGTTGCCTAATTGTAAAATATTTAATGTAGATAATATTGAACATGAAATTTTGATGGAAAAAGATCAATTCAGAAAACAATTTTGGAAAATATTTAACGATTTCATTGAAGCAAACCAATAAATTCAAATTAATCAACTAAGATTCTCGCATAATTATATCGTAAGATCTATCATTGGCTATCTCTAATAGCTGCCTATCTGGGTTAACCACAACAGGTTTGCCGCAAGATTCAAACATTGGCATGTCATTAATTGAATCAGAATAAAAAATTGCTTCACTAATTTTTAGATTATTCTCATAACACCATTTTTTTACAGCCCTTTCTTTACCTTTATAAAAAGTTGCCTCTCCTGATAACATGCCAGTATAAGAATTATTTTTTACTTCCACTGGAGTACCAATACTTGAGTTTATTTGAAAATGATCTGCAAAACATTTTACTAAAAAATCATGTGAACCTGAAGCTATAAGAACTGCATCTGCTTTCTCTGCCTCAAGCAATAAAGAGTTTGTTAAATTATCTGTCAAAACATCAATTTTATTATTAAGAAATTCTTTTAATAAAATATCAACCTCACTCTTAGTTAAACCTTTTAAAGGTTCAAGAATAAAAGTTGAATATTCTTCAAAATTCAGAACGCCATTACGATAATCTTCATCAAATTTATTAAGCGCAATTAAAGAATTACTCTTTTTCTGAAAACCTTTTTCAATAAGGAAATTAGTCCAATATTTTTCGCAATCACCACATAATAAAGTATCATCTAAATCAAAAATTATGAAATTCATTTCAAATCCTTAACTATCTTATTACTCTGCCGCAATTGCATTTTTCTCTTTATAATCAATAGCACTAGTGAATTCTTCAATTATCTTTTTTAAATCAGCAGAAAATTTTCTAAAGTTATCTTTCTTATTAAAATTTTTTTCATTCATATATAGATTTTTTTTAATTTCTAGCTGAATACATTGAATATTTTTATCTAAAGATGCGTAATGCTTTGTTATATGCCCTCCTGAATAAGGATCATTAAATGAAAAATTATAACCAAAAGAACTAATAATTTCTGAAAGGACAATTTTTGAGCTATTGGTTGAAGAATTATCGAAATCATTTCCTATCACAAAATCAGCAACTTCATATTTTTGATATGATGCTGAAGGCATAGAATGTATATCAATTATGAAAACTCTTCCAAAATTATTTAAAAGTCTTATTATTTCTTTATTTAAAGCCGAGTGCCAAGGTAAATAATAATCTTCAATCCTTTGTTCAACCTCCGCCCAATCAAGTTTTTTACTATAAATTTCTTTTCCAGAAGAATTCTTTAACGGTATGAGACCTATTCCTGATCTTACTTTATCAGTAGTTTTGAATTCAATATTTTCAGGGCCATTGGTTATAAATGTTGAATCTATTTCTTTAACACTTCTATTTAAATCAATAACAACTCGAGAAATAGTGCTCATTATTATTGAGAATCCACTATTTATAAAACCCGAAATGATATCATTAATATACATATCTTCCATTGAATGATAATTCTTTGGGTTATTTCTAACTTTATTAATTAAATTTTGAGTATATTTTGTTCCTGAGTGTGCTGAGGTTAGTATGATAGGTTTTTGCAGAGATTTTTCTGGTTTTAATAAAAAAAAATGATTTAGCTCTTCAGAATTTATTAATTTATCCATTATATTATTTATATTATCAGATAAGCTTTTTTATTGATATATTAATAAGAGATTATAAATGGGCGCGTAGCTCAGCGGGAGAGCACTACGGTGACATCGTAGGGGTCGCTGGTTCAAACCCAGCCGCGCCCACCATTTATATTAGAAGGAATAATTTTAAATTTTGAATAAAGAAAACCTAAAAAAAGAAATATTGTCATTTCAAAAGGGTAAAAATTTTTCGTTAATGGAATTTAAGGCAAATTCCTTAATTCAATTAGATAAAGAAGACCCTGATGGGTGGATAGCTTTAGCCATTGCTCAACGAAATAATAACAAATTAGATAGTTCTTTAAAAAATTTTATAAAAGCAAAAGATCTTGATAATAATAATGTAGAAATCGATAAGAATTTAAAAGAAATATATACTCAATTAGGAAAAAAACATCTTGATAATAAAGAATTTGATTTAGCTGAAAAGTATTATCTTAAACTTTTAGATGTCCTATCAAATGATAATGATAAAGTAGAATGTATATTTACGATTGCACAGATTTATACACAAACAAGTAATTATTTAAAAGCAAAAGAGTATTATAAAAAAGTCCTTCAAATTAATCCTAATAATATAGGTTCTTTAATAAATTTAGGCGTTATAGAAAAAAAAATAAACATAGAAGCATCTAATGAATACTTTAAAAGAGCTATAAGAATTGATCCTTCATCCGCTCTAGCAATTAATAATCTAGCTAATAATTATACTGATCAAGGTGATATAGAAAACGCTAAGGAAATGTATAATAAGGGATCAAAACTTAAGGATTATCAAGGAATAACATTTAAACATTATACAAATGTTGAGAAATTTTTATCAAATAGTAAATATGTAAGAAAAATTATTTCAGAGCTAAAATCTATGGATGAAATGAATAGATACCATGCTGAATTCGGACTTGCATCAATATATGAAAAAGAAGAAAATTACTCAATGGCTTCTAAATATTTAATATCAGCTAATAAATTAAAATTAAAAGAGATTAAATTTGATAGAGAAGTATACGATCAATTACGGCTGATAAATAATAAAGTCAAAAAAATAGAATATAATAATGATAGTTCTGATTTTAATGATAGCCCAATTTTTATTGTAGGTATGCCTCGATCTGGAACTACTCTATTAGAACATATTATAAGCAACACTAAAGATATTTATGGTGCCGGTGAAGTCCCTTTTTTTCTTGAAGCAATGCACTCATCAAAAGTTTTAAGTTTATTAATTAGTAAAGAAGAAGGTGAAATAGATAGAGAAATTTGGTCACTAAATAAAGATATCTACAAGAGCAAAATGCTAGAAATATCAAAAGATAAATCTAGAACAATTGATAAGAACTGGATTAATTTCTTTTATATTGGCTCTATAATTAACACATTTCCAAAAGCGAAAATTATAAACATTGAAAGAAATGTAAATGATAATCTTTTATCAATCTTTCAGCGTTTATTTCCCCATGGAGTTCAATTCTCATATTCAATAGAGGATATACATTTTGCTTATTCAGTTTATTTAAAGTCTATGAAAAATTGGAATAAAATATATAAAGATGAAATTTATAATATCAAGTATGAAAATATAATTAATAATCCTAAGAAAGAAATAGAAGAATTATTCCAATTCTTAGATATTCCTTTTAACGATCAGGTTCTTGATACTCAAAAAAATAAAAGAATTGTGTCTACAGCAAGCAATACTCAAGTTAGAAATAAAATTAACTCTTCTTCAATAAATAAGTGGAAAAATTATAAACCTTATTTAGAAGAATTATTTCTTTGATTTGACCATTTCTTTTATAGAATCATAATTTTTTTTTATTATTGGATTCTCAGGATAAGCCTCTGACAGCTCTTTTATTGTTTTTAAAGCCTTATTTTCTTTACCTAATTTTAAGTAACAAAAAGCCATATTCGACTTAATAAGATCTTTACTTCCCTTTTTAAGGCATTCTTCAAAGTTCTTTAGAGCTTTCTCATATGATTTTTTTGCTATCAATGACTTACCTAACATTTCAAAACCAAAAAAGGAATCGGGATACTTTTTTATAATTTCCTCTGATAAGATATGAATTTTATCGTAATCACCTTTAGCCTCTAAGTCATATAACTCAAGCACTTCAAATGGTAAGGGTTTAATATTATTTTCCATTAAAATATCGGCTTTTTTACTAGAGCCTTTATTAGGACTATCTTTCGTTTTATAGGCATATTTATAACCACCCATTAAGATATTTCCTTTTTTTTCTAATTCTTTTTCAAGAATTGAAATATTTTTATCGTTAAGGCCATTTTCTTTAGCAATTTTTATTGTTTTGGTGAGATCATCATATTTTTTTGCAAGATATAAAGAGTGGCACAATAATATCCACCTTTCTCTATTATTTGGATCTATCTCAATTGCAGTTTTTAAGTACTCCAAAGATTCCTCTGACTTATCATTAATTAATAAAATTTTACCTAAGTTATGAAGTGCATCTATATTATTTTTATCTTTTTTTATTATCTTTAGATAAATTTCTTTTGCTGATACAAGATCATTATTTTTTTCAAAATCCACAGCTTCATCTAATAATTTTTGAAATTTTCTTTTACTAATTTTTATGCTCCTAAGTAATGTTTAATATTTCTTTTAATGGCTTTAGTTCAGTTTCATAATTTTTCCATCTTTCTACAGATGATTTGTAAGGCTTTTGTCTAACCTGGAGGCTACTTGAGGTTTGAATGGCCCTTTTATTATTATAAAACTCTATACATTCCTCTTCGAAAGATAAATTACAATAGTCTAAAAGTAACTTTGTTTCACTTTCCTGATTAGATAATAAATCTTCATAAATAATTTCATAAAAAGGATTATCTAAAACATCTTTCCAATGTGCAATAATATTTTCATAAAGAGAATAATATTTACCTAATTCGTTTAGATTATATGCAAAAGATTGTTGTCCTGAGAAGAATAATGAATATATTGAAAAACATGTATCAAACTTATTCCTTTTCACATGAATAATTTTAGAATCTGGCAAAATAAGTTTAATTAAACCGACATACAGATAATTATGCATATCTTTATTGGTTACCATATCTCCTTTTAATCTAAATTTTTCAATACTCTCGACATATGATTTACCAAGAAACAATCTTTTATCGATATCTAGATAATCAATCAGATCTTTCTGATTATTTAGTTTAAAAATGTCGTTTAACGAGTATGCAACTTCTTTAAGATTAGGTATTTCCCCTGCAGCGCAAACATTTGAATGACTTGATAATATTTGCTCTACCATGGTTGTTCCTGAACGAGGCATCCCTATAATGAAGATTGGAATCTTTGAATTAAAACCACCTTTACCAATAGAATTATATAAGTTTTTGGAAAAACCCTCCTTTATTTTATTAAAAAATAATTGATCGTCTTCTATTTTATAATTAAAAGTTTTTCTATGCAGTGAGTTTCCTCTATCAAGATACTCAAATGCTTTCTTGTATTCTTTTACTTGATCAAATAAATATCCAAAAGCAAATGATAGTGATATATGATTTTTTACAATGCTAGAATCATGATCAATTATCTCTTTATCTTTTAATATTTCTTCATTTTTCGAATAGGTTTCTAAAAAATATTTAACCAAATCACTATCTTTATTAATTCCCTTATTGATTACTAATGAACGAAATGCTTCACAATTATTTGGATTATATTTTAAAGCAGTTTTAAAAGAATCTATAGCGTCAGAATTCCTCCCTAGTTGAAATAACGAACCGCCCAAATTATTATATGCTTCTACATTATCAGGTGATAAAGATATAGATTTCTTATATGAATCAACTCCCTTTTCAACATCTCCTTTTAAAACATATGCTGATCCTAGAGTATTGTAATAATCCGAATTATTAGGTGTAATTTCTATAGCCCGTCTTATCACATTGAGAGAGGCATCAAATTTGTTTAGTTTATTTAAAGTTATCGCCTTATTATTAAGAGCTATTGAATATGTTTCATTAGACATTATCGCCTTATCATAAAAATTTATTGCTTCGCTAAAATTCTCCAAATCCGCATAACAATTTCCAATATTATTATAAATAATATGTTGATCTTGTTGCATTTTGAGCGACTTAGTGTAGCTATCGATAGCCAATTCTAATTGGCCATTATAGAACTGAATATTACCAAGAATTAAATAGGCTGCATAAAAATCTGGGTTTTTACTAAGAAAATTTAATAAAAGTTCTTCGCATTCTTCAAATTTTTTTTGCTTTTCTAAAACCCTAGAAATATAATAATTTGAAATATCATTTCCAGATAATTTAAAAGCTATATTATAATGTTCAATTGATTGAGTAAAATTACTTTTTTGCTCTGATATTAAGCCTTTATAATTATGTACAACAGTATTTTTAGGTATTTTTAATAATAATTCATCAATAATATTTTCAGCATTATCCCATTCTTGTAAAGAAATTAAGCAGCCAACCATATTCAAATTAGTTGGAATATTTTCATTATCAATCATCAATGCTTTCTTATAAAAATCTCTCGCGTTAAGGAAATCTTTTTCAATATTATACGCAACTCCTAGTTGGAAATAAGACTCTAAAAGGTTTTCATTTAATTCAATTGATTTTGTTAAATATTCTTTTGCAGAATCTAAATTTTTTTCCAATATATTTATTTTTCCTAATAAAAAATAGCACCAATCAACATATTCTTTTTTGGAAATTAAATTATTAATATCGTTCAAAATAATTTTGCTAGAAACCCTTCCTATAGAATCTTCTATTTCTTTAATTTTTTTTGGTTTCTCTTTTTTCATTCTAATTTAACTATTTGCCATAAGGTCAAATGCAATAGTTATTCTATTGGTATTAGAATTATTAGGTGTTGTAGAATGAAATAGCGAAGACGGGAATAAAACAACCTTCCCAATATTAGGTTTAATTTTAATTGTTTTAGAAAAAGAGGAGCTAGATGGTAAATCATATCCTTGAGAAAGAAACTCAATATCTCCACCATCTTGTTTTTCATCAATTTCTAAATAAATAACGCCACTCAGCCACCCCCCAGGATGAATATGCGTTTCATGCTCTCCCCCAGACTCTAGTATAGTAGCCCAAGATCTAATTTTATTATTATCTGGAAAATCAGAAATAAATAGAGAATTCGTTTTCTCAAAATTATTTCTATAATCTTTAATTATATTTAATAATATAGTATAAACTTTTTTTGTTTCTAAAGACATATCTTCAGAAAATATTGATCCAGATGCTCTATATCCTTTGGTAACTGTTTTATTGCTTCGTTCCCAAATTTGTTCTTTATTTTTGATATAATCAATTACCAAAGATAAATTTATTTCTTTATCATTAAAATAATCAAATAAATTAAATTCCATTATATAGTCCATAGGATTAGGACAAAACGGATAAATGTCATCTTCATCAATTAATTTAGATAAATAATTACTATAAGATGCTATTGTTGCATTTGTATTTTCAATATTTACAGCCTTAATGATAACTTCCTTTGAACTTTTAATATCACCTAACCTTAAATAAGAATCTAGAAGACAAATAAAAGATTTAATATTATTTGGAAAAAGATCTACCATTTTCTTTGCGACAGATAAAGCTTCAATAGATTTATCTTTTTCTAACTTAATCAATTCATACATATTAAAATAAGCTCTAAAGGTTTTTTCTCCTTTGCTGATTATTTTATTTAATAAATTTTCGCTCTTTTTAAAATTTTTTATTTTTTTGTAAGAGTTAGCTAGATTTATCATTATTTCATTATTTTTCAATACTTTAGATGCAATAGTAAAATGCTCAATAGCTTTCTCATTTTTATTTATTTGGTCATAAGCTATGGCAATATTATTATGGGCTTCAGCATTATTAGGATCATATAATAAAGCTTTTGAATATTGGTCTATAGAAGTATTAATATCGTCTATATTTTTATAAATATTTCCTGACAAAAAATATAAAGTTGATTCTTCGGGGAAAAACTTTATAGCCTCTTCGATATAAACTATAGCATTCTCATTATCATTACATTCAGTAAAGACATTAATTAAATTAATGTATGAAGCAATATATTTATTATTTAAACTAATTGATTTTTTATAAAATTTTATAGCTCTATCAAATTTTTTATCAAAATGGTAAAGATACCCATGGTAGTACCAAGATCTAAAGTCATCAGGAAATTTTAAAATCCAAGAATTAGAAATATTTAAGCATTGTTCAAAATCTTTGTTTTTAAACAATTTAACAAAATCAGATAGTTCTTTATCTGAAATTAGGGCTGTCATTCTTCTAACTCATGAAAATTAATTTTTTTATTTATAAATTCTTTATAATTATTAAACCTATTCACAGAAGATTTAAAAAGAGGGTTACGCACCTGGTAGGCACTAGCCGTTTGAACACTCCTTTTATTAGAAGTAAAATTAACAATATTACTCTCAAAAGGAATTTCTAAATAAGAAAATAACTTCTTAGATTCAAGCCTTACATCATTTACAAAACTTTCGTAACTTAAGGAGTATATTTCACTTTCAAATTTATTTATCCAATAATTCATTAAATCTTCATAAATATTAGCATATTGATAAATCTCTTCAAAATTATAAGCATAGTCATGCTTTCCAGCAAATTGTCTTGTAAATATTGAAAGACAATTATCAAGTTTATTACGTCTTATATTAATAATTTTTGCTTTTGGTAATATTGCCTTAATTAATCCTATATATTTAAAATTATTAAGTGTTTTGTCAGTAATAAACTTTGCTTTTTTATCCTTTTTTTTCAATGATTTAATATATTTCTTACCAAGATCATTAAAATTAGTATTTTCAAGTGTTTCAATTTTAAAGGGATGAGTATCGTTAGAGAATTTATAAATATTATGTATTACATTACTAAAATCCCTAATTTCACCAGCCCCATAAATATCTGAGTGTGAAGAAATAACCTGCTCAATTAAAGTTGACCCTGACCTCGGAAGACCCACTATAAATATTGGGACATTAGTTTCATATCCAGTTTTATTGAAAATCTTATTATTAAAAGCTTCATCATAAGATGATTTAATAGAATTAAAATTATTTTTCTGGTCATCGAATTTATAGTCTAATATTAATCTATAATTAGTATTTGCTTCATCAAAAAAAGAAAAAGCCTCTTTATATCTTTTAGCGCGATCAAACAAAAGTCCGAAGGCAAAACCAAGAGTAGATTTTGGTATTTTATCTAAATCATTTCTTTCATATTCTAATAAATATTCTTTAGTTAAATCATGATTCAAATCAATCATGTTATTTTGTGCTAGAGCTTTAAATGAATCATAAAAATTCTTATCTAATTTAAGTGCTTTAATATAACTTTTTTTTGCTTCTGAAAAATTTCCAATAGCCGCATAATAATTGCCATAGTTATGCAAGAATTCAGGGGTTATCACGCCAATTTTGTTAACTTTATCATAATATTTCTTAGCATCTTTAAGGTTACCTAATTCAAAATATGCAGCCCCAATATTATTCATCGCTATCGAGTCTTTATTATTTAGCTCTATAGCTTTTTTATAAAATTGAATAGCTTTCTCTGGCTGATAAATTAATCTATGTATAGAAGCTAAATGATTATAGTATTTTGCTTCATTAGGACTTAAATCTAATGCCTTTAATATGATTTCCGATGCTTCCTCGTATTTTCTTGCTCCAGTAAGACATTTTGAATAATCAAACAATAAGTCTGTATCATTAGAATTAATAGCAAAAGCCTTTTCAAAAAAGAATAAAGCTTTATTAAATTCATTTCTTTTCATTAAAATAATTGCAGCCATAAAAAGGTTATTCCAATCTTCTGGTGCAAGTTCATATATTTTAAGAACAACTTGCTCAGCAGATTCAAAATCTTTAGCATCAAATAAAATTGAAGATTTATTTCTTAATGAAATTATATTATCGAAATCTATATCTAAAGCCTTATTCACAAATCGCAAAGAATTTTCAAAATCTTGCATTTCACGATATAAAATACTTAAATTATTATTAGTACTGATATCATTAGGGTTAATTTTTAAAGAAATCTTATAATGATCTAATGCTTTCTCATAACTACCTAATCTCTTATGCACTAGCGCAATAGCATTATGAGAAATTGAATTGTTGTTATCAATTCTAATTGATTTTAATAAGTTCGATTTACTCTTTTTTAAATCATTTAAGGATAAACATCTCAAACCCTCAAATAAAAACCCAAAGGGATCTTCAGGGTATTCATAAAGATATTCTTTTAATAATATTTCTAAATCTTCAAGGTTATTTTTTGTATAAACTTCAGAAATTTTCTTCTCTTTTTTTTCTTTATCTAAAGTCATAGCAACAATTATATAGTAATTTTGGTGTTAAAAAATATGGATATTTTGGAAATTATTCTAATTTATAATTTTCCATCAATTCATTTATTGAACGCCCAATCTTAACAGTCTCATCTTTTTTCCTAATGTTAGTAAATCCAATAAAACCTGATATTGTATACCTAGATTTTGTCGGAGGAAGGTTTTGATAACCATGTGACCATTCGGAAGGCCAGAGAACTGTTAATCCTTTTATAGGTTTAATTGCTGTATTATAATTAATAAATTCAATTCCTCCATCATCAATCGAATTTAAGAAAGTTAAGAAACTAAAAACTCTAATTGAATTACCTGATTGGTTTCTGGCAAAGGAAACCATAGGTTCATAACTTTTTACCGGATTATTTTTAGTCAGAGTAAGTTCTTCAACAAAACCAATATCATTAAAATTCGGTATATAAGGGTATCTACTTTGATAGCTTTTTATACAGGAAACAATAATAGACATATAATTCGTAAATAAACTATTATCTTCTAATATGGTATTAGGTTTAATTGATAAATTTTTACTATCTAATTTATCTTTATTAACCTTAAAATCATTTCCATCAAAAACTTTGCCATCGGTTAATTGCATTGGATTATCTGAGAAATATTTTATCAGATCATCACAATATTTATTGTCATCTGATTGCCAAGCGCCAATAAAATGTGGCATAGAGTGTGTTTTGAAGTTTATAAAGCTAAGATTATTCATTCCTATTTTTCTCTAAAAGCACTAGATTGTAATTTACTTACTGGAGAAAATAGGTAACCCAATATAGTTCTTTTATCACCCAAGATACTTGCCATTGCGACCATCCCAGGTTGTAATTTACTATTAATCTTTTTATTAAATTCTTCTACTTCAAGAGTTATATTGGCAATGTAATAAAGTTCTCCATTTGGACCTTCTCTAGTATTTGCTGAAATATTTTTTACTTTGCCAGTAACTTTGCCATAAACTGACTCATCAAAGGATGTAATAGAAACTAATGCCTCCATACCTTTAAAAACAAAAGAAGCATCTTTAGGGTCAACTCTAACTTCAGCAATTAATTCTGAATCATTTGGGACTACTTCTGCTAATTTAAAACCACTATCAATAACACCACCAAGGGTTGTAACATTTATATTACTTATTATTCCATCTACTGGAGATTTAACAATAGATTGTTCAGCCCTTAATCGTAAACTTGGTAATGATGCCTCAGCATCTGATAATGCTTCTTCAGCTCTAGTTAATTCAGTTAGATAAGAGGTTTTTTGCGCCATAAAGTCTTTCTTTCGCATAAGGAAGCCCATTTCAGATTCAGCGCCTTCTTTATATAATTCTTCAGTCATAAGTAATTGTTTTTCTAAGATTTCCATCTCAATTTTATTAGATTCATATAATTGCGACTCTAAAAGTACAAAATTAGGACGCTCTTTTATAACTTCATCAGGAAAGATTAATTCTTTATCGGGTGATATTTGAGATTCTAAACGAGATATCTTAGCTAAATTCATATAATACTGATTTTCCATTTTATCTCTATTTGCTATAACTTCTGCAGCATCAATTGAAAAAAGAGGGTCGCCTTCTTTTACTAATTGACCTTCTTCAATATGAATAGCTTCAATTTTTCCAGTAAATAAACTCTGGATCTCTTGAATTTTATCAGCTGGTTTAATTTGGCCGTTAGCCATAATACTTTTATCAAGTTTTGCAATAGATCCCCAAATTACAAAACAAACCGTAAAAGCTATTATAAAGAAGTAAAGAGCATTAGCTTTATTTAATTTATAAGCCTCTTCTTTGTCAATTAACTCTTCAGAAACATCATGAGTTTCTAAATTTTCAACCCTAGAAAGAAAAAAAGATCTTGATAATTTTATAAACTTCTCAAGATTCTCTTTAATAGTTTCTTTTGATTTTTCGTTAAATAAACGACGCAAACTATCTTTAATTTTATTATAAAATCTTTTAAACATTATTTAACTTTTATACAGCCTCTAAATTTGATTGTACCATTCTCATATATTCATCCTTACTTTTATCTAAAGCAATTTTTCCATTATCTAGAACAATGACTCTTGTAGCTTTTTCTAAAAAACTTGTTCTATGTGTACACATAATAATAGTTCGTCCTTCAAAATACTCATCCATATTATTTAAAAGTTGCTTTTCTGTCTGAGCATCCATTGATGAAGTTGGTTCATCAAGAATTAATATATTTGGTTCATTAATTATACCTCTGGCCCATGCAATTGCTTGCTTCTGACCACCTGACAAACCCATACCATTTTCTTTTAGCTGAAAATGATACGCGTCAGGGAGTTGTCCAGCAAAAGCATCAACACCGGTAATTTTGCTCGCAGCAAAGAATTGATCATTGGAAATATTTTCTGAATTTATTTTTATATTATCCTCAATTGTACCAGAAAATAATTGAACATTTTGCAAGACTACACCAATATGTGACCTTAAATCATCTTGCCTAATACTATTTACATTCATTTTATCGACCAAAACATGGCCATTATCTGGTTTTCTTAATCCAAGCATCAAACTAATTAATGTAGTTTTACCACAACCAACTGTGCCCATTATTGCAACTCTTTCACCAGGTTTAATTTCTAAATTTAAATTATCAAATACAGGTGAGTTTTGACCAGGATAAGTAAAAGAAATATTCTCAAGTTTAACTGAGCCTTCTAGTTTATTTACTTCTATCTGTTCTGATTTACTTTCTTCTATTGTCATTGTGTCCATTAAGGAATCAATTGCCGAATAAGCTTTTAATGCTTGGTTAATTTTTCCTAAAGTATTGCTAAATTGACCTAATGGTGCAAGCGTACGGCCTGAGAGTATTACAGAAGCAATTAACGCGCCTGTTGATAATCTATTATCTGCAACCAAGAAAACACCCATAAAAACTATTCCTAATGAACTAAACTGCATACCTGTAGATGCAATATTTGCAACAGTACTTGTAATTAGTCTTGCTCTTAAACCAGATTTTGAGTGATCACGAACACTTTTATTCCAATCCGACTTAAGTTTCTTTCCTCCAGCTATTGCTTTTACAGTATCAATATTGTTCAGCATCTCAATAAGAACACCATATTTATTTGAGTTTGAATTATAATTAGAAACCGTAAATCTTTTAATTAACGGGTGAAAGAACAAACTAAACAAAATAACCACAACAACAATTCCTAATGGTACATAACCTACTGGTCCTCCAATAGAGAAAATAACCCCAATAAAGAACAGCATAAAAGGAAGGTCTATAAATGTATTAAGTGACGCTGAAGTAAAAAGTTCTTTAAGATTGTCAAATTCTTTTACTACACTAGCCATTGACCCTGCATTCTGATGCATATCCTTATCATTATATTGATCTTGCGATGTCATTTTGTTAAAAATTCTATCACCAACAGATTGATCAACAGATAGACCAGCTAGGTCTATATAGTAAGTTCGTAACATTTTCATAGCAAAATCAAAAAAGAAAACCACAATCACGCCAATAGCAAGTGCTATTAAAGAATCCACAGCATAATTAGGTAAAATTTTATCATAGACAGTCATAATGTAAAAAGCTGTCACAAGCGCGAATAGATTAATAAAAACACTACCCAATGCGACTTGATAGTAGACACCTCTACTTTTTATTATAGGCCCCCAAAACCAATGTTTTGAATAATCCTTCATTATAACTCCTACTCCATTAGTATATTAATGTGGTAATTTTATTAAATTATTCAACCCTAATACAAAATAATAATAAATTAATATTATCATAAAAAATTATTTATCTAACTTACTAAATATATCAATTAATTCTTGCTATAAAGGTACTAAGATTTTGGGTTAATAAAGCAAGTTTAAGATTATCTATTACATAATTTCCTTCAAGTTGATTAATGGCTGTAATTATTTGAATTTTTTGATGTAAAATATCTGCCAATGATCCCCCTAAAAATTTTGTAGATGTTAGCTGGGCTTCTAAAAGACGCTCCTGGTTAGATATATCGTTTAGAACAGTATATTGTTCTTTAATTTGTTGGTATTGCCTTGATATCGAAGCTAATAAGCGTAATTTCTCCACTTCATCAAGTCTTCTTTGGTGTTCGATATAATACCTTCTGGCATTAACATTAGAACGAGCAGAACTAACCTTTTTTCTATTCACTCCAAAATCTAGGAATTGCCAACTTGCCTGTAAGCCCCCTTTTATATCATATTCTTCTTCTTCCTTATCTTTTCTACCATCAATATCATAAAGTTTACCTGTAACTGTTAGGGCAACACTAGGCAATCTATTGCCTATTGCGGATGATAAATCAGCCTTTGAAGCTCTTAAAGCTTCTTTAGCTTGGGCTAATTCATAGCTATCATTTTGAATGTCATATGTTGGAAAATTATATTTAATAATATCAAGTTTCTTTTCGTTAGGTAATTCTTCAGTTGGAAAAAATCTCTGAAAGATAGCCCTTGCATTAAGAAAATTATTTGACTGATTACTCGCAAAGAGTTGTATTTTACTTACCTGTATCCTTACTGACGCTAAATATGATAAATCAACTAAACCAGTATCAAAACGCTTCTTTTCAAGCTCTAAGAGATTAGAAACACGTTCTAAGGTGTTTTCAATTATCTCAGAAAGATTACTTTCTTGAACATAACTTATATAAGCAACAGCAGATTCAATTGCTGTTTGCCCTATTCTCATATTAGTTTCCAGGATAGAAGATTGTAGATCTGCTTTACCTTTATCGATAGCAGATTGAATCTTAAAACCAGTAAAAAGCGGTTGAACCATTTGAAGTTGTAAGTCTAGACCTTCATCTTCATATTTCCTTAATGCATCTCTATCATTAACATTTCTATCAATGGTTATCCCATTTGTAATTGACGCAACAAAGTTGGGTAACCTTTGTCGTTTTGCAGAACTAAGGTTTGATTCCATAGAGTTAACCATAGATTTACTAGAAACCACATTAGGTTCAGTTATCGCCGCTTCATAAGATAAAATAAATATCTCATCCAAAGTTCTAGCTAATATTGAATTAGAAAAAGCTAAAACAAAGAAACACGAAATAACCGGAAAGTATAAAAATTTAATTAGATTTTTCATCAATATCAGATAATGATTTTGCTTTCTTTTTACTTTCTTTTTTGTCATTACCAGAATCATCAGATTCTGCCGCAGCTTCTTCAGAAGCTTTTATTTTTTCGTTTAATTCATTAATGCCGTTTACAAGACCATTAATAAAATCATTTATACCACTAGCTGGTATAAAGATATTATTAACATCACCTTTTCCCTCAGCTGTTATAGTCGCGACTTGCACTCTTAAAACATTATTAGATAAAGTTATACTTGTTATTCCATCAACTAACATAATTGTCTCCTTATGATTAATATTAGTTATATGGTTGTTCTAATTAAGAATTCAATAGGTAAAACAAAAAAAAGGGGCCTTAAAAGACCCCTTTAATTTATAAGTTTTTACTTAGTAATTAAGCAACTACTGCGAATGATCCTGTATACTCACCTGCAGTAATTTCAGTTTCACCAGCAATCTTAATAAGTTTAACCTCAGCAAGTTCGTTTGCAGCTTTAATAACATCACCTGCATTTGCCTGAATTGCACTATATACCCATGAAACATAACCGTCAGTTCCATCAGAGTAGACAACAAGGAAGCCATCATTAACATCTGTAGCATCATTATTTGCAAAAGTAAGTGCGTGGTTACCACCTGATTCTAGAGATACAGTAACATCTGCAGACAATGTACCAACTAGGATATAGATACCATCGGCACCAGCTGAAGTTTCAGCAGTACCACTTACAATTTCTTCGACTGTAGTAGTAGCGTCAAAGGCAGATCCATCAGATTGCTCACCAATCATTGTCACACCAGCCACAACAGCAGCTGCAGTTAGAATATCACTAGCATCTATTTGGATTATATCAGTACCAGCTGTGAAGTTGTAAACAACATCAAAAGCATTTGAAGCAACTGAATTATCACTATCGTTGAAGATAATAGTATCAGTACCAAGTCCTAATGTTATGCTATCAGCATATTTAGTACCTTGAATTTCATATGATCCAGTTGAAGAACTACCTGAAGTAATACTAGCACCAAATCCACCGGTGTAATCAGTAAGGTCAACTTTTTCAAAACCAGTCACTGTTCCAGTAGGAGTAGATCCATCGAAACTAGTAATCTGATCAGTTGTACTTGAAAGATCAATTGATATACCAGCAATAATAGCGCTGTAGTTAACATCTAATGTATCAGTACCAGAACCAACATTAATTGTATCATTAGGTCTTTCCATTTGAATGTAGTCAGCACCAAGTGAACCAGTAATAGTCATATCAACAGTACCTCTATCTTCTAGAGTAAATGTACCAGCATATGCACCCGCATTAACAACTGTAGTTCCAGAACTAGTCGTAGCTAAAGTTAAGCTAGATGAAGCTGAAGCTGTTGCACCGTAACCTTTAACATTAACAGTTGTTTTGGATCCAGTAGTAGGAGTCACAGTTGTTAGTGTAACGTCATGAGCACCAGCTGTTGGGTTTAGAGTAATATCAAGTATCTCTGTACCAGCTGAAGTAATTGATAATGTATCTGTTGAATCATCTGTATCAGTTAACCAGACCGCTGCTTTATCGTCAGATCCTGTACCTGATGCATGAGTGATTGTAAGAACTGAAGCAGATGAGTTACTAAACTCCTCACCAGCATCTAATGTACCATCACCATTCTTATCCCAACCAAGTTCAATAATACCATGCTTAGCATTATCGTAATTAGTAAAGGTTGCGTTATTAACAGCACCAGTACCTGTACTCACTGTAAACTTAACAATACCATCCGCTTTTTGAAGATCAATAGTATGTGTTGAGCCACTTGTATTATCAGTTTCTGCAAAGAATTTGATATATTCAACACCTGAAATATTTGGTGTATGAGTAGCAGCTGTATCAGTAATGAATGTCATATTATCCAATATTGATTTAGCACCTTTAATCTGAGTTGTATCAGCAAGAGCTGTTGCAGCACCAGCTGCGTCAGCAAGTAAGCCAAATTCTAGATCTAACATTCTACCTTCAAAGCCAGAGTAATCAATTAATGTTAAGCTTGAGTCATCAATTGCATCAGTACCAGTATCTAGTGAAGATAATGTATTACCGCCTGATACTGTAAATGTTGTCACTTCAGTATCATTGACAAACTTAGCAGCTGTGTTAGTTAGTACAACCGCAGCTGAATTAGCAATTGATAAATTGATAGTCTCCATATTGTTAATACTTGAAACATCAGCAGATGCACTTAGATATAGATTAAGTGTATCATTACCAGTTCCACCATTAAGAACATGAGTTGCAGCACCTTGATACGCATTTATATTAAAGGTATCGTCT
>MDTC01058172.1_pt1 | contig 20935 bp, 27 predicted proteins | sample 811181 | NCBI WGS metagenome assembly MDTC01 (sample SAMN05326644, study PRJNA326480) | marine metagenome | isolation source: seawater | place: Pacific Ocean: North | collected 2011 | reverse complement strand
CTTGCTGGAATAGCATAAAAGGTATATATGAAATTATTTTTTATTGTAGGCGCTGTCCTACTACTTACTGCGGCATGTACAAACCCGCATAGAGACCATCATATGACGAGGATGCATAGTCATATTGATCAACATTGCAATGCATGGCAACATCATGATCATGACGATCAACATGGTGGATCATACTGGCATACACACTGCACAGATGATCACAGATAATCAATCAAATCAGTAATTTAATTATTGACATTTGGTAAATACTCGTGTAGCATATATGTTTGTGCTACACATTTAAGGCAACAGCTAAGGCACATTTAACAATTTATAGAAAGGCATATTATGGCAACTTTAGCAGAAATTCGAGCAAAACTCAAAGAACAAGAATCAAGACAAGGTGGAAACACATCCGGTGGTGATAACGGTATCTATCCCTTTTGGAATATGGCAGAAGGCACTACTGCATCTCTTAGGTTCCTTCCAGACGGAGATAACAACAATACTTTTTTCTGGCGTGAGCGATTAATGATCAAACTTCCTTTTGCAGGTGTAAAAGGAGAAACCGACAGTAAGCCAGTACAGGTACAAATTCCTTGTATGGAAATGTATGGCGAGAGCTGTGCTATCCTTAATGAGGTACGTGGCTGGTTTAAAGATTCTAGCTTAGAAGAAATGGGTCGTAGGTATTGGAAAAAGCGTTCGTATCTATTCCAAGGCTTTGTAACTGATGATCCACTAAAAGAAGAAAGTGTACCAGAAAATCCTATCCGTAGATTTATTATTGGACCGCAAATTTTTCAAATTATCAAGCAGGCATTGATGGATCCAGATATGGAAGAATTACCAACTGACTATACAAGTGGTATTGACTTCCGACTTAATAAAACATCAAAAGGTGGATTTGCTGATTACTCAACAAGTAATTGGGCACGTAGAGAACGTCCTTTAAATGACAAAGAAATGCATGCAATTAACTCTTTTGGATTGTTTAATTTGAATGATTTCCTACCTAAAAAGCCAACTGATGTTGAAGTTAAAATCATGCAGCAAATGTTTGAAGCTAGCGTTGACGGCGAAGCGTATGACAGCGAGAAATGGAGTCAATACTTCCGCCCGGCAGGAATGTCAGCAATGACCGGAGATCCTAATACTAGTGCAAATTCTACTCCTACTACAACCACTGTAGTTGAAACAAAAGAAGAAACTGTTACAGTAAGCGAGCCTGTAGTAGCAGAAACTTCAGCAGGTGGAGATAACGCAAAAGACATCCTTGCAATGATCCGAGCAAGACAAGCAGACTAACACACCACTAGCTAGGAACAAATTGTTCCTAGCATTCAGGACATTTTGCCGACATAGCTCAATTGGTAGAGGCATTGTATTGTATTCAGTGGGTTGCAGGTTCGAATCCTGCTGTCGGCAACAAATTTTTAAGGCACAATTATGGCAAAAGCATTTGATCCGAGTAAATTTAGAACACAATTAACAAAATCTATCACAGGCATGAGTGCTGGTTTTAATGATCCAACCGATTGGATCTCAACTGGCAACTATGCACTAAACTATCTTATTTCAGGCGATTTCCACAAAGGCATTCCACTAGGTAAAGTAAGTGTATTTGCAGGAGAGTCCGGTGCAGGTAAGAGTTATATCTGTGCAGGTAACATTGTAAAAGCAGCACAAGACCAAGACATTTTTGTTGTGCTTATTGACAGTGAGAACGCACTTGATGAAGACTGGCTTAGGAATTTAAACGTTGATACGAGCGAAAAAAAGCTACTAAAACTTAACATGAGTATGATTGATGATGTAGCTAAAACTATCTCAGTCTTTATTGACGACTATAAAAATCTCGAAGGAGAAGACAAACCTAAAGTACTGTTTGTTATTGATAGTTTAGGTATGTTACTTACACCAACTGATGTTGACCAGTTTGGCAAGGGCGATCTTAAAGGTGATATGGGTAGAAAACCTAAAGCACTTACAGCTCTTGTACGGAATTGCGTAAACATGTTCGGCAGTCATAATGTAGGACTTGTGGCAACTAATCACACATATGCTAGTCAAGATATGTTCGACCCAGACGATAAAATTTCAGGCGGACAAGGTTTTATCTATGCAAGTAGTATTGTAGTTGCAATGAAAAAACTTAAATTAAAAGAAGACGAAGATGGTAACAAAACTTCAGAAGTGCAAGGCATCCGTGCAGCTTGTAAGGTAATGAAAACACGTTATGCAAAACCGTTTGAAGGAGTACAGGTTAAGATTCCTTACGAAACTGGTATGAATCCGTATAGCGGTCTAGTAGATCTATTTGAAAAACAAGGACATCTTGTTAAAGATGGTAATAGGCTACGATATATCGACAGCGAAGGAAATGAACACAAAGAATACAGGAAAAATTGGACTGGAAACTTACTAGATATGGTAATGCAAGATTATCCAAAAAAGAAAAAAGATATAAATACTCCATCTATGGAAGAGGAGATTATAGAGGATGACGGAACAACAGATAGTCGAGATTTGGAGTCTGTTTCGGGAACATTGTGACAAAAAACAATTAACTGTTGCAGCAGAACATTTCGTAGAACTACTTGCAGATTTTGGAATAGCAGACAATACTTTAAAAAATAGTTTAGGAAATTGTAGTACTCTTGATATTGCAATTTCCTATTATCTAGACTTAGATAATCAGGAAGATGAAGATTTTTATTAAAAGGACAAATGGGCTGGTATAGCGAAGTTGCAAGAGATATAAGTAAGATTCCAGATGCTATATTGCATTTTGAATCTGAGTTAAGAGACGCAAAACTTGAATGCAAGGTTAAAGGAAATGTAGAAAAACTTGCAGCAGAGCTTCCGGGTATTGTAGAACATCGTTTCAATCAGTTGCAAGAAATAGAAGCTATACTTAACTATTTAAATATCGAGCTAAGAAAATTAAAAAGCTCTTTTTTCAAAAAATATTTAGAAAATTATCAACGAGCGTTATCGAGTAGAGATGTTGATAAGTATGTTGACGGAGAAGTTGATGTAGTTGATTTTGAAAAAATAGTTAATGAATTTGCACTATTGAGAAATAAATGGCTAGGTATTTTAAAAGGGTTAGATCAAAAGCAATGGCAAATCACTAACATTGTGAAACTTAGAGTAGCAGGTATGGAGGACGCAAGCTTATGATGAAAATTTTTATTGGATATGATCATAGAGAAGATATAGCATATCAAGTATGCAAACATAGCATAGAACGTAGAACTCCTGCTGCTCATATTACGCCACTTGTAAAAACTTTCCTTGAACAAGAAGGTTGGTATACAAGACCAATAGATCAACTAGCGTCTACAGAATTTACATTTACAAGATTTTTAGTTCCAGCTTTGACAAACTACACAGGATGGGCGTTGTTTATGGATTGCGATATGTTATTGCAATCTGATATAACTGAATTATTTGATCTAGCAGACGAACAATATGCAGTAATGGTCGTTAAACACAAATTTTATCCAACTCATACTGTTAAAATGGATGGTAGAAAACAAACTAGATATCCTAGGAAAAATTGGTCTAGTGTAATGCTATTCAACTGCGAACACCCTAGCAATAAAATTCTTACTAAAGATTTAGTCAATGATGAAACAAAAGATGGTGCATACTTCCATAGATTTAGCTGGCTTAAGGATGACGAAATAGGCACATTACATCACGAATGGAATTATTTAGTTGGGCATTATTATCTACAAGACGGACCTCCTAAGCTTATACACTATACAGAAGGTGGTCCTTGGTTTAACAAATATTACATGCAGCATCTATCAGTTGAATGGTGTAATGAGTATAAGGATATGACAGGTAAAGATTTTTTAAGGACTGACACAATTGACTACACAGATTAAGGTTGTTGCGTATCTAAAAGGTGTTCCTAGTCCTATACGTAACACTGATAAAGTTGAAATATTAAAAAACTTCATAGAAGGAGTAAAAAAAAACAAAGATATAGGTATAGCATTTGATAAAATGCATTTAGTTCCTTGTGATGTCGCAATTATGCAAGGTTTTGTACATGAGGACAGTGCAAGGACTCCACATCTTAATCTACGCAGATCAATAGTAAGCAATAGATCAAATAAGCACACAATTATTGTTGATAGTAATCTATTCAATTATGCATCAGGACGTGATAATAAAGGGTATCTAAGATACAGTGTAGACGGTATTTTCCCCACTACAGGTTATTATTTTGATAGAATAAAAGATAAAGAAAGATGGCAAAATATTTTAAAAGAATCAAATATCCAGTTAAAGCCTTGGCGTAATAAAGGTAATCATATACTTCTTTGTTGTCAAAGAAACGGTGGATGGAGTATGAAAAAATTACCTGTACCTGATTGGATAGATCAGACCGTTAAAAAACTACGCCAATATACAGATAGACCTATACTAATTAGACCGCATCCAGGTGATAAAAAATCATCACAGTATCTTAAAAAAGATAAACAATACAGATATTCTAAAAACAAATGTATTAAAGACGATTTATACAATGCTTGGGCAACTATAACTTACAACAGTAGTCCAGGTGTAGCTTCAGCAATTGAAGGTATTCCAGTGTTTGTTACAGACCCTAAACCAAAAGATAGCCAAGCATATGATATTTGTAATACCAATTTAGAACAAATAGAAAATCCACAGGTTTATGATAGAGAACCTTGGTTAGAAAAATTAGCAATGTGCCATTATAAGTTATCTGAGTTAAATAATGGTACAGCCTGGAGTTATATGAGGACAGAATTTTTATGAAAACTTTTTGTTTTGTAACATCGTTTACAGAAAAATATTATGCAAACATAGGTAAAATAACTCTTCCTACTTGGAAAATCTTAGATGGTGATAAAATTTTCCTATGTGAAATGGATCCTAGTATCTTAGATTATCCGTCAGAAAAAATTGATATAAGATCTGCTATAGGTTCTTTCCATCCTCAATTACAAAAGTCTATTAGTAAAAAACAAAGAAAAGCCTATAAATTTTTTAAAAAAGCATATTGTATTTGGTATGCATTAAATACATATTATAAAAAATATGATTTTATAATTTGGTTAGATACTGATTGTTATATTAATAAACCATTAAATTTAGCAAATATATTACCAGCAGAAGACGAACTATTTGCTACTATCATAAGAGGAATAAACGCATGTGATTCAGGTATTGTTGCTTTCAACACAAAATTTCCCAAATTTGATTCATTTATAAATGATTACATAGGTTATTATATCAATGGCACAATATGGAAATTAAACAATCCTTGGGATGCTTACATATTAGAAGACTTTTCAAAAAAATATAAAATTAAAAATTTATATAATGGCAAACCTGATCATAATTCATGTGGTTTCCTAAATACAGCAGTAGAAGAATCTATTACTCATTTTTGGGGGAGAAAAAGGAAAATAGATTTAGGAAATATGCATGGATAACCTAGCATTAATTGAAAGAACATTTTCCCATATATACTCAAATAATTTATGGAAAAAAGGTTCTGGACCAGGCTCAGCACCAAAAGCAACTCAAGATTATAGAAATTTTTTGATTGATACAATTAAAAAAACAGAAAGTAAAATAATTTTAGATTATGGATGCGGGGATTGGCAGTTTAGCAAATTAATTAATTGGAACAATATAGTAGACAAATACTATGGTGTAGATATTGTTGACAGCGTAATTTTAGAAAATAAACAAAAGTATTCAAATAATAATGTAACTTTTGAAACTGTCAATGATCAATGGCAATGGCCATTTGTTGATTTGATTGTGTGTAAAGATGTATTGCAACATTTACCTAATGCATTTGTAGCAGATTTATTACAAAAAATGTCTTTGTGTAGTAAATATCTATTAGTTACAAACGATGTGTATGATAAATTAATTGAAACGAACACTGACTGTCAAATAGGAAAAAGTCGTCCTTTAGATTTTTCATACTCGCCTTGGTCTTTAAATATTATAGAAACAAAGACTTATCAACAAATAAGAGGTAGAATTAAACAGTCAATTTTGGTTAAGAATATATGAAACATAAAATAATTTACACAGGACTTGCTGATAAGATTTATTACGAAGTTATTGCTCAATATTGCTTACCTTCTTGGGAAAAATTACCAGGTTCTAAATATATTATACATGATAGTGATGTAATAAATTTTCCTTTTTTGCAAACAATTCAATGGAACGGTGTACCAAATAATAACAGTAAATTTATCCAACGCATTAAAGAAAGACCGCATAAAAAGCCTTGGTCATTTTGGAGAAAAATGCAAACGCAAATTTGGTCAGCTAGAGAATTTAAATCTAAATGTGATTTTGTTTGGCTACTTGATACTGATATAGAAATATTAGACAACTTTGATCTAGAAAAAGTAAAACAAATTTTAGATGAATTTCTAGTAAGTAACTATGTCTGGGCAACTGGTAGATCACATAGTAGATTGCATGATAGTGGTATGATAATTCTTAATACTAAACATCCGCTATACGAACAACTATTACTAGATTATGAAGATATATGGGAATCTGGTAAAATATCTAAACTACGAAAACCCTATGACGGCGACGCTGTAGAAAGTATGTTCGAACAGTATCCTTCTTACAAAATTATGAATATTGATTACGGAAAAGGATTCCATGTTTACGATTTCGGTGCAGTTCATTATGGCAGCAAAATGCCTAAAGGATTGAGAGTCAAATGGCAAGGATCTGGACAAAGTTTAGTAGATAATCATACTAAAGATATTAAGATAAAGCATTACAAGTAATCTTGCACATAAGTCTCTACAGGATTTATTTGTTCATTAATGATTTCATTTGCAATCATTTGAGCTTTTAAATTTGGCTGTCCTTTTTTAGTTCCTTGTCTTGGATCATTATTATCAATTAGCGTGATTCTATCACCGTTAACAATCATATTCCATGGGGACACATCATTATGATTCTTTATTTCAGGATTAGTCAAAATTGATTGAGCAAGTATTGTCCTTAAGGGAAAAACACCATTTAAATATTGGTATGTGCGTAGATTTATACCTTCAATCCACTTTCGCTTCTCTTCAAGTTTGTTACGCCTCTTAATATAAGTTTTAACAGAATTATCTACTTCTAATGCAATATGAGAAATTCCTTTACTGCCTTTTTTAGGACAATCCCAATATTTTTTCATTAGCTTTTCTTTCTTATTTTGTTTAACACCCATTAAACTTTTAGCACTAGACGTATGCCTTGTAAACGATCCTATGTGCGTGTAATTGGATTGTATTCTATCAAATATTAATTGTAAATTTTTTTGACCACAAGCTCCTTTGTCATTTGGAGCAGGAGTTTCAATTATAATCTTTTCTCCAATTTGCTCTATAGCCGATAAACAATTATCCACATCACCGATATGATGAATGATGTTAAGTGCAAGAACTATATCAAAATGCTCGCACTGAGCAAGTAAATTTAAATCTTTAGTGTCAACTTTGTGTTTTAATACAATGATATTATTGAACCCATTTTCTAAAGCAAGTTTTTTTAACTCATTTCCGTATGCTTTCTCAATTAGAACACAAGTAGCATTAGGAAAATCCTCAGCAATCCTAAAACTAAAATAGCCTAAATTAGCTCCAATATCAACTACAGAAAATGTCCTTTTGAATCCTATTAATTGTTTTTTTATTTCTACGTATCTAGATTCACATTCTCTGATACCAGGAATTATATGTCCGCCACGTTTGTATATATCTTGATATTGTTCTTTTGCCATTTAATTCCAATAACTTTCAGATCTTTTTACAGTTAGATCACTTTTTTTACTTTTACGTAATTTTTTTCTATCGCCTTTCAAATGATCAATCCATTTACCTAAGATCGTGTTAATAAGTGGATGACCGCCGCCGCCAGTGCTAGCTTGTTTTAACAACATATCTTTAGTATAATCATGCATGTCAGGATACATACTTTTAAACTTATCTATTACATGACCAAAAACAAAACTATCATGCCATTCATCTAATTTAAATATTCCTATATTTGCATTCTCATACATATATTTAAAATTTGCAATAAATTGTCTACATTTTGCATCAGAAACTTTTAATCCATAAAATCCACATTCTGGCCAAGTTGCAGATACTTTTCCTCTTCCTACATATGTTAACCATACCTTATCTGGCAATATTGAACAAAATTCTTCATAAGACCAAGGACTATGCACATATGTATCTGCATCTATCCATACACACCAATCGTTTGCTCTTTCACACGCATCAAACACTGCATAAACTTTATTAGAAAATCTTATAGCGTCCCATTTAAAAGTTTTATGATGATCCCTTGGACGCTTTTGCGGCCAAGGACATGTACCTGTTGCCATTGGAACATTGCCCCAGGTTTTTTTAAATTTTACTAGGTCAGGAAGTGCTTCTTCTTGATCTAGAATTAAAATATTTTTTGGACTAGGGTTTTCTGGTTTGCATTTTTCTGCATAACAAATTAGTTTTATTTCCTTGTCTACATTTTGGGCAAAAGAATTTAAAAATCGTTGTCCGTAAAGATCTAACCCTTCTTTATTAAACGTTGTAACTGTTAAAATATTTTTCATTAGAAAATCTTTCGTAAATACTATAAAGGTATTTAACAATGAAATTCGGATTATGGACAGCAAATGGAGCTTTAAATTCTAAACCTGTATTTACAGCATTTGCAAAAGGTATAGAAAAATTAGGATATCAATATGTAATCAACAAACCATCTGATATAGAAGTAATATGGAGTGTACTATGGAATGGACGGATGCAACGCAACAAAATAATTTGGGACCGATGTCAAAAAGAAAAAAAATCAATTATTGTGTTAGAAGTTGGTTGCCTATATAGAGGTACCACATGGAAAATAGGTGTGAACGGAGTAAACAGTAAAGCATATTTTGGACCAAAAGGAAACGATAGTAAACGTGCCACAGAACTTAAATTATATGCTAAAGATAGGAATTTGCAAGATGGGGATATCCTTTATGCTGGTCAACATCAAAAAAGCGGTCAATGGATGAACGAAAATCATGCAACTTCGCATTTACATACTAGTATTTCTGAAATTAGAAAATACACAGGAAAAAAAATTATTATTCGCCCTCATCCTCGATCAAAATTAAAAATAAATCTAAGTCAATATGCTAATGTAGAATTGCAAAATCCAAATAAAATTATAGGAACATATGACGATTTTGATATGCATTTTACAAATGTGTCTGCTGTTATAAATTGGTCAAGCAATCCAGGAGTGATAGCATCTTTAGCAGGTATCCCTGTTTTTGTAGGTCCAGACAGCCTAGCCTATAATGTCAGCAATACAGCTTGGAAGAATATATGTAACCCAATTGTGTTTGACAGAACACAATGGTTAAATGATTTAGCATATACTGAATGGACAATACCAGAAATTGAAACAGGTTTTCCGCTAAAAAGATTGACTTCTGGTTTGATCTAATGTACAATTACTTAATAAATTATTTTTTTTTGACTCATGTATATAGAAGATTATTTAGAAATCCTAGCAGATCCTGCATCAAATATAATTTTAGATAATGCAGATGTAAAATTAATTAAAAGTTTAGCAAGTCAAACTAAAAAAAATGTTCCATTTACAGATAGACAATATAATCTTGCTAAACTTAAAATTATATCTTACAAAGAGCAATTAGATGAAGTAGGTTATAAGTTTACTGATAATGATTTAAATAATTTACGACTGCCTCTTAGAGTAATAGATCGATCAAAAACAATTTCTCTTGTTGAAAGAGAATACATTGATTTATTTGGGAATGTAAAAACAACTATGATAGCAATACGATTTCCCTATTCTAACAAGATGATAAAGTACATTGAATTTATAAAACTATTACAAAAAAATAAAAAATTATATGATACAAAAACAAAAACACATTTTATAGAATTAACAGAAGATAATATATACAAAATTGTAGAAAAATTTAAACAAGCAAATTTTGAAATAGATAAAAATGTAGAACTTTTATATGATACTATAAAATACTTTACTGATAATGAGCAAAAGTATAAACCAGGTATATATAATTTTGAGTTAAAAAACACTCATGAAAAATTATTAGATTACGCTTACTCTTTGCTAGGTAAACCTACAAAGAACAATTATACCTTATATTGGGATAGAAGAAACACATTAGGGTTGAAATATTTTGACAGTGACGTACTAAATGAATCACTAAAATTATTTTCTCCTACTGCTCAAAAAATATCAAATTCAAATAAAAAAGAAATCTTTTGTTCTAAAAAAATTTTTCCAATTGAAGACATATGCACATCGTTGCTCGAATTAAAGCGTTTGCCAATACTAGTTATTTTAAAAAATAATAATGAATTAGAATATTTACAAAAAATACATTCAGCTTTTTCTAATAACATTTTGCAGAATGAGATGTCAGTATTATTTAGACTTGCTAATGCAAATGACTATCAAATTTCGTTTAACACGCTTGTACAAGAATTAAAATTAAATAATCCTGTAAATGATAAAACAAAATTAGTATTTTTAAATAACATAAAAATTCCAAAACCATTGTTATCAGAAAAATTTAATTTTAACACAACCATTTTATTAGAAAGCTTTAGACATCAAAAAATTCTAACTACTTATTATAACCAATCTGATCTAATCATTCATTATGATGAAATTCTTACAACATGGAAATCGCAGCAAATTGAACAGTTATGACAACATGTAAACTAATTATAGAAGACGAAGTTAATATAAAGCTCGAAGGACTACCTGTTGAAATACGTAGGAAACTTGCCAATGCTCTTAAATTTGAAGTTCCTTATGCACGTTATATGCCACAGTATAAACTTGGCAGATGGGACGGGAAGGTAGCATTCTTTGGTATAGGTGGTACAGGATATGTCAATCATCTAGATACGATTGTAGAGATACTGCAGAACAATAATGTAGAAATTGCTGACATAGAAGATCGTAGACATCCTGTTACACTAGACTTACAACCCATAACAGAAGACTACTGGAAACAGCAAGGAGTGAAGTGGCCAGAAGGGCATCCTGCAGCAGGAGAAGATATTGTATTAAGAGATTATCAAGTAGAAGCTATAAATAATTTTGTTAAGAATCCGCAGTCTCTACAGGAGATTGCAACAGGCGCTGGTAAAACTATTACCACTGCAACACTCTCACACATAGCGGAAAAATATGGACGAACACTTGTTGTTGTACCAAACAAATCTCTTGTGCAACAAACTGAAGAAGATTACAAAAATTGCGGGCTGGACTGCGGCGTATACTTTGGCGATAGGAAAGATCTATCCAAAACGCATACCATATGCACTTGGCAAAGTCTCAACATACTAGATAAGAAGAGCAAAGATGGTACAGCAGTACTAACACTTGCAGAGTTCTTAGACGGCGTAAGCACAATAATCATAGACGAAGTGCATCAGGCAAAGGCCGAAGTGTTGAAAAATTTACTTACACGCAACCTACGAAACGCTCCAATACGCTGGGGACTAACAGGTACAGTACCCAAAGAACGTTTTGAATTTGAAGCATTACACGCAAGTATAGGACCAGTTATTGGTCAGATTACTGCTAAAGAACTACAGGACAAAGGAGTGCTATCTAACTGTCATGTAAACATTGTACAGCTTATAGATACAGTTGCACATCGAGACTATCAAAGTGAATTAAAATATCTTGTAACTGAAGAAAACCGTGTAAACTACATTGCTAAGATGTTAAATAAAATTAAGGAGTCTGGTAATACACTTATACTAATTGATCGTATCAGTGCTGGAGAATTGTTGCACGAACGTATAGAAAACTCAGTTTTTATAAAAGGTGATGTTAAGCTCAAGGACAGGAAATCAGCGTATGACGAAATCCAAGATGCAGACAATTCTGTTATCGTTGCAACTTACGGGGTTGCTGCTGTGGGGATCAATATTCCTCGTATTTTTAATCTTGTTTTGATAGAACCAGGCAAAAGTTTTGTACGGGTTATACAGTCTATAGGTCGTGGCGTCCGTAAAGCTAAGGACAAAGACTTTGTACAGATATGGGATTTTACTAGTACTTGCAAATTTGCAAAAAGACATTTAACAGAGCGTAAGAAATTTTATCGTGACGCTCAATATCCATTTACAATAGAAAAGGTTGATTGGCAATGAGAATACTTACATTAGAAAACAAAACTTATGACCTTAACAATTTACCAGATGAAATTGAAGAAGATTTTAGATTTAGTGTACTAGATAATAGTGATCCAACAGATCCTGATTTCTTTTTCATTCCACTAATTTTTCTTGAATCTTTTAGCAGTCCTGCAATAGTATTAGAAATAAATAATCAAGAATTAATTATGCCTGTTGATTGGCATATTGCAGTAGGAGATAGTAGGACAGGAAAAGATTTAGAAATTTTACCTCTTACTAGTCTTAATGACAGAGGCTTTGAAGCTTTTCTATTTAATCCTTTAAAAAGCTATAAAGCTGATTATGGTACAATAAAAATTACAAATTTTTATAATGATGTCAAATGGTATTTTCCCAAAGTTAAAAACGGACAACTATTATCTATACCAATAACTGAAGAAGAAAATCCATTATGTGCTTTTTTTGTAAAAGATGTATCGCGACAAATGGAAATTATTGATTTTTGTAAACTTATATAATATAATAGGCTATGTCAAAAATACCAGTAAAAGATATACTTGCAGCAATAGATATGAATGCTAAATCTGTTTGGAAGGAATTAGATACTGAGCAAAAAAAATCAGTGTCTTTTTGGCTGCTAAATAGATACATTTCTAGTGTTGCAGGATCGTCCGAGAAGCAAGCACTTGCTGTATTGAAAACTAATGAATTTTTCAATAAAAATTATATGGTAGCATATAATCATCCAGAATTGCAATGGCAATTGTTGTGTATATCTGGCAACACAAAAAACATTGAATTCCATAAATATCAAGGTTTGAAATCAAACGTTACTAACACTACAAATAAGTTTGAAAAAATTTTAATAAAACTTTTTCCAGATAAAAAATTAGATGACATAAAAGTCTTGGCTAGTATATCAACAAAAGAAGAAATTGAACAATTGATCGAGGATCATGCACTTGATATCAAAATCTAAGTATACATGCGAATATTGTAATACATCATACACACGAGAGAAAACTCTTTTTGCACATTTATGTGAAAAGAAACGCAGAGCATTACAGAAAGATGAGAAAAGGGTACAGCTAGGTTTCCATGCATTCAATCAATTTTACAAACGTAGTATGGGCTCTAAGAAAGATAAGACATATGAAGAGTTTTGCAAGAGTCCTTACTACAACAGCTTTGTAAAATTTGGTAGCTTCCTTAATAATGTTAAACCATTATATCCAGAAAAATATGTTGACTATGTTGTTACAAGTGGTGTAAAGCTAGAGCAATGGTGTAAGGAAGAATTATATGAACGTTACGCTATAGAACTTATTAAAAAAGAAGATGTAACAACAGCACTAGAGCGTAGTGTATTAACAATGACGGAATGGGCAAAAGAAAATCCACCGGCTGTATGGAATCACTATTTTAATTTAGTAAGCACTAACAGAGCTGTATATCATATTAAAGATGGAAAAATTTCTCCATGGATTGTTTTAAATAGCACAAGCGGAAAACAGATGCTTGATAAATTCAATGAAGAACAATTAAAAATGATATATCATATCGTTGATCCTGAACACTGGGCATTAAAATTTAAAAGACAAACAAGAGATTTAGAATTAGCAAAACAAATTATTAAAGAAAGCAAATTATGAAACTTGTATATTATCCGGATGAATTCCTTACAAAAAAAGTTGCAGATGTAGATATTAATGTTCCTACATTTGATCCAGTAGAACTAAAAAAAGAAATGGTTGAATTTATGCTTTCTAACAATGGTATCGGATTGTCTGCTAATCAAGTAGGATTAGATGCACAATTATTTGTAATGGGTGACAGTGAAGAAAATAGCTCAATGCTTATAAATCCTACAGTTTTACAACATACTGAAGAAATTGTAATTGATGTAGAAGGCTGCCTAAGTTTTCCTAATGTTTTTGCACAAGTAAAAAGACCAAAAGAAATTCTTGTAGAATACTATGATGAAAACTTAGAAAAGAAACGCACACACCTAACAGATTATAGCGTAAAAGTTTTTTTACATGAGTGGGATCATTTACAAGGTATAACTTTTAAAGATCGTGTCTCGCCGTTAGTTTGGAAAATAGCAAACAAAAAAGCAAAAAAATATACAAAATATGCCTGACATTGATATAGATTTTGCTGATAGAAACAAAATTTTATCTATCATAGATCATAGGATAGCTGCATTACCTAATAATAAAAAGCATAATACAGGCATTTATGTAACTGAAATACCTTGTAATCCTTTTACAAATGTAGCTACAATTGATTACAAAGTTGCAGAAGATCGTGGATATTTTAAATTAGATTTTCTAAATGTCTCAATATACAGTGAAATAAAAAATGAAGAACATCTACTACAACTTATGGAACAAGAACCGTTGTGGGAGCTTTTAGAACATAAAGAGTTTGTAGATTTATTGTTTCATTTGGCAGGACATTATGAAATTTGTGCAAAACTTAAACCTAGAAACATAGAACAACTCGCTGCTGTGCTTGCAATAATTCGACCTGCAAAAAGATTTTTATTGCAAGAAGAGTGGGATGTTATAGAAAAAAAAGTCTGGATTAAACCTACTAATGGAGAATATTATTTTAAAAAAGCGCATGCAATATCTTATGCAGTTGCTGTTGTAATACACATGAATTTATTATGCAAAAAACTATCACATGAATAATTATTTTTTAGGGCGACGAACCATTTGAATACTTTTTCTTTTAATCCTTTTTAGATGCATACTTCCTAAATTTACTACAGGTCCTAGTAATACCTTTACATCTTTTGAATTAAGATTTCTTAAACAATATCGTAAATGTTCTATATCATTTCTTAAAAAAATAGTAATAGGAATCATTCTATTACTTTCCATCCACCAAAGTTCACCTAGTTCTAAAAAATATTTTTTATGCGAAATATTTTTCAAATTAGAATAATCTAATATTGTTGTGATAAATTGATCTTGATTAACAACAATTCCTACGTATTCTTTGCCTCCGTATTGTATCAAACTAATAAAAGGATATTTTTCTTCTATATCTTTTCTAAGCATTATTTAAGAATTCTTTCGTAATAAATATAATATGCAACTTATACCAAGATATTTATTAAAAGAATCAAATATAATTGTAACATATGAAACAGGATTTCACACGGAGTACATGCCAGTGTATAGTAGACAAATAAAAGCCTATAGAGGTATTGATAATAAAATACAGTTTAAAATAGTGAATGCAGATCAAAAACCAATGGATATAACTGATTATATGCCTACATTTGTAGCATTTGACGAAACAAAACGACAAGTAATTAGAAGAGCTGGAACAGTAGCAAATTCTGTACAAGGAACGTTTACAATTACAATTTCAGAAAATGATTTGTTAGACATACAAAGGCAATATCTAAGTTATAACATTTATCTAACAGACTTAGAAGGCGACAATCATCTTACTTTTGCCGACAGTCACTTTGATAATAATGCTACATTATTTGTAGATGATTATGCATTTCCAGGTCCAAGAGAATCTAAAAGCGTATCAAATTTTACCAAAGACAACGAATTTTGGTATACTGGTTCAATAAATGCTGAACCGAGTATCAATGGCAATGAAGCTCTACATACTGCTGCAATCTATAATATAGATTACATAGGTGATGTAAGCATACAAGTTACATTAGATAATTCAGTTTCGTCTGCAACAAATTGGGCAACAATTGACACTATCACATTAGCTGGGGACGAAACAGAACCTACTATTTATAATTTTAATGGTGTATATAATTTTGTGCGTTTTTGTGCTGCAGCCGATCCTACAGATAAAATTAATAAAATTTTAATTAGAAATTGACTTTCGACAATACTGATGCTATACTGTATAAATGTTATCTGTATCTGATATTGTAATTTCACACATACCAGCGAAAAGAAAAAATACACCTAGCGGGTGGATTTCGTTCAATGCACCTTGTTGCCATAATAATGGGCATGCCCAGGATACAAGAGGACGAGGTGGCTTAATGATACATCCTGAATCAGGTGTAAGCTACCATTGTTTTAATTGTGGTTTTAAATGCAACTGGCAAAATGGCAGGCAATTAACAGTTAAATTCAAAAAATTTTTGCAATGGATAAATGTAACTGATGAGTTAATTAATAAGTTAACTCTAGCTCTGTTGCGGCAAACAAATATAGCTACAAAGAAAATTCCAGAACTTCAACTGCCAAAATTTAAAACTATTGAATTACCAGCACAGTCTCAATGTATCAATAATGTAACAAATATACCTAACAAAATCATTCCTATATTTGAATATATTGCAAAACGGAATTTATGTTTAGAAGACACAAATTTTTATTGGTCACCATCTGTAGGTTACAATACAAGATTAATTTTACCTTTTACTTTTAATTCAAAGATAGTAGGTTATACTGCAAGAAGTATAAATGATGCAAAACCAAAATACTTAACACAATCGCAACCAGGATTTGTTTATAATCTAGACAACCAATCATTTGATAATAATTTTATAATAGTTTGTGAGGGACCGTTTGATGCATTACACATTAACGGTGTAAGCATTTTAGGTTCAGAAATTTCATCTTTACAAAAAATGTTAATTGAAACTTACAATAAAAATATTATTGTAGTTCCAGATAAAGACAAATCTGGAAAAAAATTAACCGAACAGGCTATTGATTTAGGATGGCAAGTAAGCATGCCAAATTGGTCAGATAAGATTAATGATATATCAGATGCGGTAAATATTTATGGCAGAGTTTTAACTCTTTATAATATTATTAAATCTGCTGAAAGATCATCGTTAAAAATAAAATTAAAGGTAAAAAAATGGTTTGGTTAAAAAAAATCGTTAGTAAAATAAAATATTATATAACTTATCCTTATTTTTGGATAAAAGAAGAAATAGAGTTTAGGAAAAGATTAAAAGAACTACGAAAACAAGATCCTTTTATTTATGATTAAAATATGATAACATGGGGCGTGAGCGCAAATAGTCACGATGCGGCAATATCTGTACATCATAATGATGTTATCAAATTTGCTAGTCATACAGAAAGGTTTAGTGGAATAAAAAATGATCCACATCTAAATAAAGATATTGTCAATTACGCATTACAATGGGGAGAACCTGATAGGATTGTATGGTACGAAAAACCTTTCCTTAAAACTACACGGCAACTATATGCTGGGCAAAAAGATTTATTAAACAAGAATTGTATAAAAAAATATTTAAAATCTTTTGGCTTAACAGCACCTATATCAACAGTAGGGCATCATCATTCACATGCAGCAGCTGGATACTATACTAGCGGATTTGATCATGCAACTGTGCTAGTTATTGATGCTATTGGCGAATGGAATACTCTTAGCGTATGGGAAGGTGAGTACGATAAACTTACATGTAAGCGTACCTGGAACTATCCTAACAGTATAGGCATTTGGTATAGTGCGATGACACAACGTATTGGACTTAAACCAAATGAGGAAGAGTACATATTAATGGGCATGGCAGCATATGGCAATGCCAGTCAGTATGGAGAAAAGATATTAAATGCATTTTGGGATAAGAGTTCAAATCTTCTTAATATGTTTGATCGTTTGCCTAATTTCCATTTGAAACACAATCTACATAGAGGATGTATGTGGTGGGAGCCTACTGAAATTGCATTCAATATAATAGACGGTAAGCAAGAGTTTACCCAATGGGCATATGATGTAGCAGCCGGAACACAATGGGCATATGAATATATTTTAACTAGGATAAGTAAGGCTGTAGCCAGGACATACACTAGCAGTAATATAGTGTTTATGGGCGGCTGTGCTTTGAATTGTAGTGCTAACAGCAAGATAGTTGAGCATTGGAACGGTGCTGATAACGTTTGGATAATGCCTAATCCAGGTGATGCAGGCAGTTGCATAGGAGCAGTACTTGCACACAGAGGTACACATACAGAGTGGCCTGGACCTTATTTAGGTTACGATATAGAAGGAGAATATCCAGTAGATGAAATCGTTAATGAACTTATGCAAACGGGTATTGCAGGGGTTGCGTCAGGAAGAGCCGAGTTCGGTCCTCGTAGCCTTGGCGCTCGCAGCCTTCTTGCTGACCCTCAGCGTATGGATATTAAAGATAAAGTCAATGCCATCAAACGCAGACAGAAGTTTAGACCATTTGCACCCGCAGTTCTTCAAGAATATGCAGCCAGTTTATTTGAGCCGCCCTTCGGACGTTATATGCAGTACACCGCACATTGTAAGGATCCTGAACGATACCCTGCAGTTATCCACGCAGACGGAACAAGCAGAGTTCAAACAGTTACAAAAGAAGATCACCCTGGTTTTAGATTATTGTTGGAAAGATGGTACGAACTAACAGGCTGTCCTATGCTGTTAAACACTAGCCTCAATATAAAAGGCAAACCTATAGTAAACACATTGACAGATGCACAAGAATTTAGTAAACTATACAATGTAAAGGTATTTTCATGAATAAAAACATTAACATAGACCTATTCCAAAAAATAAATTTTATAAGCCATGCAGGCTTACCACTTACATGGAAAATTGAGTGTGATGCTATATCACCAGAAGAATGGATTGCCCTTGCACATATTATCCGCGAGTTTGAACCTCGTAACTGGCGAGCTGCTGTAGGTATACCCAGAGGCGGTGTAGCATTAGGCGAAGCACTTAATCGATACGGTACACAGAACATAGACGATCCTGTGCTTGTTGTAGACGATGTATACACAACAGGTAAGAGCTTCCGAGATTATGTTGCAGAAAACTATCCAGACGAAGAAGTGTTACAATGGTGTGTGTTTGCACGTAAGCCAACTGAAAATGCAGTAAATGCATTATTTACGATGGGGATAAATTATGATTTTAATAACTAGTGCCTGTAGTTTTGGAGAAACATATACAGGAGGGGTACAACCGTGGACTGCACAACTGAATAAAATTTTACAACCGTCTTCATGGACTAACTGTTCTATGGGGAGTCAAGGTAACGGTCTAATTGCCAGAAAATTAATTTATGAAATATCACAGCAAGATGATTATGAAAATATCCTTGTTGGCATCATGTGGAGTGGAACTAGTCGAAGTGAATTTTATACAACTGATCAACATATCATACATAAATTGAGATCACGGAATTATGATGGTTGGTTGGTAAATCCTGACAATTTTGTAGAAAATGATCCAGGTGGATGGGTTATACAAAATGCTCGCTGGAAAAATCCGTATGCCATGAATACTTATAGATTTTATGATCCTATGTTCGGTGTTATAAAAACTTTAGAATATATTTTATATACACAATTGTTGTTAGAAAAGTACAACATTAAATATTTTATGCTTACTTATATGGATAGTGTCTTAGAAGATATACATGCTAGTCCTGTAACAGAGCATCTTATAAATTTAATAAACTGGAATCCTTTTATACTAGGTAATAAAGGTTGCTACGAATGGTGTAAAGAAAATACTGATATTATAATTCCGAAACACGGTATTCACCCAACAAGTGAACAGCATAAACTATTTACAGACCAGGTTATCATACCTTGGTTGCAAGAAAAAAAATATATTTAAATATTTGAATAAATGTCAAGACAAAATGTAGATTACGGATACGATATACAAAAGGTATATCTTGAGATGTTCCTTACAGATGCCGAAAGCTATGTAAGATGTCAAGGTGTATTTGAACCAAAGACGTTTGATAGGCGTTTGCAACCTGCTGCAGAATTCTTAAAAGATTATGTAGCAGAGCATAACGCATTGCCTACGTTTGACATGATTAATGCTGCAGCTAAATGTGATTTAAAAAATCCTGGTACACTACAAGAACAACACTATGATTGGCTGTTACAGGAGTTTGAAACATTTAGCAGGCATAAAGCATTAGAAGATGCAATCCTCAAGTCAGCAGACTTACTAGAGAAAGGCGAGTATGGACCTGTTGAAGATTTAGTTAAGAAAGCAGTACAGATAGGATTGCAGAAAGACCTAGGAACAGACTATTGGAGAGATCCTCGTACAAGACTAGAAGAAATAAAAAGCCGCAACGGACAGGTTAGCACAGGTTGGGCTACACTAGATAAAAGATTGTTTGGAGGATTTAACAGGGGAGAGCTTAACATATTTGCAGGCGGTAGTGGTGCTGGTAAGAGTTTGTTCTTAGCTAATCTAGGAGTGAACTGGGCGCTTGCGGGACTTAATGTGCTATACTTAACATTTGAGCTTAGTGAAAATATTGTAAGCATGAGGCTTGACAGTATGGTTACTGACATACCCAGCAGAGAAATATTTAAAAGCATAGACGATGTGGAAATGAAAGTAAGGATGATAGGGAAGAAGTCCGGTGCTTTCCAGGTCAAGTATATGCCAAGCGGTAAGACTGCAAATGATCTACGTAGTTACATTAAAGAGTTTGAAGTTAAGACAGGACGTAAGATTGAAGTAATACTTGTTGATTACTTAGATCTAATGATGCCTATTGCTAAACGTATATCAGCAGAGAACTTGTTTGTTAAGGACAAATATGTAAGTGAAGAACTACGTAATCTAGCAATGGAAACTAATACACTGTTTGTTACAGCTAGTCAGTTAAACAGGGCAAGCGTAGAGGAGATAGAGTTTGATCATTCGCACATATCTGGCGGACT